>JFJP01038839.1_pt1 | contig 15489 bp, 5 predicted proteins | sample 431651 | NCBI WGS metagenome assembly JFJP01 (sample SAMN02602958, study PRJNA72255) | Microbial mat metagenome, whole genome shotgun sequencing project. | biome: fresh water; feature: sink hole; material: water; isolation source: purple microbial (photo- and chemosynthetic) mats found in... | reverse complement strand
CAACCTGATCAGTAACACATAGAGAGAAAGTTCCTGAAGCATAATCATCGTCAACAGAAATCCAGTAATCCATTCCAGGTGTAAGAGTATCTATCTGGAGAGTAGCAGTCCCCTGGTAGATATTAATCCATTTAGCACACCCCACCTGAACTCCGGCAGCATTCCAGACAGCAAACTGTTGACTCTGCATTGTCCCATAGATATTACCTGTTTTAACACTAACCTTAATGAAATTAGTGGTGGCTTTAAACCTGAACCATTTATTATTAAAAGTAGTACCAGTCCAGCATGTACCATGGAATGAGCTTGGTGCAGATCCAATATTGGTGTAACCTGCTGGTGTAGAACACCATTCAGAGATGTCTGAAAGAAGTATTGCTCCGGGAGGGTATGGGTAAATATTATCATCGTCAACACAGATACTGAATGTACCGGGAGTAATAGCAGCATCTACAGAGATCCAGTACCAGTTTCCAGCTGTAAGAGTATCTGCAATCAGCGTATTTGTTCCCTGTCCAGCCAGAGGGGAGGAGCAACCTACTTCAGAATTGGCAGAGTTGAACAGTGCGATTTGTTGGCCTGACATACTTCCGGAATTGGATCCGGTAGTAATGGTTATTGTAACTTTCGGATTCTGGGCTAAAAATCTGAACCAGACATTCTGATTGTTTATTCCCCCGGCAAAACAGCTCCCTGGAGGACCGTCCGGTGTTGCTATACTGTTTGAGAACTGTGCATCTGACGAGCACCAGCTATTTAAATCTATAATATCAATAGCGTTAGTTCTATCATCATTTAAAATATTGTCAGACAGGCAGATAGTAAATGTACCTCTGTATCCTGAACCTGAAGAATTGTCGACTGAAATGTAATACCAATTTCCCGGAATTAGAATCGTTGATGATAATTCAATATCTGAATTATCCGTATTGAATATTTTACAGGCTACCTCCGACAATGATTCGTTCCAAAGTGCAGCCATTGGTCTTCTAAGGGTTCCCTCAGGTCCTGTTGTTCGAATCTGAACACTGACTGTATTAGATGTTGCCTGAAATCTGAACCACCTGTTATAGTTAGGTCCATTTGGCCAGCAGGAGCCACGCGACTGATCAGGAGTACCACCAATTGTAGTGTAAGCAGCCTCAGATGAACACCATCCGTTAAGATCAGATAGCTCAACAGCTCCATCCAGGAAATCATAACTTATAGCATCATCCATGCATAAGGTAAATGTACCGGGTAGGCTATATTGTTGCTATTATCCACTGAGACCCAATACCAGTTCCCAGGAATCATTGTTGTGGCAGTTAACTCAATATCATTATAGTCAGATGTATATGTGGCACATGCGACCTGATTGTTAAGATCGTCCCAAAGAGCAAGATAAGGATATCTTAAAGTACCCTCAGTACCTCCTGTCTTTACTCTTACAGTTACATCGCTTCCTGTAGCCTGAAATCTAAACCATCTGTTGTAATTAGGTCCGCTATTCCAGCATGTTCCTCTTTGTTCATCAGGTGATGCTCCAATTGTTGTAAATTCCTGAAGAGAAGAGCAATAATTATCGTAATTGGCGATTGTAATTGAGCCATCCCGGAAATCATAATCTACTGCATCATTGATGCATAATGAGAATGATCCCCTATAACTGGTATTATTGTTATTATCAACTGAAACATAATACCATTGGCCGGGAGTTATTGTCTCAGAACTGACTACGAGATCCTGGTAATCGTAAGTGTAGCGTGTGCAGGCAAGCTGTGTTCCTGCTTCATCCCAGAGTGCTACATAACCGTATCGGAGAGTACCTTCAGTACCTCCTGTCAGCATCCTTACAAGAACTTCGTTCGTTGTTGCCCTGAATTTAAACCATCTGTTATAGTTGGGCCCGGAATTCCAGCATGATCCAGCATTTTCATCAGGTGTGGCATTCATTGTAGAGTATGCTGCATTTTCTGAACACCAGGCTGATAAGTCAGTGAGTTCAATAGCTGCTACCTTAAAATCATAATCAACAATATCTGTAATGCATAAGGAAAATGAACCCTGGTATGCACTGTTATTGAGGTTATCTACTGAGATATAGTACCACTCTCCGACTGTAAGGCTGGTTGAACTTATAGTCAGATCCTGATACTCATAGGAGTATCTGGCACATGCTAGTTCGTTATTCATCTCATCAAATAATGCAATGTATGAATTGCGCATTGTACCCTGCGAACCTCCCGTTTTTACCTGGACAAGTATATCTGTTGCTGTAGCCTGAAATTTAAACCATCTGTTGTAATTAGGTCCTGAATTCCAGCAGGATCCCCTGTTCTCATCTCCACTGGCATTAACAGTACTATATGCTGCATCGGAGGAACACCAGTTATTAAAATCTGTCAGTTCAATCGCACCAGCTTTGAAATCATAGTCAACTTCATCTTTTATACAGAGGGAAAATGTGCCCTGATAAGCTGTATTATTTAAGTTGTCAACAGAAATATAATACCAGTTCCCCGGGACCAGTTCTGTAGAGCTTATCGATATATCATGATATTCATATAAATATCTGGCACAGGCAATTTCGTTATTTGTCAGCTCATCCCAGAGTGCAATATATCCGTTGCGTAATGACCCCTCAGAGCCTCCTGTTTTAAGCTGTATAAGAATATCAGTAGTGGTTGCCTGAAACCTAAACCACCTGTTATAGTTCGGACCTGAGTTCCAACATGAGCCTTTGTTCTCATCAGGGCTGGCATTAATAGTGGAATAAGCAGCATCGGTAGAACACCAGTTGTTCAAATCAGTTAATTCAACAGCTCCTGCCCTGAAGTTGTAATCTACTTCATCATTAACACAAAGAGAAAAAGTGCCCTGGTATGCAGTGTTATTCAGGTTATCAACAGATATATAGTACCAGTTGCCAACGATCAGTTCAGTAGAACTGATGGATACATCATGATATTCATATAAATATCTGGCACAGGCAATTTCATTATTTGTCAACCCGTCCCAGAGTGCAATATATCCATTTCGGAGTGACCCCTCAGAACCACCCGTTTTGAGCTGAACAAGAATATCAGTTGTAGTTGCCTGAAATTTAAACCACCTGTTATAGTTAGGTCCGGAGTTCCAGCAGGAGCCTTTATTCTCATCAGGGCTGGCACTTACTGTAGTGTATTGGGCATCAGAGGAACACCAGTTATTAATATCCGTCAGTTCAATAGCCCCAACCTTAAAATCATAGTCAACTGCATCATCAATACAGATCGTAAACGTGCCCCTGTAAACTGGGTTATTAAGATTATCGACTGATATATAATACCAGTTTCCAATTACCAGCGAAGCTGAGCTTACTGTAATATCACTGTACTCCGAAGTGTATCTGGCACAAGCCATTTCATTTCCTGCTTCATCCCAAAGAGCCATATAGCCATTCCTTAATGAACCTTCTGTTCCTCCTGTTTTCATCTTTACAAGGATATCAGAAGTTGTTGCCATGAATTTAAACCACCGGTTGTAGCTAGGTCCTGTACCCCAGCATGAACCCCTGTTTCCGTCAGGACTGGCATTAATTGTTGAGAATCCACCTTCAGCGGAACACCAATTATTTATATCAGTAATTTCATAAGCGCTCCCACGGAAGTCATAGTCGGAAGTTGAAGTAACACAAAGAGTAAATGATCCTCGGTATGAATTATTGTTTGAATTATCTGTTGATATGTAATACCAATTCCCTGGTACCAGCGAATTTGATCCAATTGTTAGATCTCCATATTGAGAGGTGTAACTTCCGCATGCTATTTGGTTATTTGAAGCATCAAACAGAGCAATAAAGGGGTATTGGAGAGTTCCTTCATCACCCCCTGTTTTAAGACTAATTGTAATTTCTTCTGTAGTGGCCTGAAATCTGAACCATCTGTTAAAATTGGGTCCATTATTCCAGCAGGTACCCCTGATCTCATCAGGAGTAGCAGAAAAAGTAGTAAACTGTGCATCGGCAGAGCACCAATTATTTATGTTTGTAAGAAGTTTTGCCCCCGATTTAAAGTTATAATCAGATACCGTAGTAGTATTAGTTGTAGAATTTGTGCAGTATAAGTCTGAATAGGTGTATGTTATAGTATGTAATCCAATTCCGGCTATTGAAGGAGTAAATGTAATATCTGAAATACCAGGACCGGAAAAAACACCTCCGAGTTGGTTTCCAATAAGAACTGAGGGCGAATCACTAAAATCATATTCAGTATTTAATCCTGAAAATGAAACCGGGGTTTTATCATGCACATTTGTAGCATAGATCTTTTGGTTTGAACAACCGGAGGAGATATCAGTATAAGTGTAAACAATATTATGAATTCCTGCGCCCGCTATTGCCGGATTAAATGAAGTCCCTGAGATGCCTGGTCCGGTGAATAATCCTCCGGCTGGGAGTCCTGTAAGAGTAACTGAAGCTGCGTCTATACAATAATCGGAATTTAATCCGCTGAAATCGACAACCGGCAAACTGAGAATATCGACAAACAGTTCAGACGAGTCTTTAGATCCACAACTGTTTGTCTCAATAACCTTGATATAACCTGAATTCCCTCCTGCATAATCCCATGTAATGTCCTGGTTATATGAACCTCCAGCTATACTGGAAGGTGTACCATTAAATACAGTCCAATCGTAGACCGATTCGGAGTGATTATTTACTGAATAGTTGATGATTGACCCTTCGCAAACTTCTGCATCGGAGGGTATTATCGGTGATATAACAGGGGGAGGGCATGCATTGCATAATATGGAGGCTACCCAACCTGTTCTGGTAGTCGATGCATTTGATTTAAAAACAAATGTAAGACAGGTACCTGAAGAGTAAACTGTAAATGGTGGCAACGCAGTTGTTCCTGAGAATTTTTCTAATAATGGGTAAGTTGCATCCGGACCGTCGAAGACAATAAGTGTATCGCCTGAAATAACAAAAAAACTGGAAAAATCAAACTGTATAGCATTCCCGTTGTCAGAGCAAAAAGTTACAGTGTCTTCTTCATTATTACCATAAATAGATAAAGGCCCTCCACTGTCATAAAATGTTCCGGAACAGGTATTGATAGTCTGTCCATTATAAATATCAATGTTGTATGTTTGTGAGAATAAATTTACTCCAAATATAAAGATAAACAGGAGAGTTATTGTCCTTTTTAAATTAGCAGCAGTCAGCCTGAGTTCAGATTGTATAAAGAAAATAATATCTAAATAAGAATGCATATAATATTAAAACGAGTAAACAAGTTATTTTTCTTATGTGTTACAATTCAAGTCTGGTAACAGCAAAATAAAGAATTTTAATGTAAATCAATTATTAAAAAACTTTTGACAATACACAAAGGTATAAAAAAAAGTGAACCGTATACTTTCTTTAGAAGTAGCCATATAATTAAAAGGAAGTACTCCATACTTTAGTTATTAATTGCGAAATAAATATTTTTAAGCTTAAAATACTATTTTTGTGCAATTGTTCTAAAGATGAATCAATCATACCGGCAGGATATTATAATTAAGGAATCATAATGAATTCACACAGACAAAAACCACCTGCTCCCTGGCCCTATTTATTTCTGTTCCTCATAGTCTCAGTCATAATTGTTGTAATGGGGTCACTTTACATTAAATATCAAAAGAAAGCACTTCTCCTTGAAAAGCAGAATGAACTCTCTGCTATTTCTGATTTGAAAATTAAGCAGATAACACACTGGAGGCATGAGAGATTAGGTGATGGTGGATTTATAATGGATAATATCTTGATGGTCAGTAAATTCACCGAATTATTAAATAATCCTGACGACAAAACCTTATTTAATAATGTTCTTAAAACCCTAAAGTCGCTAACAGATAATTTTGACTATAAAAATGCTCTGTTATTAGATGAAGATGGGAATGTACGTGTAAAATATCCGAATCAGGATACTCTAATAGGTGAGCACCTCAAGCCTTTATTAACTGAAATAATCAAACAACGTAAAGTAGTGCTGACAGATTTGCACAGGGCCAGTTCTGTGAGTTTTGTCCATCTTGATCTTATAATACCAGTTATTGATTCTATTCAGAATGATGTTCTGGTTAAGGGATTTCTTGCGTTACGGATAGATCCGAAAAAGATTCTTTACCCACTAATACAATCTTGGCCAACCACTAGTAAGAGTGCTGAATCACTAATAATTCGAAAAGAGGGGAATGACATTATATATCTGAATGAGCTCAGGCACCTTTACAACACCGAACTTAGTTTAACACGACCGGTTGGATCCGAAATGCTGCCAGAAGCAATGGCAGTTCAGGGTTTAGATGGTACTATTAATGGTTTAGATTACAGGAATGTGCCAGTTGTGGCAGCAATGAGAAAAATTCCAGGTACACAATGGTATATGGTCTCAAAGATTGATAAGGATGAAGTTTTTTCTGTTCTGAGTGAAAGTTTCAGGATGGTTACCATAATCATATTTCTCATAATCTTATCAATTGGTCTATTTTTAGTATCACTTTGGTGGAACACACGGGTAAGGTTTTTCCGCGAAAAGTATGAGGCAGAACTAAACCATCTTGCCCTTGTAAAGCATTTCGACTATATTCTGAAATTTGCCAACGATATTATTTTGCTGATAGACAGTAATTTAATTATCATTGAAGCCAACGATCGTGCTTTGGAAACTTATATGTATACAAGGGATGAGTTTATTGGGATGAGCCTGGTAAGAATACGTGCACCTGAATCTTTACCGGAATTACAAAATCAGTTAAATAATGTTATTGAAAATGAATCGGCAACCTTTGAAACCATTCATAAGCGCAAGGATGGGACCATCTTCCCCGTCGAAATAAGTTCCAGGATAGTAAATATCGAAGGGTCAATATATTATCAGACTATTGGCCGAGATATCACTGACAGAAAATCAGCTGAGGAGATATTGAAAGAGAGTGAAGAAAAATTCAGAAAGATTTTTGAGGAGAGTCCTTTTTCAATGGCAATGACAGGCAAGGATTTTGGGATTATTAAGGCTAACACGTCCTTTTGTAAGCTAATTGGCTATAAGGAAGAAGATTTGACCAGCTTAACTTTTCGGGATTTCACTCACCCGGACTATATTAAAGAAAATGTTTTATCCCTTATGAAACTGGTAGCAGGCGAAATTCCTGTTTATCATACTGAAAAGAGATATATTACCAAAGACAATTCAGTAATATGGGGAGAAACCACCATCAGCAGAATTCACAACCTTAACGGTGAAATCCAGTTTTTTCTTGTTATGATCAATGATATTACCCAGCGAAAAGTTGCTGAAGCAGCACTTGAAGAATCTTTTTCACTGTTAAGAGCCACTCTCGAATCTACAGCCGATGGCCTTCTTGTTGTTGACTCATCAGGGAGAATTGTTCAGTACAATAAAAAATTTACTGAAATGTGGAGAATACCATCGGAGATATTAGCAACAGGTGTAGATAATAATGCGCTTGATTATGTAAGAAACCAGTTGGTTAATCCGGACCGGTTTTTGGAAAACGTTAAACAGATTTATACTGACCCTGAAGTGGCTACATCTGATTTACTTGAATTTAAAGATGGAAGGATTTTTGAACGGTATTCTCAGCCACAAAAGATTAATTTTCAAAGCGTTGGACGTGTCTGGAGCTTCCGTGACATAACTGAAATGAAAGTTGCAGAAGAGAAGCTTTTATTTGCAAAGGAAAAAGCTGAGGAGAGTGACAGAATGAAAACTGCATTTCTACATAATGTTTCCCATGAAATAAGAACTCCAATGAATGCTATCATCGGATTTTCAACAATGCTTAATGAACCGGATCTTCAGGATGAGGAGCGTAATCAATACATAGAAATTATATTTCAGAGTAGTAATCAATTGCTGTCAATAATTAACGATATAGTTGATATTGCAAACATTGAAACCGGGCAGGTGAGGCTGAATTTGGGAGAAATAAATCTTAATGCTACCCTGAGAACATTGAACGAACAATTCAATATAAAAGAGCAGGGGTTAATCAAATTACCTGTATACCTATGTACAGGGTTACCTGATGAACAGTCCAATGTCCTGACAGACAGTACTAAGTTTGTTCAGATTCTTTCAAACCTGATAAGCAACTCGAAAAAATTTACCAACAAAGGACAGATTGATTTTGGATATTCAATTAAAGGTGACTTTCTTGAGTTTTATGTAAAAGACACTGGAATTGGCATCCCTCCCGAACACAGAGAAAAAATCTTTGACAGATTTTATCAGGTCGACAGAGCCGTTTCCAGACAATATGGTGGTACCGGACTGGGCTTATCTATTTGCAAAGCTTATGTTGAACTGCTCGGCGGAACTATAAGTGTTGAATCTGAGGATGGGAAAGGGACACTTTTTGTTTTTACGATTCCATTTGTTACTCCTGGATAATTCATTATTCTGAGTACCGAAGTCCCATTCATTTGGTAAACTACCATCGTTTTTCTAAATTTTTTCGGAAAAGAATAAATCTATTACTACCGGCTTTGATGTAACTATTAAGGTTACACAGAAATTTTATTCGTGATATTCTGATTTCCTATATTCGTCAAAATAATTTGACACATTTTACAATAAGTTTTACCTTGTAGACGGTAATCCAGTTTTCTATAACCTATTCCATAATTATGAAACCAAAAATCTCACTTTACTTCAGAAATCTGTTCCTAAATAAAATTGGAATTAAGCTATGGTCTTCCCTGGTTGTTATGTTGCTGATACTTCCTCATTACTGGTCTTCAGGGCAGGTGCCTCAGGGCTTTAATTATCAGGCTGTAGCGCGAGACGCATCAGGTGATATAATCTCTAACCATGTTTTTCCGGTAAGAATAACTATCCAGACTTTATTAACCGGAGGTATAGTAATCTGGGAAGAAACGCATTCCGTAACCACTAATGATTTTGGTTTAATGTCATTTGTTGTTGGTAATGGCATTAGGACAGGTGGTACTGCAATACAATTTTCTGATATTATATGGGCCGATCAATCACTCTTCCTTAAGACTGAGATCGAATATCCGGGTCCTGGTTATACAGAAATGGGAACCGCTCAATTATGGTCAGTTCCGTATTCTATGGTTGCAAAAGAGCTAGGGGGCCCCGTTGGAAAACTTGGGGTTGAAGGTACTACTGAAAATATGGAGGAGGCTTTATTTGAGGTAAAGAACAGGACAGGACAGACTATTTTTGCAGTCTATAATGAAGGAGTCAGAATCTATGTTGATGATGGAGATGCAAAAGGGCTTAAGGGCGGTTTTGCCATTGGCGGATTTGGTGGTACAAAGGCACCTCCCCAGCACTTTCTGGTTGTAAATCCCGACAGCATAAGAGCGTATATTGATACTAATACCGGGAAAGGTATTAAAGGAGGTTTTGCAATTGGAGGATTTGGAGGAGGCAAAGCACCGGGGGAAGAGTATATGCGCGTTACCCGGGACAGCTCCAGGATCTACGTAAATGACATACCTTCAAAATCAAGTAAAGGCGGATTTGCTATTGGTGGGTTTAATGGAACAAAGGGGACTACTATAACTCCATTTACCCAGCTTACACCTGAAAACTATTTTATCGGACATAGAAGCGGAATCAGAAACAGTACAGGAAAATACAACTCATTTGTCGGCTTTGAAACAGGTCAGAATAACTCAACCGGACAAAGAAATGTTTTCCTTGGATTTAATGCCGGTTACTTAAATGATACTGCCTCGTATAACGTTTTTATCGGTAATAATGCCAGGAGATTTAATCTTTATGGCAGGTACAATACCTTTTTAGGTTACCAGTCGGGATACTCAAATTCAAATGCAAACAGTAATGTTTTCCTGGGTTATAATTCAGGATTTACAAATAATGGAGCCAGTAATGTTTTCCTTGGTGTTGAGAGTGGTTATAGCAATACCACCGGAACACAGAATGATTTTATCGGATACCAGGCAGGTCGTTCTAATACAACTGGTCTGAGCAATGTTATGATAGGAACGCAGGCAGGATTTACAAATATTTCATCTTCCTATAATGTATTTATTGGTCATCAGGCCGGGTATACAAGTGATGCAAGCTATAATTCATTCATTGGTTACCAGGCAGGCAGGGCAAATACTACAGGTCAGTACAATTCCTTCATGGGTTATAATTCAGGCCTTTCGAATACCACCGGTGCAAATAATGTATTTATTGGCAACGAAAGCGGAAGAACAAATACTGTCGGAGCCAATAATGTGTTTCTAGGGTACCTGGCCGGACACACCAATAATGCAAGTAATAATGTTTTTCTAGGTAATGAAAGCGGCAGATATAATACCACAGGTTCAAGCAATGCATTTATGGGTTACTGGGCAGGAAGAGCAAATACTACAGGAACAAATAATGTCTTTATAGGGAATCAGAGTGGTGTAAGTAACCTGGGAGGAGGGAATAATGTATTTCTGGGGACGCAGAGTGGTAACACCAACACAACAGGTTCCTACAACACATTCCTGGGTTATCAGGCAGGGTATACCAGTAATTCAAGTTATAACTCATTTCTCGGTTACCAGGCAGGCAGGGCAAATACTACTGGTCAGTTCAATTCATTTATGGGGTATAATGCAGGTTTGTCGAATACTACCGGTGCAAATAATGTATTTATTGGCAATGAAAGCGGAAGAACAAATACTGTTGGAGCAAATAATGTGTTTCTTGGTTACCTTGCCGGTTACACCACAAATGCAAGTGATAATGTTTTTCTTGGAAATGAAAGCGGCAGGTATAATACCACTGGTGCAAGCAATGCATTTATGGGCTACTGGGCAGGAAGAGCGAATACAACCGGGGCAAATAACGTCTTTATTGGGAATCAGAGTGGTGTAAGTAACCAGGGAGGAGGAAATAACGTATTTCTGGGCACACAGAGTGGTAACACCAACACAACAGGTTCCTACAACACATTCCTTGGTTATCAGGCAGGATATACCAATAATTCAAGTTACAACTCATTTCTTGGTTACCAGGCAGGTCGGGCCAATACTACGGGTCAGTACAATTCCTTCATGGGTTATAATTCAGGTCTGTCAAATACTACCGGGGCAAATAATGTATTTATTGGCAACGAAAGTGGAAGAACAAATACTGTTGGAGCAAATAACGTGTTTCTTGGTTACCTTGCAGGTTACACCAATAATGCAAGTGATAATGTTTTTCTGGGAAATGAAAGCGGCAGATATAACACCACAGGTTCAAGCAATGCTTTTATGGGATTCTTTGCGGGTCGTTTTAATACAACAGGGGCAAATAATGTATATATTGGAAGCTATGCGGGTACAAGCAATGTCAGCGGAGGAAACAACCTTTTTCTTGGAACCCAGAGTGGCTATTCAAATACTACAGGGTCATATAATACCTTTCTAGGATACCAGGCGGGTCTGGTTAATAATGCAAGTTACAATTCATTTATTGGTTACAGAGCAGGATATTATAATACAACTGGAACCAACAATGCATTCATTGGTTATTATGCAGGTTACAATAATACTACCGGAACATCGAATGTTTTTATTGGAAATCTTGCCGGTTATGCTAATAAGCTAGGTGCAAATAACATCTTTCTTGGGATTTATGCAGGAAGGTTCAATTCAGATGGAAATAATAACATCTTTTTTGGTAATTCTTCAGGATACTCTAATACAACCGGAACTGAAAATATTTTCATGGGGACCAATGCAGGCCGTTCAAATACATTAGGACAATATAATGTATTTCTTGGTTATGAATCAGGATATAGTAATATCGGAACAACGCTGTATGATGGTAATTTCAACGTGTTTCTGGGATACCAGTCAGGAAGAACGAATTCAACCGGATTCAGTAATGTCTTTATTGGTGACAGAACAGGCTATGACAATACTTCAGGCCGATACAATACTTACATTGGGAAATTCGCAGGATCAAATAGTATTGCTGGTAATTTTAATACGTTTATAGGAGCAGGTGCAGGCGAATCTAAAACAGGCGGAAGCAGTAATATCTTTATTGGCAATAGTGCAGGAAGCGGAAACACATCGGGAGATGGAAATATTTTTATTGGAGTTCAGGCAGGATCAAGCAATACGGGGAGCAATAATATTTTAATAGGAGGACATGCAGGAAGTGTCGGTACTTATAGTGATAAACTATATATTGATAATTCTACATACTCGCCTCTTATTTATGGAGAATTTGATAACGATATATTAACATTTAACGGCAATGTTGGAGTTAGAAGAAGACCGGGCGTGAATGCCCTGGAAGTAAATGGTAGCGCCTCCAAAACCTCTGCAGGTGACTGGCTGGCCAATTCTGACAGAAGAATCAAGACTGACATTAAGGATATAGAGGGAGCTCTGGATATAATACTTAAACTGCATCCAGTAAAATTCAGATATTCTGACGATTGGCGTGAACAGAATCCGGTTATTGTTGATAAATTCTATTATAACTTCATTGCTCAGGAATATGCTGAAGTTTTTCCGGAATCGGTACAGGTAAGTGGTGACCATCTTGAAGGGCAAAGTGAGGATATTTTGCAACTTGATGCCTGGAATTCACAGATTGTAGCTATAAAAGCTATCCAGGAACTGATTGAGGAAAATGAGACCCAAAAATTAAAAATTGAGATTCTGGAAACAAAAATTAAGAACATTGAGTCTACAGAGAAAGAATTAGCTGAATTACAGTTAATAGTTATTAAACTTCAGGAAAGAATGGGTATTACAGCAGAGACCAGGTAGAATATTTGTTTCATTTCCCCCATCTTAAAATTAATATTTTTTTGATTTTTTAATCCTGAGATTAATCTTACATGTGAAGCTGGATAAATTCAGATCAGATCATTTCATAGATTGGAAACATAAAATTTTCATGTTGGCACGAAAAATATTAGTTTTATGTTGTTCAATAAATATTTTTCAGAAAACAACCTGATTTATTTTGATTTGAAAAAAATAATTTACCGAAATACAATGGCTTCAAAAACAAGTATATTGATATTTATAATTCTCATTATGAGAATAATAATAATTGAATTTACAGGACTATTATATGCACAGGACCCTGTGGATTATGTTAATCCAAATATCGGGACTATAGGGCATCTTCTTAAATCAACTACTCCTGATGTTCAGCTCCCACGGGGAATGATTAGGGTGATCCCGCAAACCACTCCAGGGATTCGTGATATCTATCTGGCTGATAAGATATATGGATTTTCAGTTCTTTCATTGTCCAATGATTTTTCAGGAGGTATTGGAGTTTTTTCCCTGATGCCGACTACAGGAATAATTAAAGCTGATGAGGAATCTAATGCATCATTGTACGATCATGATTTAGAAAAGGCAACGCCTTATTATTATTCAGTCCTGCTGGAGGATTATGATATTGAAGTTGAATATACTTCTGCATCGCATTCGGCTTTTTACAGATTCACGTTTCCAGGATCCGGAAATTCCAATATTATTCTTAGGGGTATACAGAATGCAGAAATTAAGATTGCTGGAAATAATTTCATAGAGGGTTCCCTGACAAATGCGAGAAATAGTGAACCCGGAAAGAAATTGTATTTTCATTCTGAATTCAGCAAATCATTTGAATCTGTTGGTAGCCTGACAACCAGGGAGGTAAAGCCAGGCGATAAAGAGAAATCCGGCAGCAGAATTGGCTTGTATGCCAGTTATCCTGTTTTGGAAGGTGAGCAGGTAATGGTAAAGGTTGGCTTCTCATATATTAGCATTGACCAGGCAAGGCAAAATCTGGAAAAAGAGATTCCGGATTGGAATTTTGCAATGGTAAAAAACAGTGGTAGAGAAATTTGGAATAAAGAATTAAGTAAAATTCTAATTTCTGGCGGCACTGAAAGTCAGAGAGTCATCTTTTATACCTCATTGTACAGAGTTCTGGGTAGAAAAACTACTAATATTTCAGAATACGGCAGGTATTACAGCAGTTTTGATAATAAGGTCCACCAGACTGATGGACATGATTTTTATCTGTTAGGTGAAAGCTGGGGATCATTCCGTTCTTTATTCCCTCTGGGATTAATAATTGAACCGGAAAGGCAAAATGATATAGTTCGTTCTTACATTAGGATGTATGAACAGAGAGGATGGCTGGGTGATGCGGCTCTGGACAGACGTGTTATGATTGGAAGGCATGAAACTGCAACAATTACTGATGCTTACTTTAAAGGATTCAGCGATTTTAATGTGGAGAGAGCATATGAAGGCATGAAAAAAAATGCGCTGGAAACAACTATGATCCCCTGGCGAAATGGCCCAACTACCGAGATAGACAGTATTTACCTTAATAGAGGTTTCTTCCCTGCACTTCCTTCCGGAAAGAAAGAGTGGGTTTCGCAGGTAGATGGCTTTGAGAAAAGGCAATCGGTATCAGTGACTCTTGAACATAGTTATGATGACTGGTGTTTGGCCCAGTTGGCTAATGCCCTTAATAAAAGTGAAGATTATGTTTATTTTATGCAAAGGGCTTATAACTATAAGAATCTCTATGATTCAAGGATTGGATTTATGGCGCCCAAAACAGCAGATGGTTTATGGGTTTTCAATGAAAAGGAGTTTGATCCGGTATGGAGCGGTGGTCAGGGAGGAAGGGACTATTTCACAGAAGCTAATGCCTGGACTTACACATTTCATGTTCAGCACGATGTCACCGGGCTGATAGAAATTATGGGCGGGAAAGAAAGATTCAACATGAAACTGGATGCACTGTTTCAGGAACAGTTTGGCAGAAAGGGATCAAAATTTGAATTTTTTAATCAGTTTCCTGATGCAACTGGGTTGATAGGGCAGTATAATCATGGCAACCAGCCCGGCTTCCATATTTCCTATCTTTATAACTATTCAGGCGAACCATGGAAGACACAGCGCAGGGTCCGTGATATAATGAAGATCTGGTACAATGACGGACCACTTGGAATATGCGGAGACGAAGATGAAGGTGAGTTATCGTCGTGGTACGTGTTTAGTGCTATGGGTTTTTATCCGGTGTGTCCCGGAAGAGATTTGTATGACATTGGAAGTCCATTATTCGAAAAGGTTATTCTTAATATAGGTAATAACAAAACTTTTATTGTTGAAGCAAAGGATGTGTCCTCTAAAAACAAATATATTCAGTCAGCTTTTTTGAATGGGAAACCCCTTAACTCTCCCAGGTTTAGTCATGCTGATCTGATAAAGGGAGGAACACTTGTTTTTCAGATGGGACCGAGGCCAAATGTAAAATGGGGAAGTGCACCAGATTCATCCCTGCCTTCCTTGACACAAAAAAATAAAAATTGATATGTTTTTAAAATGAAATACTTCGTAATACATTAATATTCATTGTTTTCCTGAGGACGAAAATCCTATCAGGTTTCTGTTATGCTTAATAAGCCACTCCTGAATATTTGAATAGAAACCGGTTTAGAATTTATCAATCTCTGAAAAAT
>JFJP01039427.1_pt1 | contig 15492 bp, 26 predicted proteins | sample 431651 | NCBI WGS metagenome assembly JFJP01 (sample SAMN02602958, study PRJNA72255) | Microbial mat metagenome, whole genome shotgun sequencing project. | biome: fresh water; feature: sink hole; material: water; isolation source: purple microbial (photo- and chemosynthetic) mats found in... | reverse complement strand
CCGAATGGTATTTTTTCTAGCTTATACGGGAGATGAAAATCATAGTTTCCCTGATCCTCAGATATTCTATAGAGTGGCATTAGTTTTATTTAAATATTATTTATACTTTAGTAGTACTTACTTAAGATTTCATTGATTCGTGCTTGATTGTTTCGCTTGCTCGCCTCAATCAGTTGGTTCACTGCATCGAGATGAATATGTACTGCTGGATTGATAGTTTCTATTCCTACTCATACAGGAAGATATAGATTCTCATATGCTGGTCATACGTATCTATTTCCATCATCTGCTATTACTATTGAGTATGTTTCTTGTCATTGATTGTTCATATAAAATTACTATTAAATTATTATAAACTCTTTATAGTATCAACTATTTTTCAGATATTAAATGAGGATAGATGATGAAAGTAAGAGACGAGTTATACACGAGGTATATGAGGAGAGTGTAATCAGAATATACACCGAAGAGCATAGCGACTGAGAGAGTAACTGTGATCCCTGCTATAGCAGAGAGAGAATATATCTGAATGCGATGAACATATTGTATGCTGTGAGTGATAGGAGAATGTAGAACATATTATTTCCCGATAAATTTATAGAGGATTCCTGCACCTTTTTTCTCAATTATTGCCATGAGTGGTATAGATGCACAACCACTTATAGAGATGAGTCCGTCACGGAATGGAACATTATATCCTATGAACTGTCACATGATATACCCTATAAAAAAAGCAATAAACATATTGATGAAGAATAAAGAAGTTGTGAACTTCTTTCATTGTGATATTCAGTAGAGCTGTGTTGCTATTCCACCGAATAATCATAGTCATCAATTCGCTAATGCTTCTCTGAGTCATTCTATAGAGTTCATAGATATTTATAATAATATGAGTATTCCATATCAGAATACACATTGAATATAATAAATAAAACCCAATATAAAAACCCTCTAAAATTCGCACACTTACACCTGTAAAAGATCTCTTCTAGATTCCTTTGTTCATATATCAATACTGTATGAGTTATCTTGCAAGTATGTGATAGAATTTATATACAAATTATCTTGGAAATTCTTCTCCCAATTTGATATATTTATCTGATCTCATATTCTCATATCAGACTTGAGAGTTTTGATTGATTTTACTATTATTTTTGGAATTGATTTTTTTTGTAAAATAGTATTACAGTATTCATCGACTGCCTCAAGATGGAGAAATCTTGAATCTGATATATATGATACTTTTTTTCCATAGAGAGTTATTGATCCAGAATCCTGATATACCTGGTTGATTGAACCACCATTTGTGAATTTTATATAGTTCACAATCTCTGATATATCTTTGGTATATGCGAGCTTCAAAATATCATTTCAATATGTCAGTTGGTGAATAGTAGGAGTATTTCGTATGACTATTCCGCCATCATTTTCAACTACTACATTTGAGCTTGTCCCTATGAACTTATTCAATATGAAGTTGTAGGCTTCGAGTAAGGTTTTATTTTCAAAAGCATATTTTAAATTTATTCCAGTGATATTTTTCTCTTTTATGTACAAAATAGGAGAACTCACACTCGCTGTATATTGGTCAATTATATCCTCAATTACATTCGCAATATCATCATCATATTCTACATTCGTACAAAAATCACTACTCAGATCCTGAATGAGTGGGTATATCTCGATACTTGCCATATTCTCATTTTTTGAGTGTTCGTATGTTCATATGATTCAACCTCATACTATCGAGCCATTAATATAGATATATACTACTGATCATAAATATTGTTCTGGATCTCATTGTATTTCTATACTATTCACATCTCAATATCTGAAAGAATCGAAACTATGCGATTCGATTGTTCAGATATACGAGTTGTTTTTTGTGAAAAATTGTAGCATTATGTCTTTATGATATAATTAAGGACAATGTATGGTTGGAGATTATTATGAGCTGTTCCTGATCCATTGCACCACCACCACCTACTCCTATTCAGAATGTATGCGTATGTGCTGGCATTTCGGCAACAGAAAGTGAGTGTGTTTTTGCTCCGCCTGTTTCACCGAGTACATCGAACTCGGTTTGTCCAGAATCTCGACCAACAACGACATTTCCTTTTATATTTGGTAGGTTGAATGTGGTAGTACCATTACCAATTCCATATGCTGTACTTATTACAGAGAATAATGAGGCATAAGTGGTTCGAGATACAGCAGTACCATCACAAACTAGATACCCAATTGGTGGAGTGTTAGTTGTCCACATAACAACACTACCTGTTGGATTAATTAATCATGCACCTCAATATATATCCGCCTTCCATAGTGTAATACTTGTAATTACTCATCCACTTGATACTACAACGGAAAGTTTAACATTATTTGGATTCCAAGTACTCGTACTTGTTTGTATGACTCCTGAGGAGTCAATCATCACATAAGTAGTGACATTATTTGCTACGGTTAGTGTACCACCTACATAGAGTCACTCAGCACCTCATACATTATATGCACCAGATCATATCCGAACTTGTAGAGCGGAGTCACCAGTAAGACGATATATACGGAGCCTTCGAGTACCTTCATTATAGATATCAGTCAGTTGGTTTTGCTTATCTAACTCCACCTCATCAATTCTCGTATGAATATCATTGATATTCTCAGCCACTACATTTAGAAACAAGTAGTCATTCGCATCGAATGACTGTGCACCATCTCCAAGATACCCACGAATGACTGTGAGTACAGTTCCAGCAGTAGCAGTAACATATACTTTCTCCATCTTGATAGGATTGCCATCTCATCCGTACTTCACAAGTGTACCTATCCAATTATTGGCAGGCAATGGTTTATTCCAAGTATAGGTGGTAGGGAAAACAATATTTATTGTTGTGATACTCGCATTGATACTATTCGCGAGTTGTAAGTATCCATTATCTACGAGATTGTATCGTTTGTGTGCCATATTATTTGAATGTTTTACGATATACAGCGGTCAAGTTGTAAGAGAATGTTCCGTTTATTATTATTGGTATTGTATTATTTACTTCTGTAAGTTTTGGTATTTCTCAAAAAAATCATATCGATGATCCATTTTTCAATACTTTCTGATTCGGTCAATCTATGATAATTGAGTCAGTAGAACCGATTGTACCAGTGATCTGAACGCCGTTGAAGTTGATAGAGGTAACACCAGTAGCAGAAGTGAAGGCAAGAGTTGCATAGATTCGAGCCTCAGCAGTTCCATCACGAGTTATTCCAAGGTTATATGTACTTGCAGTAATACCACTTACAATCTGTTCTGTAGCGAGTGATTCTTCCCAATATTTATATGTCTCGAATACAAGAGAGAAAGGTATCCAGTCGATATTGTAGTGAGCCTCATCGAATGAATACGATGTACAAGTTGCTTTCACTCTACGAGACCAAGCTCACTCGGTATACTCGAGATATTGGCTATCTTGTGCAAGTATCACTTTGAACTCGTCCAGGAATGCGAGATAATCAGTTCGTGTTGCCTTTTTTAGCTTGCCTTCGATCTTGATAGTCTGTAGTACCTCTCTCTTGTTGAATATTTCGCCGTCATTACCGAATGATTCACGATTCACTGTGAATGCTTTCCCTCGCAAGTGTTCCGAGTTGTTCACGATTATATCCGTTCTTACTCCGAGATTATGTAGAGTGAAAGAACCATAGCGAATTACTACTGGTCAATTTGCCTCTACTGGAGGTTGTACATTCGGGATGCCATTGAATGTGGAGAAATTAAACATAGTTTTTAGTATCAGAGTCGAGCATATTTGTGCTCATTATAGAGCACGGATTTTATCTTGTCTGTGAGGTCATTGAGTTCCATACCATTTGATATAGTGACATTTCAGAAATTGATATTGATTGATTGTCCACCACCGCCCATCTGATTATTCGGGATAATTCTACCTGATCCAGTTGGCATAAATATTTCAGGTCATCTCTCTCATACGAGGTATGGAGTATTTGCAGAGGTATATCCACCGACCGCACGAGCACCATTGAAAGTACTTGTATTTGCACCACCAAGTGTTGCCATCTCAAGAAGTGCATCTTTTGCCTTTCTTAGTTGGTTCATGATCCAGTTTACTTTTTCAGATATGAAGTTTCATATCGCATTAAAAACATTTTCAGCAGTTGTTTTAATTCCGTTCCATATATCCGAGAAAGTCGCTCATATATCCACTCAGAATACTGTTTTTACCCATGTATTGATCTCAGTGGCTATAGTTGTGATTATTCATTTCATTGCATTCCATACTGAGCTCAGTACTGTTTTTATACCTTCCCACATAAGAGACCAATTTCAGGTAAATAATCACTTGAATATATCGAATACACCTCAGAGGATATTGAATCACTCAGTGAATAGTATCGATAATACCTCGAATGCTATAGTTATATATGTTTTGATATTTTCAAATACATTTGTGAATCATTTGATAATATCTACTCCCCATACTCCCCAGAATACCTTTATTTCATCAAATACTTGATATGTAATCTCTTGAATACCCATGAAGTTATTCGTCCACGCAATTCATAGTACAGTGATTCCAGCTATTATAGCAAGAATTGGAGCAGTAATCATTCATAATCCAGCAACTATAACAGGTATCGCAAGCCCAAGGAGCCCGAGAACTGTAACAAGTCCAGCAACTGCGAGAGATCATAGAACTATATATTTTGTGAGTTCTGGATTCTTACTAGTCCAATCCACAATGCTTGCGATTACTGGTTGTATTGCAGTGGCAATCGAATTGAGAGCAGGCAATAGGGTAGTACCTATATTTTCTCATATATCTCATAGAGATAATTTCAGTTTTTTGAGTGATCAAGAAAATGTTTCTGATTGTGCAAGTGCACTTCATCCGAACTCATTTCATAATTCTTTCAATATTATTCCTTGTGCCCCCATGATATCCCCACTTTCTTGTAATACCTTTATTTGCTCTTTTTGTTCATCAGTAAATGCTACACCAACACGAGAGAGTGCAGATATACCTTCTATAGGATTATTGAGAGCCTTGCCAAGTTGTATAGCCTGTGCAGATAGAGCCTCAGCACTTGGAGTAGCACCACCATTCATAGCGGTTGCCATATCTATGATGGTATTGGTTGCCTTGTCGAAGTTCACCCCTTTTATATTCGTAAAAGTAAGGAGCATATTCTGTCCGCTTGCAATAACCTCATCAGATATTCATAGAGTTTTCTGAAGATTCGATGCGTATGCTTGTATCTCTTCTTTTGTTTTCCCTACAGTATTTCAAGTAGATTTTAGAACGGCTTCGAGTTGTGCGGTGGCTTGTGCAGATTCATTAGCGGAGTCAATGGTAGTGAGTAGATATCAAGAGATTCAGGCGAGTGCAATACCTCATACATTTCGCATACTCGTAAATGCTTTCTCATTTCGCTTTGCAAATTCAGTAATAGAGCCTCATACTTTATTAAAAACCTTAGAGGCTTCATCTACTGCCGATATGAGTATGTTTATTTTGTTTTCTGTTGCCATTTTAGTTACTTTTTAGTATTTTCTATATTGCTTTTTATAAAAAATAGATCTACTTTCCAGAGTGGTTCGGTTTCATATTGTTCATGTGATAAGTGGAAGTGTTCAGAATATATTATTTCTTTCCACTCTTTCGAGAGGTTACCACTCCCTTTATGGAAGAAGACTTCATACTCGTATCTGAGATCTTCTTTTTTTTTAATTCCTCAAGACAGCTAGTTGCAAATTCAACAAGTTTTGATGTATCATCAATATCCATTTCAAATGAGATTATTTTCTCAAATGATGATTGATCGATATTATCTCAATCAATGGTAATATGTCTTGTGAGTAAACATATCAGCTCAATAGACATTTGTGTCTCTGATATTGTTTTTTCAGTAAATCTCTTTAATAGAGAATCAATACCGTCCCCATGACCAATACGTATTGACTCATACATATCGATAACTATGTTTTTAAATGTGAAAATCATATTTTAATTATTTAGAAATTATAGGTTTAAGTGTACACCTGCAGTTCACATGACTTGGCGGTCATCCTACATCACTATATTCGAAGTTATAAGAGCCTTTCGGAGTTGTGAGAGTATCGCCTTTATCAAAGAAATTATCACCGAGAGGGATTTTCTTACCATGGAGACTCATACATATATCAGATACTCGATCGTCAAGAGCAGTCCACCATTCCTGAGATGCTACTACTCCGCTTTCCTTCCACCCGAGTATACTTGCTTCGTTACTCATACGGATAGTCTCAGTTCTTGCGATAGATTCGGCTCGAGATTCTCTCATCAGAGTAAATTGCTCTTTTACGAGATTCTTTGTGTCGAGTGCACCGAGTCATTCGGATAGAGATTTTTCAAAAATCTTTTCTAGCTTGTCTTTGGTGGTAGAGTCTACTGATTTCTGGAGTAGGTATATATTTGTTTTTATCTGTTTCACAACTTCTGGAGCTCCTACATCGAATCATATCTTACTCCCTACTTCTCGCATTGATTCGGTTGCCTCTTCTTTCGTGAGCATCTTGAGGATAGGTCATAGCTTCATGAGCCATACGGTCTTGTACTTTGAAAAATCTATCTTAGGGAATGATAGAGCTTTTGTATCTTTGATCTGTGACAATATGAATTCTTCTTGTTGATCCGCTATGCTTTTTATAGCACTCATTATTTTTTCTTCATATTTTATGAGTCTTTTATCTCTCTTTTTTACTTTCAATATCATTGCTTTTTCACTATTCGGTATTAGTGTTTCAGCGATTCAATCAATGAGAGATTTCATAGAATATGAAATATTTTTTGTTTCATCCGTCTTGTCTTGCACTACGGTTGTCGGGGTAGTAGTAGCCATCTCATCATATATGAATTTATCTCATTCTTTTACTGGTGACATACCTCTGAATGTACGAGCCTCATTAAGTGTAAGGATTCCAGATTGATAGTCTGATCTTATTTGATTCTCATCCTGAGGAATAATATTATAGAACTCGAACCGTCCGAGTCCGTTGAATAATTGACGATTTAAAGCATCAGCAATCTTAATCGCTACAGGCTCTACTGCATTTCTAGCGAATAACTCTTGGAAGTTTCGTATATTCATATTTCCACCTGATCACTCACCGATTCCAAGTACTGCTTTTGGCACTTTGAATACCGCAAGGATCTCATCACGAGTCAATCGCTTTCCTTCGATATATGCCATATCCTGAGGAGTCATAGAGACACTCTGGAATGTCGCACCCTGAGTCAATACGGCGAGCTTATGAGCGTTATTTGCCCCCTTAAACTTGTTATTCCAAGCAGTTTGCATTCGTTCTACTTGTTCTGGCTGTAGGTCTTTCTCTGTAGAAAGTACACCTCCTGGATTCGCACCATTCTCAAATGTTTTCCAGTTATATACGGACTGTGCTCGTTCTGTATCTACCGAGAGTGCAGAGGCTTGCAAGTCACTCATCCCCTGAGTGATATATGGGTATGATTGTAGTGGATTGAAGTTCATTATCACAATGATTTCCTTCGGATAGAAATGAACCACATTTCCGTTGAGCATATACTCATAGTATAGTATTTCACTTCTTGAGCTATTCCATTTTGGAGTGATAAGATCTGGAGATAATATATGAAGTGAACGGACACTTGCACCGATGGTATTTTTCCATATATAACAAGTTCATCGTAGCTTTAAATATGAAGTAATTCATTCAAAAAGATCATATGAAAGTAGCTTCAAATAATCATGATTGATTTGCTTATCTCGGTCATTCAATAAGTGAATAGGTAGTTTTGCTACACCATTTGAAATGATAGATACTGCATTATATACCCATCCACTATACGATTCTCTAAGATTGAGAGCCGATGATTGGCGAGAATAATAAGGAGAATACTCTCATCCTAGCTTAGAGATTTCATGATACCTTTTTGTCTCACTTTTCTGTGAGAATGGATTTAGGAATTGTAGGAGATTCATACTTTTTATTGATTATAGAGACAGCTTCTTCGAGAGATTCCGCTTCTATGGAAATATTATATGTTGGAAAGGTGAATAGCATAATTTATAAGTTATAATCTAAAGTTTCGCACACGAGACGGAGAGATGAATATAATATCTCTCATTTATCCAAGAGAATATTTCAGAAATCTATAGTTGCTATTCGTGAAGTAAGACAAGTATCCGAGAGTGTAGGATCTTGATTCAATTGCTCTACAATAAGATCAATTGTTGTATCTAGCAATACTCTTCCTTCTGATCTTGTGGAGAGTTTGCCTATCTCTTGTTGGATTATGATATCGAACTCATATATTACCTTATTATTACATGAGTCGTACACATCATTAGAGATACGAGCTACCTCGAATGATGTAACAGGATATCCGTCTGGGGTTGCATTATGATAATCATACACGAATGCAAGTGTATTGATTGCATCGAGTTTCGCCTTTATTAGTGGTTTGAGTTTTGTTATCATAGAGATTTTTGTATTTCGTTACGGATAATAGATATTACGTTTTGTTCCTCTGCCTCTACTGCTCTTGTGAAAAATGGTTGTGCCTTTGTTCACTTCTTAGAGATTGATCTTGCTATGAGGAATGGTGGTATATTTATACCTTTTCTCTTTGCCCAATATGCTATAGGTTCAGTTGGTTGTTGTTTCCCCGGCTTTCTTCACTCGTGTACGAATGGAGCATATAGAGCAGTATTCACGAGCTCTCATTCTAGGTCTGTAAGACGAGAACGGAATGAATTTCGGAGTATACCAGTATTGACTGGAGTATTCATTTTACTTTCTCACTCGAGTACAAGTATAGATTTATATATTCATTTCCTGATTCCAGATATTACAAGTGCAGGATTCAATCATGGGATCTCGGATGATAGATCTATTTTTATCATTTGTTCTGTACTATTATTGCCTTAGTGAATGATACTCGGATTCATACATGATCCTGTACACCTCGAACATTATATTTTATACCATCTATGGTTAATCTATCTCATTCCCTTATATCCTCTATGAGAGTGCAAGTGAAGGAGAAAGTATTTGCCATATTATCGAGCCCTATGAATTGTTGGACATCTCCGAGAGGCTTCAAGTGCCCTATAATACTTCAATTAATAATAGAAAAACCAGACTTTCATCCAGTTTTTGTCATTCTTTCGATGGTTGCAGTCTTAGTGAAGTGGCTAAACATAAATTCGCTTGTAAGATTGTATTATTGATTCTTCTTTCGATTTCTCAATATCTCCCCATGAGATACTCGCACCATCAATAGATTCGCTCTTTATATTCGAACCATAAGAAGATCCAGCACTCGCTATCTTGCTCGCAAGGTCATATACTGCATATTTCAGATCAGTTGGCACAGTATCTTCTGTCCATCATGCAGTATATTTGATCTCTATAACATTGAATCCACGAGGAAAATATGAAGTACTTGCGATCATTCATTGATCCGCTTGTATATGATATTCAGTAGTAGTTTCTCCTGAGAACTTCACATAGGATATAGCAGATATTGGACATCGTTTGAGTACAAGGATTTGTTCACCATTTCAATTATATGTCTCTGTCTTTTCCTTAGATTCCACATCTCATAGGATAGAAAACATAAAACCCTCAGCCCTATTAAGAGCCGAGGTTGCATCTTCAATACAGAGTCCTGAATATGAAGAGAAGTCTTGAATATTAAACATTTACTTTTGTTTCAGTTACAATATCAGATTTTGTTTCTGTATCATCTGCATTAATTTCTTTTGTATCTACAATATCAGATACCTTTTTAGGAGCTTCCTCCTTCTTTGCCTTTGCTTCCTTTTTAGGAGCTTCCTCCTTGTAAGGAGTAAGAAATTGTTTATTTGCTTCATAGTGAGACTTATCTACTTCGACTACTGCACCGATTGGAGTTATTACTTTCATAAAGTTATTTTTAATAAATACCATCCTATCCCCCGAGAGGGATAGAGGGTAGCGATTAAGCAGCCGCAGTCACACCGATAACGAATGCATCAGCAAACGCAACCTTTCCAGCGATTCTCTCAGATGCTTTCATTGACTGAATATCTGATTCAAATCCACCTGTAGCATATCCAAGTTCGAATGAGAGACCCATACGATCACCAAGAAGGTAGTAGTTGAAGTTACCGAATCAGATAAATTTAACACTTGCACCCTCAGTATTTGGAGCAGAATTCACAACCTCAATTGGATATCCAAGAAGAAGAGTTTCATCAGAATCTTTTTTAATAGATTCCTTAAGAAGTGGGCGACCTTGAAGATCCACAAGTGACTCAATCACTGTGTATACATCTTGATGCATAGTCCAACAGATTTTTCAACCTGCCTTTCGATACTTCATAGGAAGAGTATTCTTGATAGCCACAAGATCCTTGTAGTCTACCTCAGCAATAGTATTGTGTCCAGTAGCGATTACCTTTGTAGGTACAGCAGTTGCAGTGGTAAAAATACCAGGCATTTGTGGAGCAACACCAGTACCAGTCATAACCTGTTGATCTTCGAACTCTGCCATAGCCTCAGCGATAAGATCACGAACAAGGTTGAATACCTCAGTATCTGTTTGGTTATCATCGATTAGCTCATTTGTACCACTAATAAGAGCGGTGAGCTTATTACATACGAGAGAAACCATACCAGTAGTAGGCTTGCTTGCAGTGTATGCAACACCTTCTGCAGTCCAGTATACAGTAACACCATTGATGATCTTAGAAATATCCTTCTTGTCAGTTGACATAGGAATAATACGAGCATAACGGCGAGTAAAACCAACAAGTTTTGCTACACGAAGAACTTCACGAGCGAATTCAGTAGGAACGAGTTCACCACCTTCTCCATCTGTACCCTCACTGAGGAATGCAGCCTTTGCCTCAGCAAAGTCAGGTGATCGTTTTACGAGAGTCTTGAAGAACTTAGCAGTCTTAGAGTGAAGTTCTTTTGTAGAATCAGCACCGCCAAATTTAACTTGCTTAGCAAGATCAACCATCTGAGCCTCAACATCACCGAGCTTTTTTGTAATAGAATCATTTGATTCATTAACAGCAGTAGCCACTGCATCTGGGAGGGTTTCTTCGAGGACAGTTTTGAAACTTGCCTCAAGAGCCTTTTTTTGTGCTTCATCCATAATAGAAAAAAGAAAAGAAAATAAATAGGAACTATTGCTTTTTTCAGAAACTCCTGAGAGCTTCATTCGCAGAGCGAGCGATTGTTTGGAGTAGCTCTTTTTGTTCGAGTTCCTCCGTTGTTTTCGTCTTGCCATCGACGAGCTTTTTTAAGAATTCTTTAATTTCTGAAATATCTTTCTTCATTTCGTTTAATTCCTTGGATGAAAATTCTTTTTTTCATTCGTTTTCTTTTCTTTTTCTCATTCTACACGCTTTTTCTTCTTCGCTTACAGTTCAATCAGCTTCTAGTGGTCTAACACATTCAGGATATTCATCATCTTCTACAATCACTCCTGCATCCTTTAGCTTCGCATACTCAGTACCGAGTATTTCTTTGAGCTTAGCACCTCGGTTTGATCCTACTACCACGAAAGAACACTCAATGAGTTCTGCCTTGGTAATAACATTACCTTCTCGCTCCTTGGCTATGAATCCGATTGATATATCCTTGACCGCACCAGCCATGTGAAGAGTCTTAACGAGATTACCTGCTTCGGTATCAATAAGACGACAGTCACCAACAGTCTGTCCACCTTCTTGGCGAAGATTGAACCATACTCAAGCGATTGCATTGAGTGTATAATTATGATCAATGAGTGCTACTGGATTATTCTTGAACTCAGTAAGGTCAATACCTTCTTGGAGAACCACCTCATTATGTCTATCTGTTGCATTGGTTGTCATTACTATATCTTTGATGATATAGTCCTTTTCAGTTGCCTTTGTTTCGAATCATTCCAAAGATTTTGCAAGGGATTCAACGATTTCTTGAGTATATAGTTTCATAGAGAAAAATTAGATTGTAGCGACGGTATTAGTAAGACGAGCGACGATAGCTTTCGCATCAGCGATTGAGTAGAACCCTTTGAATCCAACTGATTGAGTAACGATCTCATTAGTAGAGATTGTTCTAGACCACTCAGTGAATCCAACCTTAGCAAGATCAATTTCGAGCTCAGGAGAAGAAGTACCACCACCGATAATCACACCACCATTCACAATATTGAGTCGCATAGCTTGTGTGCTACCTGCAAGAGCCTTAGTCTTATATGTTGCCTCATCTTCATATGTGATTTCCATGGATCCACTTACTGAGAATACAGTAGAGATATAATCAGAAGGAGAGATAGAAGATATACACTCATCTTCTGCGAGAGTTCTTTCGAGTTTTATTGCAAAAGACTTGATACAACTTGTATTTGTTGCCGCATCCAGTCCAGCGAGATTAGTTGCGAATACTACACTTGCATCTGTTGCTTTCAATAAATAATCAGATACGAAAGCCACTGTTTCTGTAGAATTAACACCAGCTTTACCCATATAATTCATAGACACCTCTACATATTTCTTTGGTTCTACTTTTAGTGTCATTGAATTAATGACACTGAGTGCATATCGCTTATCTTGTACTGGATCTTCTATAGCGATTGTGAGTGATGGAGATTGATATGATTCAGAAAGAGTGAAAGTATGAGTCTTGGCAGTACCAGTGGCAGTTGCACTACTAACCCCTCCGAGTATTGAGTACAATGGAAGAGAGATAGAATTTACGCCAAGATTTCCAACTATTTCACCATCAGCCCATCGCTTTACTACTTCGAACCCTACTGAGTCAACAATAGTTCCATAGGCTCATTCGTCTACTACGGTTTCCATCTTATCCTCGTATGTGAGATTCGTTTTAGCGAACCATACAGAAGGTGCGACAGAAGTCCCACGAACTGTTTCTTTTCCGAAACCAACATTGACACCCTTACCCGTGAATTTTGCCATATAAAAAAGTTATTACACTTGCAATATGCAGATATTAATATAAGAATCAAAAGAGTATTTTTTATTTATGAAAATTCGCACACTCTAGAGTCTGAGTGTTGGCTATGAGATACTCATTCATACGAACCGTCAATCTATAATACTGAAATCGATTGATACGGAGCTTTCTCATGATTTCTTTTTTGGTATACTTACCACAAAAACGAAATACGAGGTAGTCATGGAACATCCAGTCCCAAGCCTTGTGAGAATTATTGAGCTCATAGAGAGCCTCTTGAGAGATCCATTCAGGTCTTGCCATAAAATTAAAAGTAAAGAATATCAGAATTATTATTTTTGATATTATCTAGTACTCAACTAAGTCAATCCACAAAATCGTCATGAACTCATTTTGTAGGAAATGCAAGGAGTTGATCCACTGCAATTTTTATATCTTTATGTTTTGATGGAAAGATCACCCTATTGGATCGGAAGTGTGGGATATGTGGATCGAAGTGTGTGACCTTATCGCTCGGATATTTCAATTCTTCTATTGGGAGTGAGATATTATATTCTTCACGAGCGAGTTTCTTGATCCAAAATCAGAATCATTGGTTGCTTTTCTCATCGTATGTCATCTTTTTTACTCTCGTTTGATACTTCTGATAGAGTGCAATACAAGTTCTCGCTTGGATCTCTACATCTACTTTCTCTAGTGTGAAGTCTAGCACATAGTAATTCTTATCCTTCTTGGACATACCGAGCACAACAGTACAAAAATAGTCGCTTGTTGTCTTGCCAGTATGAGTAGTGTCTGAGTGCATATACACCTTGTCGAAGTCTTCGAGAGATATATATTCATAGTATCTAAGTTCGTGTTCTTTGATTATTCATCATTCGTATACATTCACTGGAACCAGTAGATAGTTCTGAGAGAAAGCCCTCTCTCCCTCATTACTTCGGATCTTTTCAATCCTATCAGGTGTGAAGAAGTCCCAAGCTACTGATCCATCAGGATTATAGAGTGCCTGGATGAATACTTTCCAATTCAGATCACTGGATTTCTCTCTCTCGAACCTTGGCACTACTCCATCTTGATTGATCACATTACCAAGGAATATGATTCTTGATTTCTCCTTGGACATTGCTCCTATCGTCTCTCCGGTGATCTTCTCATAGTTCTTGTCTATGATCTCAGAATTCCGTACACTATCAGATACATCGATATCATCAAGTACCAAGAGATCAGGTCGAGAATTGCGAGAGATAGCACCTCGAAGTTTCTCTCAGAGAGAAGTTGCAAGAACTTTCACTCAGTTGGTAGTATCGAAATCTCAAATACTTTTCTTAGTCATATCTTCACGACTTCATGAGGTCTTGAATAGAACTCAATAATCAGATTCTATATTTGTTCTCATCAGATTCATTGCCACTTGCTTGGTCATTCGTTCACTCGAATCACTACCGAATGATTGCCAGACGATGAACTTGTGCTTGTTATAGCATATACACCAGGTGATATATGCAACGACTACTGAGGTCTTGATAGATCCACGGAATCACTTGATTAGGATATTGAGCTCTGTATCCGTAAGTGTCTTTATCCATTGCATGTGGAACGGTGCGAGTGGATATTTGAAGTCGTCAAAAAAATAATAAATCCACCATTCGAGAAAATGACATCAAAAAAAAGCCACCCTTTCTGATGGATTAGATTTTGCTAATTCTATAATGAAGTTTGTCATAGTAACATTTGATTGTATATAGAATTCAGACGATCAGACTCTCAGATAATGAGAGTATTTTGTATATTGGTTGTTCATTCATCATATCATTTTGACTTTCCATATAATCTATTCATAACATCTTGCATCATCTCAGGACGAGCCATGAGTTGCTCTATATATTTTTTCTGAAAATCATCCTCTGTATATCATGACTTCCTTAGCATTTCAAGAAAATCAGTCTCAAAGTTGCGAGATCACTTCGGTCTACCTGCAGGATTTCATGATTGTCACGGCTTGAAAGGTGTGAGTCATCGTGTACGATTTGGCACTGTTTTCTCCACTGTTTTTATTACTTTTTCAGGAGGTGATAAGATTTCTTTCTTAGCCATAGATGATTTGTTGAGTATCCATAGAAAATACCCTTTCGGGTTAGTTATAAAATTGGAGTCCACACATAGTATTTAGCTATTACTGCGGACATAAAATCCCCGAAGGGATTATAATCTATAATCATCAGGCAATCTCTTTTTTATCTCTTCGACTATTCTGATATCTGCATTTTTTAGTAAAATACTCTGATTATTAAAATCAAACATTGCGAAGATATACATGAAATTATCTCATATATTTCATATGCTTTGCACTTTATCTATTTTTTCGCTTGCATATCAATAAGTATCATCATACGATGACCATATATCACAGGCTATTTTTTGCATTTGATGAAATATTTCATCTTCTGGTGGTATGTAGTAGAGTTCTTGAGACATAGTATTAATTAGTTAGTTATTATTTC
>JFJP01036250.1_pt1 | contig 15494 bp, 13 predicted proteins | sample 431651 | NCBI WGS metagenome assembly JFJP01 (sample SAMN02602958, study PRJNA72255) | Microbial mat metagenome, whole genome shotgun sequencing project. | biome: fresh water; feature: sink hole; material: water; isolation source: purple microbial (photo- and chemosynthetic) mats found in... | reverse complement strand
CCCAGCCGGTCTGGCGGCAGGCCATGACGTCCTGGTGATCGCCGAAGATCGACAGTGAACTTGCGGCGACCGCGCGGGCGGCGATATGGAACACGGTGCTGGTAAGTTCGCCCGCGATCTTGTACATGTTCGGGATCATGAGGAGGAGACCCTGGGAAGCGGTGAACGTCGTCGAGAGGGCTCCGGTCGTCAGCGAACCGTGTACCGCACCGGCGGCTCCGGCTTCCGACTGGAGTTCCACGACCTCGGGAACGGTTCCCCAGATGTTTTTCTTTCCTTTCGCCGAATATTCGTCGGCAACTTCACCCATCGGGCTCGAGGGAGTGATCGGGTAAATTCCGATTACTTCGCTCAACGCATGCGCCACGTGACCGGCGGCGGTATTTCCGTCGATCATTACCAGTTTTTTCTCAGACATATTTCCGTCCTTATAAAAAAATATTGAAAAGTGCAGAAAACAGGGATTTTCATTCCTAATATGGAACAAAATACCCCGATTGACACTTTTTTGCAAGAGGAGGCGGGCATAGACCAATTATAGAAAGATGTTATACTCCTTTCCATTATGAGCACTGAAAGCGTATTAATCAAATTTACCGATGTTTCCTATACTTGGCCGGATCCTGATTCGCCCGGAAAGCCGATTTTCCAGGCTTTTACCGCAGACATTCCCGCGGGTTTCATCAGTCTGACCGGTCCGAACGGCACGGGAAAATCGACTTTCATGCTGCTTGCCGGAGGCCGAATCCTGCCGTCAGCCGGGCGGATCGAGCTTTGCGGACAAAACACCCGCATTTGGGGCGGATCCGGTTTGACGCCGGAAATCGAGCACACACGGAATCTGCTGTGTTCTTTTTTGTATCAGAATATGGAATTCGATGCCGGGGATGACGATTCGCGGGTGGGAACATTGCTCGAGTTTGTCTACGTCAACGGCGGACATCGTTCGAAAGACGAACAATTCCTGAAAGACGTGATTGGTGTTTTCGAGCTGGAAACGCTGATTTCCCGCAAGCTGGACGCGCTTTCCAAGGGAGAAATCCAGCGGGTGCTGCTTGCTTTCTCTGCCCTCTATGGTTCGCAGGTCATCATGATGGACGAGCCGGTGTTTGCGATGGAGCAACGCCAGAAGGAACAGGCCCTCGAGTTTTTCAAGGATATGCATCTGCGGACAGGCGTTTCGGTTCTCGTGTCGCTCCATGAGCTGTCGCTGACCCGGAAATACGCCGACACGGTGATGCTCTTCTATCCCGACCGGCGGATAGACCTCGGAACCAGCGACGAGGTGCTGACGAAGGAAGCATTGGAAGACGCGTACGGGGTGCCTGCCGCGATGCTGCACGATACCGAAAAGCTTACCCGGGCTGCGATGCTCGAACGTGAAAATATGCTGAAAAGCGGCGTTTGACTGGTAAAACGGGAAGTTCGATTGGTTTTGTAACATTCTTTGTGCTATATTTATTTATACACGTAATTCTTAGGAGGAACTTTATGTTCAAGAAACTTACTGCTGTAATGGCAATTCTCGTACTGGCATCCGCCGTATTCATGTCGTGCGCTTCCGCACCGAAAGAAAAAGCACCGGAACCGGTTCCGACGCCGAAGCCGATTATCGGTCTCGAGGGGTATCCGATGCCCGAGTGGGTCAATAATCTGCCGAAAAGCGAAACGACCTTTTTTGCGGTTGGATACGGCAGCAAATCAACAAAGGCGATTTCCAAGACCGTTGCCGGTCAGGATGCCCGTGACCAGATCGCACGCTGGGTCGGTACAAGCGTAAAGAACGCCCTTACCAACTATACCAACGAATCCGGATCCGAGAAAAACATCCAGACCCTTACTTATTTCGAAAGTATCTCGAAGCAGGTTTCGGATCAGACCTTGGTCGGTGTCGAAGATGACAAGGTATGGGTTGACGACAAGGGTGCCGTATACGTGCTCGCTTCCTTCCCGAAAGCCAACGTAGGAAAGGGATTCGAGGAAGTAGTACAGAAATTCGAACGCAACGAAGCCGCCGCATTCGCGGACTTCAAGGCCAAGGAAGCCCTTTCATTCCTTGACAAGGAAACATCTTCCGGAGTGCCCAAGAAATAAAGGAGTCAGCATGAAACTGATACGGTCCATGAAAGTTCTGATATCGGTTTTATGTCTGGCCGTCGCCTTCTGCGGTTGTGCGACCGCGGAAGGGCGTTCGGATTCCACGTCTTCCCTGTATCTTCAAAAATCATCCTACACGGATAATGTGTATGTGGCCCAAGCCCCTTCGATGCTAACCTCCGAAAAAGAATTGTCCGCCTGCCTTTTCGGCGTCGCTCGTCAAATTTCCATCCGGAAACAGGTATTTGTCCGCTATACCGTGACCACCCAAAAAGCCGCCAACGGCGATACGATTCGCGGTGCCCAGGTTTTGTTGGATTATGATCAGACAAACAGTATGGCGCTTCTCGAAAAAATGACCGTAGTCGACATTGTCCAGTCGGATACGGGAACGGAAGCCTTGGTCAAATATACGGGCATTCCCGGTTTCAAGTATCCGTCAGTAAGTGTCAAAACCGCACTTGACAGGGACGGAAACCCGGCTTGGATCACGCAGCTGCCCAAGGGTGCGAAATTTTATGCGGCTGTCGGTTCCGTGTCCCAGACCGCAAACCGTCATGAAGCATTCGACAATGCGGACTCTTACGCGATAGGCGCTCTCGCTCCGAATGTGGTAAAACCGATCGTATCCGGGACCACAAGCATGTACGAAACAGTCCTGAAGGGCGCATATATCGCCCGACGCTGGTACAATCCTTCCCAAAACAGGTATTACAGCTTGGCGATTTTGCCAAGGTAATGTTCATCTACTAAAAACAAGCCAATAACCGTTTTTTCTCCAATAAACAGTGCGGAGGAAAAACATGAAAGAAAATCTCGGATTGACCAACGACTTTGTGTTTCGAAATATCTTCGGCGCCAAAAAGAATTCGGCGCTGCTGTTGTCGCTCGTGAATGCGGTGCTCCAGGCGAAAGGGTTGGAGCCGGTGGTCAGCATCACGCCGGTCAGCCCTTTTTTGCCGGTGCATCAATTGAGCCAGCGGGAGGGCATCCTCGATGTCCAGGCCGTCGACGCTTCGGGGCGGCTTTATGACCTTGAAATACAGGTCCGTAACCAGAAAAACTACATTAAGCGGAGCCTCTTTTATCTTGCCAGGATGTACGGCGGACAGCTGAGCCGAGGTTCCGAATTTGAACACCTCGTTCCCTGCATCAGCATCAATTTTGTGGATTTTGTGCTGTTTCCGGATGACGGATTGTTTCACCACTTTTTCAGCCTGCGTGAATTCGACAATCCAGATGAGGAACTGTCCCGCGACCTGACACTGCATTACCTCGAATTGCCGAAACTCATCGCACATTTCAATGGAATCAGGCCTGTCGGAGACGAGTATTTAAAAATACTCGAAAAGTGGTTATATTTGATGAAGGAGATCGACAATCCGGAGGATACCATGGTACAGAAAATAATCAGTACAACTCCCGAACTGGAAAAAGTGCAACAGGAATATGACCTCTTCTTGACCGACGAACAGCTTCGCTGGGAAGCACTTTCCCACGAAATGTGGCTGCATGACCAGGCCTCGTACCGCAAGGAAGCGCGGGACGAAGGATTGGCCGAAGGTCGAGCGGAAGGGCTTGAACTGGGTAAGGCCGAAGGTAAAGTAGAAGGCAAGGCTGAGGGCAAGGCTGAGGGCAAGGCTGAGGGCAAGGCTGAAGGCAAGGCTGAAGGTTTTACAGAAAGCATGCGTGGTATGGCCAGGAAAATGCGCGACAAAGGATTCGAACTGCCGGTTATCATGGAATTAACCGGACTTCCCGGAGAAGAAATCCTGAAAATGTAGACCGCAGCGCACGAGAAATCTCTTGACGATACCTGGATGATATGCGAAAGTGTATATTATACGGCGTATAGCAAGGGAGAATCGTATGGCCAAAAAATTATACAAGATTGAATACGGCAAGAAAATTTTCGGTGTGTGCGGTGGTTTGGCAGAGTATCTGAATGTAGATGTGGTTATTGTCAGGATTGTATGGGCCGTTTCTGTTTTTTGGGCTGGATTTGGAATCCTGCTCTATCTGATATGCGCGTTCGTCCTGCCCAACAAGAGCGAAGTAGACTATTGAAAACACGGAGCGGAGGATTCAACCACCGCGCCGTGTTTTGTCCGTTACCGATATTACTGTCCGATCAATTCCTGCTTGTCTTCGATGAAAGTGCCGTTGACGAAATAGCGCATGCAGTTCGCATAGGCCCAAGGCAGATATATGCCCAGGGTGATGATCGAAAGCAGGGTCTGTCCCCACAAAAGTCCGAATCCTTTCTTTCCGTCAAAACCGAGCCGCGCTTTTTCCTTTCCGTCGGTTTCGAGAACCGTGCGCTCCGCAAAATACCGGTAGCATTTGATATAGAACAGTGGCCAGTATATTCCGACGGTGATGATGGTCAGAAGAATCTGGCCGAGTATCATGAGGCAGGAAGGCCAGAATTCAGTCTTCCAGGTGATATGCGTATCCTTCCACTGGATATCGACATACCACTTGTAGGATAGATAGACGAACGGAATGATGACGAAAAAGATTGCCAGATATACGATGACCGCCAGAATGCCGAAAAGGGTCGCAGCACCGCTCTCTTTCATCATGGATACGGTCATTGCGGTGATGAGAAGTCCAAACAATACTGCCCAGACAATGATGGGAAGCCAGAGGGCAAGAAGGAAATATTTGAGCAGTTTGCCCGGTTTTCCGAGAAAAGAGGCTTTTTCGCCCTTGAATTCGGTACTTGAGGCAATGAAGGCGGCTATGTTTCTCGTAAACCACGGGAAGTAAAATCCGAGCGTTACAATTGAAAGAAGACTGCCGATGAGGGTGAGTTTGATGAATGGAACGATTTCGCCGGTAAAGGAGAATGTTTCGCCGCGTATGCCGATCGACCTGTAGATGATTTTTACGAGTATGATCGTAAACGCCGCATCAAGAATGATGATGAGCACCAGCATTACCAGTATGAAAAGCAAGCTGCTGACGATGCTTCCCGCCCCGGGAAGGGACATTTTGATCGCCGCCAGTTCGAGTGGAACGAACAGGGCAAGAAACAGCACAAGAAAGCCCAGATATTGTTTCCACCATTGTGATCCGGTAAGTGAACAAGTGAAATTTTCTTTCATATATTGCCTCCTGAAGATCCTGTTATCAAGTATAGCACAAGGAGTCTTGTGGAATCGTCCTTTTTCTGTGAGAATATAAGGGATGCATACAGAATTCGAGTTTCCGCTGAATACCTATCTTTCGGCGACGGATCGGGAAATCGTCCGGAAAAATTTGCGCATATCCGATGTTCCCGCAGGAACCGTTCTTTTCGACTCGGTCACCTGCAAGGGTGTCATAGTCGTAATCAGCGGAATCGTTCGGGTGTTTATCGTTTCCGAAGAAGGCCGGGAAATAACCCTGTACCGTCTTTTCGAAAACGATGTATGTACCCTTTCCCTGTCCTGTATCATGGGAACCATGCCGATGCAAGCGATGATCAAAACCGATACGGATTGCAGGATCGCGAGTCTTTCGAACGATCTCTTTTCTGATATTCATAAAAACAGTCCTGAAATCCAGAACCTGTTGTTGACGACAATGAATGCCCGCCTCAACGATATAATGTGGGTTGTCGAACAGGTTACCTTTCGGGGAATGGACCGTCGAATCGGCGAATTCCTGCTTTCCCGACCCAGTACGGTGATTTATGCGACCCACGAAGAAATTTCCGCGGAATTGGGTACGGCGCGGGAAGTGGTAAGCCGGATGCTCAAATATTTCGAAAAAAACGGATACATCGAACTGTCCCGCGGAAAATTGAAAGTGACGGATCCGGCAGGTTTGAAAAAATGCATCGGTATGACCGACATAATATAAGGGGAGAACCCATGATAAACGCACGTTTCAAGGCACTGATGCCGGAGCTGGTCAAAAGAATGTATCAGCTGTACGGTTCAAAGTGGGATTTTTATCTGGTACTCCAGAAATTGACCGACATTATGGAAACTGCTTCGCTTTCGCGCAGCGAGGAGCTCCGTACCCAGGACGAGGAGCGCGAATCGCATCCGGATTGGTTTTTAGACGAAAAAGAAACCGGAATGATGCTGTATGTAGATCTCTTTGCCGGAACCCTGACCGGCCTGAAAAAGAAAATACCTTATCTTGTGGATCTCGGAATTACGTATGTGCATTTGATGCCCCTGTTTCGGTGCCCCGCCCTGCATAATGACGGCGGTTATGCCGTATCGAGCTATCGTGAGGTCGAAAAAAGACAGGGTACAATCGCACAGCTTGCCGAGGTTGCCGCCCTCTTCCGGAAAGCCGGGATCCGCCTGGTGCTCGATTTCGTGTTCAATCATACGAGCGACGAACATGACTGGGCTCTGGCCGCGAAAAAAGGCCAGGAGGAATTTCGCGACTATTACCTGATTTTCAGGGAAAAAGAGGAAGCGGACAGCTGGAATTCGACCCTGCGCGAGATTTTTCCGGATACCCGCCGCGGTTCCTTCACCTACGTAGAAGAAGCTGGCGGATGGGTCTGGACGACGTTCAATTCCTTCCAATGGGATCTCGACTATCGCAATCCGCAGGTTTTCCTGGCCATGTGCGAGGAAATGCTCGCGATCGCCAATCTCGGGGTCGATGTGCTCCGTCTCGACGCGCTCGCCTTTGTCTGGAAAAAAATCGGTACAAACTGCGAAAATCTTCCCGAGGCGCATGTACTGATCGAAGCGTTCCAGTATGTGGCGCAGATCGCGACGCCTTCGCTCGTTTTCAAGAGCGAAGCGATCGTACATCCGGACGAGGTGATCAAATATATAGGAAAGAACCAGTGCAGCCTTTCGTACAACCCGCTGCAGATGGCCCTTTTCTGGGAAAGTACCGCCACCCGGCGGACCGGTTTGCTGATCAAGTCCCTGAAAAAGCGGTGGCCCATTCCCGCGGGCTGCGGATGGGTGAATTATATCCGCTGCCACGACGATATCGGCTGGACTTTTTCAGACGAGGACGCCCGCGAGTGCGGTATCAACGGATACGATCACCGGCATTTTTTGAATAAATTTTACACAAACCGCTTCGACGGCAGTTTCGCCCGTGGCGAGGCTTTTCAATACAACCCCGAGAACGGAGATTGCCGGGTATGCGGAACCATGGCATCCCTGTGCGGTCTGGAGGAAGCGAACGACCTGTACCGGAAGGAAACCATCGGGGAAAAAAGCGGCCGCGCGCAGGTATACGCCGACATGGCGATACGGCGTATGATCATGCTGTATTCGGTACTGTTCGCACTGCCGGGAATTCCGCTCCTGTATGCCGGTGACGAAACGGCGACGCTCAACGACTATTCCTATCACGACGAAGCGGGCAAAAAAGCCGATTCGCGCTGGGTGCATCGTATTGCCATGGACTGGAAACGGAACGAAAAAATCAGCGCCGGTACGACCGGGGATGACTGGTTGCTTGACCAGCAGGCCAAAGTATTCCATGCCCTGAAAAATATCATCAGGACCAGAAAGGGCGAATCCCTTTTCGGCCGCGCTTCCATAGAATTCTATGACTGCAGGAACGAACGTCTTTTCGCCTTTATCCGGCAGGAACCGGGAACGGGTCGTATATTCGTTCTTGCCAATTTCAGCGAGGAGAAAGCGTCCTTTCCCCTGTATTTGCGCGTGACCGGTACGGATCTGCTTTCCGGCAAGAAGTATTCAGGTATCGATGCCTGTGTACTCGATGCGTATCAGACAGTCTGGATCAAAGAGGAGAACTGACATGAAACACTTTGACGTTACCGCCCTGGGCGAAATACTCATCGATTTTACCTCTGCCGGGCTGTCGACCGCCGGACAGGTTCTGTACGAGCGGAATGCCGGCGGCGCACCGGCGAACGTAGCCGCAGCCGTCGCCAGGTTGGGCGGAAAATCGGCCTTTATCGGCAAGACCGGAAAGGACGACTTCGGTACGTTTTTGCGCGGAACCCTCGATTCTTACGGCATAGAAACACGGGGTATGCAGACCGCGAAAGAACAGCATACGACGCTTGCCTTCGTGACCCTCGCGCCCGGCGGGGAGCGGAGTTTTTCGTTTTACCGGAATCCCGGGGCGGATACGCAGCTTTCACCTGACGAGCTCGACGTCGCCCTTTTGGCGGATACCCGATTCCTGCACATCGGTTCGCTCTCGCTGACCCATGACAGCGCACGGGCGGCGACCATCGCTGCGATCAAGAAAGTCCGGGAGTCGGGCGGGTACATATCGTACGATCCCAACTGGCGCGCGCCCTTGTGGGACAGCCGCGAGACCGGCATCCGGATGATGAAGAGCCTGTTTCCCTATGCGAACATGGTAAAAGTATCCGACGAAGAATTGAAGCTGTTGTATGAAACGGAGGACTATTCGGCCGGAGCGGCGAAGATCCTTGCCGAAGGCGCGCAGTTGGTGCTGGTAACGATTGGCCCGAAAGGCGTGTTTTACAAAACCGCGGTGGAAGAAGGAATCGTAGGCGCGCCGAAGGTAACGGTCGTCGATACTACCGGAGCCGGAGACTCTTTTATCGGCGGGCTTCTGTACCGGTTGTCGCGCTGTCCGGATGGTACTGATCCCTTCTCGAAATCACGTGATGATCTTGAATCCGATCTTCGCTTCGCTAATGCGGTGGCCTCCCTGTGTGTGACCAAACGAGGCGCCATACCTGCGATGCCCGTCCTGGGCGATGTGGTTGAATTCCTGAGAACACACTGACCGGAATTTTCTCCAGGCTGTCGTCAGTTGACTGAAATTTCGTATTCCCGTACGGCATCGAAGAGGGCAAGGACGTTATCCAGCGGCGTTTCCGCAAGTATCGCTTCGTGGCTGGGACTGGCGATATAGGCACCTCCCGGCGCGTACGTACCCAACAGATCGAGCGTCGCCGTGCGTACGGCTTCCGGTTTTCCCTTGAGAAGCAGGTCGGTCGCGTCTATTCCACCGCCCAGGCAAACCCGGTTTCCGAAATCTTTTTTAAGCTGCTCCGCCGACATTCCGGCACAATCCGGCTGCAGTCCGTGCAGGGCGTCGATTCCCGCGCGGATGATCGCCGGAATCAGCGGCCGTATGCCCCCCGCGGAGTGGAGCAGCACCTTCTTGCCGTACCGGTGCCCCAGATCCGCCAGACGTTTTAGGGAAGGCACGATGAAGCGTTCGAACTGCTCGACGCTCAGAAGCGGACCGGTCTGGCCTCCGAAATCGTTTCCGATGAAGAAAATATCGATATGCTTTCCGGCTGTCTCGAATATGATGGAACTGACCGCGATGTAGTAATCCACTATACGCTCGAGCAGGACGAGGATGAAATTGGGATCGTCGTACATCAGGTAATACAGATTCTGGGTTCCGACGAAATCGATAAGGTCGTGCCAGAACGGGGACCATTCGCCCCCCATGACCGCGAATTCGTCGTGGCTGTCTTGGGCGGCCTGCAGGATCCCCGAAACATCCGCGGATGCCGGATCGGGCCAGGGAAAACCGCGGAGGGCGGCGAGAGTACGCCGTTCGAGCAGGGGCTTCATCGTCGGTTGTCCGTAGCCGGGGAGGCGTCGGTCGTGGCCGAAGGGGCTGCGCCAGCGGGAACCGGCGCCGCCGATGAGCGATTCCACCCGCCTGAAGTCGTCCCCGATCCGTCTGCGAAGCGCCTCGCCGTCCATCCCCGTCTCGGCTTCGGCCCTTGCGAAAAATTCGGGGGAAGCGCCGAGCCATTTGGGGACTGCGCCGATTTCGATGTGGTTGAACGCGGCAAGCACTTTTTCGCGCGGCAGGAGCTGCGACGGTTTCTTGGTGTGGAGTCGGGTCATTCCCGAGTCGTAAGGCCGGGTCGATCCCCGCAGGATCAGCTGCTGCTTGACCTTGAGCACCTTGATTCCTGCTGCCGATCGGTCGAGATGGCTTTCCATGATGCCGCAGGCGATCGAACCCATGAGGCTCGTATCGATCTGCATGGTACTGAGGCGGACCGTGTGTTCCTGGCTGTAATCGAGCAGGTCTCCCGGCGCGATGAGCGATACGTCCTTCGGGACGTACACTTTCAGCTCTCCAAGAACCGAAAGAACCCGTGCCGCGATATCGTCGTCAAGCGCGAATATGGCTGTCGGCCGGTCGGGGGTCGAGAAAAGCGTCGACAGCCTCCGCCGCAGGAATTCATGGTCGCGTTTGTCGTAGGTAAGCCGTTCGATGTTGCTGACGGGTATCTCGTATTCTTCTATCGCTTTCTTGAAACCGATAAAGCGGTCTATCGAAAGCATCGGCAGGCCTTCCCGCTCGATGTCGACGAAGAGTATCTTGCGATGACCGGCTTCGAGCAGATGGAGCGCTCCTTCGTAAGCACCCTGAAAATCGTCGACGCAGACGGTGGAGAAACGATTCTGGAAATTGCCGTTCATGATGAGGACTACGGGTATTCCGCGGCTTTCCATCTTGGTGAAAATGGCTTCGTTGCCGTAATGCAGCGAAAAGAGACCGCGGCAGCCGACACTGTCGATCCGTCGGAATATTTCCTCGGACGTCATGTGGTCGCTTATGGGAATGATCACGGTGGTGTGCCCGCGCCCGGAAAAAAAACTGTCTATGCTTTCGAGGATGGGGCGGACAAAGCGGTAAGTCATCGCCCATTCGTCGTCGATGCTGAAGAGGATTCCGATGATCGAACGGCTTTTGGTTTCGGTTTCGGCCTTTTTGGATTTCCGGTATCCGAGCGTATCAACCGCCTGCAGGACTTTCTGGCGAATTTCGGGCGAAATGCGTCCCTTGTCCGTGAGGACGAAGGAGGCGGTTGTTATGGAAACTCCGGCAGCGTCTGCAACATTTTTAAGCGTGATCTTGGCCATTCAATCCTCAATTGGTAAATAATATATCAGATTGGTAAAATATTTGCAGTCGTTTTAATCTCCCGGAGAATCAAATTCCGTCTATTTCCGCCTGCTCCCGTTGAAATCCGCTACGGCGTCGAACATTGCGACAATATTTTGCGGGGGAACGTCGGGGAGGATATTGTGGACCGGATTGAACACAAATCCGCCGCCCGGACTGAAAATTTCGAGCCGCTCGATGACATGGGCGCGCACCGATTCCGGGGTGCCGTTGTTGAGCACGATGCGGGTGTCGGCTCCGCCTCCCCAGAAGGTGACGTCCTTGCCGAAATCCGCTTTTAGACCGGCAGGATCCATGTCGCGGGCCGAAGTCTGCACCGGATTGAGAATGTCGTATCCCGCTTCGATAAGGTCCGGGATGAGGGGCTTGATGGACCCGCAGGTATGCAGGAATGTGGCCATCTTGCTGTGCTTTTTGACGTAAGCGCACAGCTGGGTATGACGAGGCTTGAAAAGGGTCCGGTACACGTCGGGCGGCATGAAGAGGCCCGTATCGGTGCCGAGATCGTCGCCGAAGCGCACGATATCCACGATATCGCCGACGGAAGCGCAGACTTTTTCCAGGGTGGCAAGGTGCTTTTCCATGAGCGCGTCGAGGAGTTTTTCCACCTGCTCCGGTTCGGTCAGCAGGTCCATCAAAAAGTTGTCGATGCGGCGGAGGAAGGTTCCCCATTCGAAAAGGTTGCAGCCGACAACCACCATGAGGGCGCGGTCGGTCGATTTGCGGAGGGCAAGGGTCCGGGTGCGGAGGTCGTCCCAGAAGCCGGGTTCCCCGGCGTGTTTCCAGGGGGAATGAACCAGGTTCGACCACAGGACCTTGTCCATTGCGGCGCCGAGGTCGGAATAATCGTGAGGATAGTCGTCAAGATAGGGGAAACAAGTCTGGTCGTAGAAAGCGCTGCCTTCCGGCATGCGGGCGACGGGTGTGCCGTCGTTGTGGCGGGCAAGCCAGCTGCCGTCGCCCTGGTCTTCGGGCTTGAACCATGCGGGATAGCGGGCCTTTTTTCCGTTTGCCATGGTTATGCCGTACCAGTCCCTGTCCTGGGTATCGAATGCCCTGCCGATATCCACGACGTCTATGCCGAAGCGGTCGAGGAAGGGTTCGCCCGGCTGGGCGAGCTGCTGGACGACGTCATAGATGTCCGTCGTTCCCTTGAGCCCGGTGTGTTCCAGAATATTGGAATAGGCTATGGCCGATATGCCCGAACTGGGAGTAGCTCCCATATCGACGGGTACTTTGTCGGATTCCTGATGCGCGATCGCCGCGCGGACGCGTTCTCTTCCTGTCATATAATGCTCCTGTACATGTGTTCCGGTGGAGTAACTATGACTTGATTGTAACACGCCTGTTGCTGTTGTCAATAAATATTTTACCAAAAACACCAATAAAGTGTTTTAATTTAATAAAATTTTATCACCCGGAGATGAAATTACTGCATGATTCCGCGTGCCGCCCGGAAGCGTCCCGGGGACATACCGGTATATTGCTTGAAAACGCGGGAAAAATAGCTTTGATCGTCAAAACCGGCCATTTCGGAGATATCGACAAGAGGGATCGACCGTTCCCGAAGTAAAATTTTACTTTTGTCGACGCGGATGCGGTTGAGGAAATCGACATAGCCTTCTTTCATCTCTGTTTTGAATACTTTGCTGAAGTGCGACGGACTCATGAACACATGCTCCGCGACTTCCTGGAGACTTATCTTGCGGTTGTAGTTGGTATTCATGTACTGGATGGCTTTCTGGATGAGGTCGGCATGCTTGACCGATTTGAGGGTAAAAACGCAATCGGAAAAACGGGTAAGGATGCGGGCAAGCCAGGCCGCGATATCGTCAATGTCATGCATTTTCTGGAGCTGCAGCAGATAATTGTTGTTGAGACCGAATATTTCTTCGACGGATGCCCCGCCTTCGACCGCCGCCCGCGAAAGAAGCACTACCAGTTCCTGTACCCGGATTCGGATCTTGGCGACATCATTGCCCGCCACGAAAAAAATATGCCCGATAATTTCGTTCAGTACTTTTTGGGAATTCATCTTGTCGCCGCGGGTGACGAGCTGCATCAATTCGTTTTCTTTTTCCACCGGATACGGGATGTCGGTCCGGTTTTCGTTGTTCTTGTTCAGGTCATGTATATACTCCGCGATCCGTGAAGACTGATCGGTGTGCTTCGCCAGATCCGGTTGGTTGCCGTACAGTTCGGAGGCAAGACCCGTGGCGGCGCGGTACAGGGATTCCGACAGGGATCGCACCCGTACCGGGGTTGCGAACGGTATGCGGTCAAGAAGGCCGCGCAGAATCTGGAGGTCCGCAGCCGGAAGTTCGCGCTTCTGCATGATTTCTTCCTGCAGGTATTCGTCAGGCTCGATGAGCAGCACAGGTCCGCCGATGAAGGAGGCGATGGTCTGTCCTTCGAGCTGCAGGGGGACGGCCCAATGCGCGAAATTGTTGGGACAGAAATAAATGTACCGTCCGCCGAAGCGTTCCGCCTGGTAGGTACCGTACCGGTGGATGGAGTCGCAGCTTGCATTCACTTTCAATTCAAGTTCGGCGGTTTTGGCGCAGAAGAAACAGCCGGGCCTGCATTCTTCGTTGTCCGGACGGCCGGTTTCAGGGGTATGGGGTATTTGGCGCCCGTCCGAGCCGATGACCTCGCAGGGAACTCCTGTTGCATCCGCGAATTGGGCTGCTGTCTGGAGGATCAGTGTTTGCGTCTCCGGTTTGAGGTCTATCCATTCGGAATATACTTTTATTTCTTTCACTTCCGTATAGTTTGGGGATAAACGCCGCCTGCGTCAAGAATCAATACGGACGTTACGGACAATAATTTCATATAAAGAACGGTTTTTTAACAGACGCCCCGCAGAACACGGGATAATATTATTTTCATGAAACTCTTAATTAACGGAAATATCGGCGACACGCTCCTCGAGACGATACGGACGAATGATTTGCATATACGCGCTCCATGCGCGGGAAGGGGTGTCTGCGGCAAGTGCCGCGTGCTTGTTTCCGCCGGCTCTTCCGGCAGTTTGCTTTCTCCGCCGGATGACCGGGAACGGGCGGCTCTCGGCGATGCGGCGCTGACAAACGGCGTGCGCCTTGCATGCCTTACCCGGTTTCTCCGGGCGGGTTCCCTCGAAATCGAACTTGACGATGACGGCGTGGTCAGTCCCGTCGAAGAAATTGCCGTTGATTTTGACCGATCGGTCATGGATGCCGCATCGGCATCGGGCGTTCCGCTGCGTGTGGCCGTGGACATCGGAACCACCACCCTCGCGGTGTGCCTTCTGGACGCGGCTTCGGGGAAAATCCTTTCGATCAGGACCGAAGCCAACATGCAAAAAAGCTGGGGCTCGGATGTGGTGGCCCGCATGCAGTCGGTTATCGATGACCGGTCGGCCTTGAAGGCGATGCAGCAGGCGGTCGTCGTTCAGATCGAGCGTCTGGTCAAGGATCAGCTTGACGCGGCCGGCCGGAAAACCGGGGAGCTTGCAAGCATTACGGTCGCCGGAAATACCGTGATGATGCACCTCTTTACGGGCGAAGATCCCACCGGCATGTCCCGGGTGCCGTTCGAGCCGGTCTTTCTGGAGCTGCGGAACTATCGCGCAGGCGACTGCGGGTTCTCCTTCCTTTCGGAATCGAAGCTGATTGTTCTACCGGGAATATCGGCGTTTGTCGGCTCGGACCTTTCGGCGGGCATTCTTGCGACCGGACTCGACCGGTCGGAACAATACGAGCTGCTGCTCGACATCGGCACCAACGGCGAAATCGTATTGGGCAACCGGCATGGCATGCTTTCCACCGCGACAGCCGCAGGGCCCGCTTTCGAAGGAGCCCATATTTCGCACGGATGTCCGGGCCTGCCCGGAGCGCTCGACCATGCCGGATTCAACACGGACGGATTCTGGTTTACTACGATCGGAAATGAAAAGCTCAAGGGCATATGCGGTTCGGGTTTGCTCGATCTCGCTGCAGGTCTGCTGGAAAGCGGCAAACTGGATCCGGGCGGATTTCTGGAACTGGAGGATGGCTCGGATGAATTCTATGTCGACGGGGATCGGACGGTATGCCTGACGCAGGATGATATCCGACAGCTGCAGCTTGCGAAAGGCGCGATGGCCGCGGGGGTGGAGGTGCTGTGCGTGAACGCAGGTATTAATACGGCCGACATCAGCCGGGTGCATCTCGCAGGCGGCTTCGGAGCCTTCATGAATCCGGACTCGGCCCTCGCCATCGGGCTTCTGCCGGCGGGACTCCGGGGGAAGATCGTTCCTGTGGGCAATACGTCGCTGCAGGGCGCTATCCTAACCCTTACGACGGAAGGGGCGCTCGAATCCTTGGTCGGTATCGCGCGGAAGGTCAGGACAATTGACCTGTCCGTGGATCCGGCCTTCCAGAATGCCTTCATCGAGGCGATGATGTTCCCCGGAGAATAAGGCTTACCGATTCGAGATTAAGTCCATAAATTCGCAAAAGATTCCAATACAGCTGCCGGCAGCGGGTATAAATTAGATACTACGG
>JFJP01027801.1_pt1 | contig 15494 bp, 27 predicted proteins | sample 431651 | NCBI WGS metagenome assembly JFJP01 (sample SAMN02602958, study PRJNA72255) | Microbial mat metagenome, whole genome shotgun sequencing project. | biome: fresh water; feature: sink hole; material: water; isolation source: purple microbial (photo- and chemosynthetic) mats found in... | reverse complement strand
GTACTGATTTCAATTTTATTTTATCACTTTCAATCAACTGAATTTTTGCTTAGTTGAGAAAATTTTCTTAAGTTCAAAAGTTATTATCAATAATTTGACGGGTATTTCTTCTTCTGAATTGCAGAAATTTTTTTCGATCATGATCTCATTGTTGAAGGTTTGTATTTCGAAAACGTGGATGCTTCTGAACAAATCTTTACATTTTCATATTGTAGTTCATCATTTATAAAAGCAGAGCTTAATTATTTCAGAAAATTCAAATCTTCAAATTTTAAAATGTTTTTTTTTTAATAATTGTGGTCCATTATTTTTGATAATTAATTCAATGTTTTCGAAATTTTTAGATATAAATATTCAGGAAAATAAAGATTTAATCAATGATTTTAATATAGAAGAGTTTGAAAGCACTGCAACCTTAATAACGAAATTATAAAAGTTGGTTTTTATGCTTTCTTCAACAAATCTTGAAAATAAAATATATAATTTTATGCTAAATGAATCGTCATTTTTGATGTGTGAAAGCAATATAGGCGGTTCAATTTATTTAGTTGGTCACTTTATAATCGGAATTTATCATAGTTTATTTGTCGAACCTATTCAATTTTAAAAATTAATATCATAATTAACTATGTAGATTTATTAAATCATACACATTCAATTACAAAAAATGTAAATTTTCATTCAATTCTACTGTGACTGACCACACCATAGAACCTTCCTAATTTACAAAATTTGATTTTTTTTTTTCAAATAAAAGAGTTGAAAAATAAATAAATGTTAAAAAAAAATAATTTATTTATTTTTTTCAAATTTCTTGAAAAATTTTTTTTAAATTTTCGTTCTCAACAAGCACCTCCTTCTTTTTAAAAAACTATTTTAATTTTTTTAATTCCCAATAAATACCTAAAAAATTAAAGATTTATCGATTAATAGCTTGAAAATAATAAAACACTAAAAAAATTTGAAAAAATTTCTATAAATTTATTCTGATGAGTCTTCAAAACGATTATGATTACCTCTTCAAACTGTTATTGATTGGTAATTCAGCAGTTGGTAAATCCAGTTTATTATTGCGTTTTTCCGACAACATCTTTAATGAGAGCTTCCTTCCTACTATTGGCGTTGATTTTAAAATTAGAACCTTTGAATTAAGCTCGAAGACAGTGAAGCTTCAGATTTGGGACACAGCAGGCCAAGAGAGATTTAAAACAATAACAAGTTCTTATTATAAGGGAGCTCATGGCATTATTTTGACTTATGATATAACAGATAAACAAAGTTTTAAGGATATTGAAAATTGGTTGACTGAGGTTGAAAAATTCGCCAATGAGAATGTGATAAAGCTTTTAGTTGGTAACAAATGTGATCTTGAATCTCAGAGACAAGTGACATTTGATGAAGGAAAAGAATATGCCGATAGTTTAGGAATACAATTTTTGGAAACTTCTGCCAAAAATAATTCCAATGTTGAGAAAGCTTTCTTTACTTTAGCCAATGAAATTAAAGGCAGAGTACAAAAATTGGATGACAAGAAACCTGAACCAAAAAATCAGCCAAAAAAATTAGAGGGTCGTGGAGATATTTCCAAAGAAACCAGAAGAGGATGCTGTTAAAATGCTTTATGAAGTTAATATTATTAAAAAAACAAACCAACATTTTTATTCAAAAAACCCTGGCATTTAAAGACAAAAAAACCTGAACTCAAAAAACTTTTTAAATTCCTTTATTTAATTTCTATCGTTTTCTTTTTTCGGTTTTTTTGAAAAATCAGGTTTCCAGGATTCTGGCTCAAATTTTTCATTTTGAGGCAAAGATTCAGATGTTTTCCATTTTTCTTCAATATCTTTTCTTTTTTGCCGGAATTCTTCGAGAAATTGCTTTTCTTTTTTATCCCATTCCATAGCTTTCAATCTTCTTTCATCTTCTTTTAAATAGCTTAGAACAAAAAAATATTAAAACAAAAAACATTTTAAATTTATTTAGAAAAAACTATTCTTTGAGTTCTTGAGGAGTTGGCGGAAGTGCATTGTAATTTCTGAGCCAGAAAAAAAAGGCATGATCCTCAAAAAATTTATATCGTTTCTTTTGTACTGGTTCTATCTTTATAATGGATTAATAATATTAAATGTTACTTTTTTATGATAGAATATACTTCTCGTCTAGTTGGTAAACCGAAAGAACTGTAATATTGATAGTATTTATTACCATATTTATCAACTCCAGCTAATTCACGATTAAGTTTGTGGTCTTTCATTTCTTCGAGAAATTTGCTAAACCTTCTAAATAATCTCATCAAATAAAAACTTCTGCAATTTTTGGATTTTTTCAAAAAAGGTTTTTTATTATTTTTAATTAAATTTTGTTAAAAACCCTAAATAATTTTAGTTTTGAAGTAAGAGTTCAGTCTCTCCTCGACCCATGAATAAAAATCTCGATCATCAACACCTTTGATTCTTTTCTCCCATTCAGTTCCCTTTAAAATAAATTTAAAAATCAATAAAATTTAGACAATACTTCCAAATTTTTTGAATTCCCTACCATTTTGTCAAAAAGATATGAACCCCCCTAATTAATTTATTTCAATTGTTTTTTTCTTTAAAAATTAAAACAATCAAATATACTTTTCTGATGAAAAAGTTCAAGACGAACTCAGGAATATAAGCGACTTTTGGGTCACAAAATGTCACAATCCTGACTTTAAATTTGTTTCTTGTCTCTGGCTTTATTTCCATTCCGCAACTCTTCAAATCTAATGTGACTGTGTTTGGATTATGAGGGATTTCTACATTATGTTTCGTTTGAAAGGCTTTATCCTTTAGATAAAACGAGATGAAGTATTTGAAAAATAGCTAATAATTTTGATTTACCACATCAACACTACCTGATAAAATTAAGATTGTTCCATTTTCTTCTAATCTATCAACCCCAATCCCTTTAACATAAGCTTCTCTATTATAAATAAAAGGCAAATCCAAAAGAAAGTAAGCGATTTTAAATGCCTTGCTAATTCTTTTCACCTAAAATTTAATGTAAATTAAAGGAAATTGTTATTTTTAACAGTTTTGCTCTCAGAACAAAAAGGAATCCATTTTGTAAACAGATCAATTTCATAAATCATAGCACAGAGATTGAAAATCGGAACTTGCAAAACAGCTTCATATTTCAGAGCGTACACCGGTGAGCCAGGAAGTTTCTTGTATTTGACCATAACATGTTCATCTCCTGCTTTCAATTTTTCTACATTCCATTCTTTTTCACAATCCATTTCATTTGTGAGAAAAAAAATTTCCTTATGCAGATTTTCTAAATCTTTTATCAACTCCAAATCTTGGGGATTTAAGGAAAGGAGGGACCTAATTTTCATTAGTAAATAAAAACTGATGATCTAGAATTTTAAAATTACTTATCTAAAGCTTTCAGTCCCTGAAAAACGAAGAATGCCTATTTTTTTAACGATGAAAAAAATTTCTGTGTATTTTATAATTAAGGAAATGAATAAAAACTTTGTCAAAATTGTAATCGTTAAAAAGTAGCTTGATATAAGAGAACGTATCTGATCCTGTGGCTCCTTGATGAAATAAATTGAGATTTAAATCGGGTTGCTCATGATTTTCGTAAATCTTTGAATGAAACATGCTTTATTCTTTAAAATGAAGTTTGTAACATTACTTTGGTTTCCCTATTCATCTAATTTATTTCTCAATTTTCCCAATATTTATTTAACTTTTTAGTTTAATAAAACCAAATACAATTTTTTGTTTTTTCTTTTCTTATTTATTTACCCAAATTTTTTTTAAAAATTTCGAAAATGTTTTTAGCTAATTACACTGCTATTTCATTTTTTCTTTGAAAATTTTATCTCTTCGTTTTTATGAATTATTTTAACTTTTTTTAACTCTTAATTTTCTTCTAAAACCTTATCTTCAATAAAAAATTTGCAATTATATTTCTCATCTTTTACAAACGGTACGTCGAACATAGCATAATAAATTCTTTTCGCTCCATACTCAATTGAGCACACTGCTTCTGGTCCTCCCATATCTGTTCTACACCATCCAGGATGTATAGCCATAGCCATTTGATTTTCCTTCAAGACCTTTTTTAAAGCAAATCTTGTAAAAGCTGTCACCAAAGATTTGGATACAGTATAAGCTGAAAAGGCCCATCCATGAAGTTTTCCGTTTTTTATTTGATTTTCATAATCTTTAGCCAAAGCCAATAATTGTTCTGTTGTAAGATTTGTATCTAATAAAGCTTGGCGAATATTCTTTTCATGTCGATCTAAAGTTCCCATAAATGATGATAAGTTGACTATTTTTCCATTCGTGCTGAGAAAAGGAAGTAAAGCTTGTGTATTTTCAACTAAACCATAAAAATTTGTGTTAAGAGTTGTTCTGGCCAAATCTATTGAAGGTATTTGTGTTGTGTAAAAATCTTCTCTGTCTCCGAATCCAGCGTTGTTCACAAGAACATCAATAGTTTTATGAGTTTCGGAAAACCATTTCGAAAAGTTCTTAATGCTTTCATTATTGGTGATGTCAAGTTGATGGAAAAAAAGCTTTGACTTTGGGTATTTCTCTTGTAATTTTGTGAATTTCTCTTGACCTTTGATAACATCACGAGTTGTGAAAATTATATTGTGAGGCAAAGCATTTTCACAAATCATGTTAACTAAAGCAAGGCCTAAACCTCTGTTACATCCTGTGATGATCAAGTTTTTGGAGATTTCATTCTGCATTTTTCGATAATTAAGTGTTTTTTAGAAAAAATTAAAGGACCTGATAGTTCAATTTAATTTAAAGTTTATTTTAGTTAAGACTTAAAAAAAAAATTGGCTTTAAAATGAGTGGAAATAAACAAAATTATGACTTGTTTATCGAAATTTTTCTTTCAAATTTAGACAAGATCTTTAAAATATTACCAAAAAAGTATGCAGATTTGAAAGATCAATCGATGAAAAACGAAAGTAAAAACTTATTTACTCATGAAGCTTATTTTTTTGAAAGATGATTTAAAAAATGAAAAAACATTTTCTTTTTCAAAATATTTGTCTCTTTTTAAGCCATTTCTCGCATTGAAAACTCCTAAAATTTATGAGCTATTTATTTCATGCTGTGAAGTAAGAACTCAAATTTTAGTTTTCATAGTAAAATTTTGATAATAGAAAGTATTTGAACTTTTGTCTTCAGACTCTTCATTTCAATATAGCTCTTTTTTTGATATAAACTTAATTATCGAACTTATGAGCATTTTTCCAGGCGATTGTGATGAAGCATTTTACCCAATTTTTTTAAATTTTTGCTTGGAAATTATCAAACTATCAAAAACCTCAATGAGCACTGATAATTTATTTGTGATATTTAATACAGTTTTCATGGCTTATTGCGGTTTTTTTTAAACTTTAAAAAATTATAAAAATGAAAAATAAGGAACCAAAACTGTTTCTTCACAGAACAATTTTAAAGAATGCTTAAAAGAAATAATTTTATTTATCTTTCGCAAATTGGAAGAAAATCAAACAATTTCAGAAAACAATATGCTTTCGTCTCAAATTCTTTTCAGTGAAACAACCAAAGGAAACAAATCTACCCGTTTTTTCGAAGGCAATGAACAGAAAAGGACAAGTTTATATTCCAGGACTCCTTACCAAATGGATTCCTCTCTTGCGATGGAGAAACACTCCCCTATTGTATTTAATAAAATGAAATCTATGATGATTTATGACATTCCTATTGAAGACTCTAACCATCATTTGAAAAATTTCATTCGGAATTTCACCACACATTTAGTGGATGAAGTGTGTCTCTATTCAGAAAAGGTGGCTTATTTGGAGCAATGCTTTAAAGAGATTGGAGCTAATGAGTTGCTAACCAAGGAAGAAATGGAAATTAAACTAAAAGCAGAAAAAAATCATATTTCTATCAGATCTATAGAAAATGAAAATCCTCATGATGATGTCAAATATCATAAAATTATACCAGTTTTTTTGAGGAATGAGTCAAATTTGGATTCTGGAAAATATGGATGGTTTTTATTTTATTTTTAAATAAATTTTTTCAAAAAAAAAGATGATTCTTTTTAGGTGTTTTATTTGCAGGAAAACTGCAAATACTTATTGCAAAAGCTCAAGATTACCTATTTGTTCTTCTGAATGCAAAGCTATTAATTTACAAGAGATAAGTCTGTTAAATTTTGATTATTCTTTAAAAATTTTTATCTTATAGATACTATTGATAAACTTCATTTTCAAGCGATAAATAAGAAATTTTACTATCAAAAAGCTTTTCATACTTTGAAAATTTTGGGAGATTTTTCAAAAACAGAATCAAACAAGTAAAACAAACAAAAAATGATAATATGTTTTAATTCATTAAAAAAATCAAGCTCTCAAAATGAAATAAAAATTAGAACATTAGCTATGGAATTGATTTCTTTCCTTCTTGAAAAATATAAATTATTTCTCTTTCATAACAAAGATTTTATCGATTTAATCAAACTCAACTTGATAGAATCCCTTTTGAAAAATTGTATAAGCACTGATCACTCCTTAATGACAATAAGTTTCACAATTTTCTTAAATCTGGTACCTTAAAATTATTTAAAATTTGCTTTAATTTTTTTTTAGGTTCTTTTTTTCAAAGAACATTTGAAACATGAAATCTTCATATTTGTTGATCAAGTCTTTTTAAAGCTTTTGGAAAGTGGCAATAGTCCGTATAAACATAGACATTTAGCATTGGAAGTCTTCAATAGAATTTTCAAATCTGCCAAAGTTGTTTATGAGTTCTATGTGAATTATGATTGCGATGTGAATTCTGAGAATATTTTTGAAAAAATTACTGATGTACTTTCCAGAATAGCTCAAGGAAAATACTCAAAATCAACTTTTTCTGTAGGAATGCAACCTGCCCAAGATTTGGCTTTAAGGAATGTTGCTTTGGAAACCTTAGTGGATATTTTAAGGTTGATAAGCAAATCGATTGATGATAATAATGAAAATGAGACGGATGAAAATAATCTAAAGGAAGAAATTCAAGAAGAAATTGGAGAAGAAGACATTTCAAAGATTGATAATCAAGAAACGTTTTCTTTAGTTTTTATTAGTAAGAAATTAATTTTGTTGAATTAGCATTGAGAAGTCAAGAAGTATTAAGTTAGATATACAGACCGCTGTGAAAAAATTCAATTTTAAACCAAAACTTGGGGTTAGTTTTTTGGTTTCACATGGATATCTTTCTGAGAATAAGTAAAATGCTTTTATCTTTTTATTTTAATGAATATTTACAATTTGCTTATGAAATATTCAAGTGCTATTGAGTTAGCGAATTTCCTTCATAATAATTCTCAAAATATCAGTAAAAGCAAATTGGGTGAATTTTTCGGAGAAGAAGCTAAATTTAATTTGGAAGTCTTTAAAAATTTACTTTAATTTTCTTTTAAATATTTGAAAAGGTGTTATCAGAATACACTCATCAAATAAATTTTTCAAATATGTTTTTGGATGTTGCTCTTCGAAAGTTTTTAGGGCATTTTACCTTACCTGGTGAATCCCAAAAAGTGGATAGAATCATGCAAATATTCGCCCAAAAATACTACAATTACAATAAAACTCCACTAAAATCAGCAACTGCAGCCTATACATTATCTTATCTTCTCATAATGTTGCAAACTGATTTACATAATCCACAAGTCAAAGAAAAAATGAAGCCAGCAGAATTCTTTAAATTAGCAAAAGAAATCAATGATAGTGAAGAAGAATTATCACCAGAATATTTAACAGGCCTTTATAACCGAATTCAAAAGGAACCTTTAGGGTTGCATGAGCAAGTCAAAGCTAAAAAAGACAAAATTGAGGCTTTGAATAATAATTTAAGCCAAAAAAAAGTTTTATTCTTTCAAGAATCTGAGAAAATGTTAGAAAAAGGAAAAGCTATGATTCAAAATCAAAAGGGTACAACTTATATTTCGGTAAATAACAATGATTATGCAATGGCTGTTTCAGAAATTTTATGGAGTCCTTGTTTAGCTTCTTTCAGTGTTTTATTAGAAGAAAATGATGATGCAAAAATTTGGAGTTTGTGTGTTGAAGGGTGAGATTATTAAAATAAATTCTGGTTTTTTTAAAAAAAATTATGTTAAAGTTTGACTTACGGATTTAAATTGATGAGCTATTTTAAAAAAACAACAGAAACTGAAGCATTTATGAGAGCTTTTGCCAAATTCACATCCCTGAATTCTCTCAAGTATCTATATAAATTTAAAGCTGTTTATATTGATGATTTTAAAATAGGGATTTGAAATTGAAAAACATTGTTTGCATCAAAGGATTATTAAACATCGCTTTGAAATATGGGGTTTATTTAAAAGGATGCTGGATTTATGTTTTAGATTGTGTCAGTCGATTGGATCATCTGCATAGTATTTGCCACGGAGGAAAGACTGATTTAGATATTTTTCAGGGGAAACAGAAAAGTGCGGACAAGGAGGACAAACGGGATGCCATTATTGAAAATCTTATGACCCAGATTGATCCTGGCGTCATTGATAAAATTTTTAACAGATCAGTTTTATTGGATGGGGAATCAATTTTGGATTTTATTACTTGTCTTTGCAAACTCTCTGAGTTTTTTTTTTTATTTACTTGAAAAAATTAAAAAAAATTAATCAATTTGAATTTTCAGAGAGGAATTGAAAAACTCCAGGATTTTTTCTTTGCAAAGAATTGTGGAAGTCACAGATTTAAATATGGATAGGATAAGAATAATTTGGTCCAAAATTTGGCAGATTTTGCAAGCGCATTTCAGCAAAGTGGGATGCTGCACTAATAATAAAATTGCTATATATGCGATAGATTCTCTCAAGCAATTAGCCAAAAGATTTTTAAAGGTTTACTGATTTAATTTTTAATTAAATTCTATTTTTGTCAAAAGAAAGAAGAATATTGCCAATATGAATATCAGAAAGAATTTCTCAAGCCTTTTGAAAATATTTTTTCAAGTTATTTTTAAAGATTATGGTTGATTTGATTTGATTTTAGAGTGTAGCTTGGACACCAAAGATTTCATTCTTTGCATTATGCTTGCATTTACTCAAATACGCTTTAATGAATTGAAATCAGGATGGAAGTTTGTGAATTTTAAATTAAAATATTGATAAAAGTTATGAATTTTAAAAAAAATAAAGGATAATTTTCAATTTGATTGAAATGAGTTTGTTTTCTGAACATGATAATTTAATACAGATTTCCTATGAGGTTTTTGTTGAATTTATTTGATATATATTAGAAACCTTCAAAATAAAGATTATTTGCCAAATTACAAAACAAAATGTGGAATCGATTTTTGACCATTATGTGTTTTCAGAATCTTTAGAGTTATTAAAGAAATGCATTGATTATTTAGTTGAAAGAATCTCTTCAACTAAAAATGAAGCTCTGAAAAAGCAATCAAATTTATTCGAAAACACTAGCAACAATTCTGAAAATATACCAAACCAACTGGAAAATTGGCAAATTAATTTGGATAGTCACAATTTTTTGAGTTTGATTTTCTTAAATTAATTTATAAAATAGGTCTATGGCTTCCAGTTTTAAATGCATTAACATTGTTTTACAATGATGAAAGGCCAAATGTTCAATCAAAAGGAATTGAAATTCTTTTTTATTTCCTTCAAAAATATGGAAATACTTTTCGAAAAGATTACTGGAAAAATATATCAGAAGGGATACTTATACCTTTTATTGAAGGAATTACTTCTTCTCTTCATGATAAAAGGCCGAATGATTATGAGAATAAGTCATTGATAAATCTAATTTTCAATCATTTGGATGAATTGGTCAACTCAAATTTCGAGGATCTAACAACAATTTTCTTATATTATCTGGAATTTAGTATCGATTTGATAAATAAGAAAAAAAATGTAAGTTATATGATAATTATTAATTTTTAATTGGGATTCTTCAATATTTTTTTCTTTATTTACACACTTTTGGAAGGTTTTCATTAAAAATGTTTTGCATTCTATTTTGATAATCATTCAAAACAACGGGAAAGTTTTCATGAATGAAATTTGGGAGAAAGTGATAAAATGTTTGGAATATTACTATGAAATAACAATTGACAAACAAATTCAGGTTTAATTACTAATTTAATTTTTTTAAACCCTTCCATATTTTTAATTTATTATAATTTTGTTTGAATTTTTTGCTTTTATAAAGCCTCAAAATAAAGAGCCTGAAATTGATGAGATCACGGGAAATAGAGAAATTGTTGAAATATGTGTAATTTTAAAAAAAAAATTAAAAAAAAATTTTTTGCGATTTTCAAAAGCGAGAATATGAAAAATTGAAATTTAATATTGAGGAATTCAATCAGAATCAATTGATCATGCAGTATTCCATCAAAATAATCAAAGAAATTATAGATTCAATTTTTGACTCTTTACAACCACAAGTATTTAGTTTTGATTAAAAAAAAATTCATCTTTTTATACTAAATTTAGCACATATTATCTATAAATTCTTTAATCGAAAATTTATTTAATTTTTGTCTTTCATTCAACAAAAGGATAATTTTGCGATATATCTTATGGAAAAATGGTTCTTCATCAAAATTTAATTGAAAACAATTGAATTTTCTTTCGTTAATAGGTTTCCAAAAGGATCTTAAACAACTACCAGGTCTAATAAAACCAGAAAGAGATTCATTAGGAATAATTTGCTTAATTTTATACAAATCCTATCTCACTCAAAAGAAAAAGCAACTTGATTTCAAGACTGAATTATCTCAATACGTCAAGTAAATCAACTGATAAAAGGAAAATAATTTAGATTTTTTAGTAAATCAACTCAAATCATCAATATTTTTTTACAAAAACAAAATCGTTTGTTTGAAAAAATAGTCAGAAAAAGCTCCAAAAAGATATCATTCAACAACAATATAGCAATAAAAACTGAAGATCCTATTCTGATTGATAAAACTCTGACTATGAGAAGAATTAGCATGAATACCACCAATCAAGATGATGATCTTGAATTAAAAATTAAGAATCTAAGCATTTTTGAAGAAGAAAGAGAATTTATTAATCTGAGAAGCACTCTTGCCAAAAATATATTACCAACTTTGAATTTGATAGAAATTTCAGATGTCTAATACTTTATAAAATTAAAATAACTTTGTTTTCTTAAAGTTTGGAGAAAATCTCAAAGAGTTGATGCCTGCTTTGATTCAAATCTCAAAATATAGTTTTTCCAAATGTTATTCATGTAGCGTTTGCCAAAACTGCCAGAATTGTGGCAATTTCATCCACGCAAATTTCGAAGGATTGGATTTCATTGTTCAAGAGTTAATGCTGAAAATGAGTAAACATCTCTTAGAGTCAATAAAATAGTTTTTTTCCGCTTTTCAAACAGTTAATTTTTAATTTTCTGCCAAATTATAAAAATAATCAATTATTTTCATTCTTAAAATCGATTTTTTTCATTTTTGAATCTTTCAGTTTTTATTATTTTGTATAAATTCTAAAAAATAACAAAAATGTCTTTAAATTAATTTTTTCACTATTACGGTAATAAAAAAAAGTTCTAATTTTTCGACCTTTGAATTTTAATTTTTTTTTATTATAAAAATATACAGAATTTGTCTTAAAATTAAATATTTGCTATTAATAAAAAAACAGTTATAATTTTTATCTAAAATAAAAATAAATGAACCTTCGCAAAAATCGAATACATCAATATGGAGCGACAAATCTTGATTATCGATCAACTTCTAAAGATTCTTATACTAAAGGCTCATTAAGTCCTTTGGCTCTAACTCATATAGATAATCTTAGTTTACCGAAAAGTAATAAATTTGATGAGATAATGAAAGCTAGATTAATAAAAACTTCTCCGAATCCTTTTAACTTGACACAATCAATGTACAAGCAAGGAGGAAAAGAACTGAATGATAAAACCAAAGTCGGATATCCTCGTGAAAAGCAACTTGAAAAACTTGGTAAAAACATTTTTACTGGTGATTCAAACATAATCTATGATGAACGAATCTATTCGAAATATGATTTCATCAAAAATATCGAAGAAAAAAAAGGTTTGTTTTGTTAAAAATCAAATTTTCTAATTAAAATTCTTTTAAATTTCAAAGAAAAGAAAAATCTTATTAAAACAAAACATGAAAAACACGGTGCAGCCTTACAAGAAACTCAATTAGTTGGTTTAGATCAATTTAACATCGAAACATTGGAAGGTCAAGTTGATTTAGAGAAAGTGAAAGAGATTCGTCGTGCAATTCGAAGAAAATATGGTGCTAGAGGAAATCTTCAAAAGATCTTCAACCTCTGGGATGCGGATCATAAAGGAGCAGTTTCTGTTCAAAACCTTCATGATATGATTCTTAGATTCGGCATAAACATGAATTTGAATGAAGCAAGAGTGCTTGTTGCGAGTGCAGATCATGATAAATCCAATGATTTGAATCTTGATGAGTTTTTGGAGATGATTTTTACTGATAATGAGGCTTTAAATGTCGATTTAAAGCATATTCCAGTTTTGACAGAGAATGATATGGTACAAATGAATGCAGTTATGCAAAGCACGACAAGTGAACAAAGAAATGATCAACATAGGAATAAAGTTAGTTTGATTCTCAATAATAAACTAACACAGATTGCAAGATGTTGTATTGAGGCTGATTTCAAGAAAGAAGGGTTTATTGATTATGATCGATTACATCATCATTTAAGGAGAATAGGCTTCACAGAACAAACACTTCCGGATCCTGATATCCAAGCGATTCATGATAAATATAAGACGGATAATGATAAGTTTAATTATAAATTGTTTCTGAAGGAATTGAAGGAATTCGAATATAAATCAACAGATTTAAGAGTATTTATTTATTATAAAAATATATAAATGATTTGTAAAGTTTGAAAAAACGGAAACTTTAATACAACAACCGAAACATAATACACAGTTGACGGCAATTCAAAAACGATTGAATTTATATAACACAGAAGAAGATCCCAATAAATTTTTGATCCTTGATAATTTAAAAATCCCGATCTCAAAATTAAACCAAATTCGTTCATCAGCGAAACGAGTGTTTCGATCTATATATAAATTTTTTGATTCAGAAGAAGAATTCAATAAGAATCTCACAAAATTCATCAAAAATGAAACTGATAACACTTTCACTGAAGATCTTGTTTCAAAACCGATTCTTACGAAATATGTCAATGAGTTTTTCTCCAAAAAACCTCAGGAGAAAATTGGAAAAAAAGATATTGAATACTTTCTTTCCAATTTCAATTATAACAAGCATGGGTTTACACAAGCCAGCATTATTCCGAATCTCATATATAAGTATTTCTTTTATAAAGCCAATAAAATTTAGAGATTTTTAGAGAAGAAGATATTCAGTTTTATAAAAGAGTAGCTATTAGAAAGCCAGGGCCAGCTCCTCCGATAGCTTTGTCACTAAATCAAGAAAATGATGATTTCTTAAAGAAAAATGTTGAAAATTCAATAGAAATAGATAAAGTGATGAAGAAAATTGAGAATAGACTCTTTTTGGGTCGAACAACTGCTTACAAGATTTTTGACATATTCGATGTTGACAAAGATGGTAATTGAGCATAAAATATTTCAAAGAACGCTTTATTTATATAGGATATATTTCTCAGAATGATATGTTAAAGAAAATCAATGAATTAAACCTATTAGAACCTGAGGAAATCCCTTGTTTTATAAATTATGTAGATCCTGAAAACAAAAAATCTTTGACTTTTCCTGAATTCAGTAGTAAAGTCAGGCCGAATGCATTAATGACTGATGAATTGGGAAGACAAATTTATATTCCTTACACATCACCAGCTTCTGAGCTCACCAAATCCTTGCAAAGCACTTTACCTAAGATCAAGGAAACTGTACTCACGTCAAGACAATTTTTTACTCCGAATTCAAAAGAAGGCAAATTTATTTATTGTTTTTTTAATTTTTCATTAGACTTTTTGACAATTTGATTAATAAAAGAATAAAAAGAATTTTTATTTATTATCAAGATTTATTGAATTTTTTTAGAATTCAAACCTTCAACAAGATTCGGTGCGACTCCTATCCATCAAAACACTTTCTATAATTACCAAGGGAAAGAATCTTTGAATCCGATGAGCATTACCTCATTTGACAGATTCAATAAAGGTTTGATTTCAACCACAAAATTTCAATGCGAAGAGAAAAATTCAAGAGATTTGAAAGATTTAGCTAAATTGGAAAATATAAGAAAATATCAAAAGTCGATTTCCGATAATGTCGAGAATGGTAAAGCGAGAAACTTAGAAAGAGAAAACAATAAGATTAAGACAATGGGACTTGCACAATGGAGCTATGAACATGTATTGCCTATTGATTATCCTATAAATTTAAATTCTTTTAATTCTTTTAGAGATCTCATCTTAAAAATGATTGGAATTAAAGAGAATTTCTCTTTTAAATTTTTTTGCTTGTCGGGAAGTTTTCAATAATCTTATGATAAATCGAACATTCTATATAGTAATATAAACCAAAATCGAAAATATTATGATAGAAGATCTATTCAAACCCGAATTAATTTTTATAATATGATCAATTAAGTAGAATTTTAGATAATAATTAATTACACACCCAAATTTCAATCTTCTAACAGCATTTTTCTCCTTTTTCTTCCTTCTGCCTCATGCGCAAATTAGGAGATCCTGCCTCTCCACTCGAACTAAGCCTCATACTCTTCCTTATATCAATTTCTTCGCTCTTATTATCGAATTTCTTCTTCTTAATCCTCTTAGCGATATCCAAGAAAGCTTCTTCAATATTTTTATTAGTTTTGGCACTAGTTTCATAATAGTTCAATTGCTTCTCTGCAACAAATTCTTCGATTTCGTCATTTGAAACCATTCTTTCTTTCTTCATATCATATTTATTTCCCAAAATAGTGATGGAAACATCAGAAGGGGCATTTTCATCTAATAATACGATCCAATCATTCAATTTCTTGAAACTTTCTCTTGATGTTAAATCAAAGACTAAAAAAGCTCCAAGTGCTTGTTTATAAAAGCTTTTGGTCACGGTTCGATATCTCTCTTGTCCAGCAGTATCCCAAATTTGTAATTTTATATCCTCACCTTCAACATGTATAGGTTTCATTGCAATTTCTACTCCTTTTATTTAAAAAAAACTTAAATTTCAAAAAAAAATGTGAAAATACCTGCTGTTGCTGGGAATTTCTCTTTGAAAATATCCTGAACATATCTCATTAAAATTGAGCTTTTTCCAACACCACTATCTCCAACAAGAATAACCCTTGCGGTTTTATCCAAATTCGTTGTAGAGAAACTTTTTTCACCAGAAGGGTAGGTGACAAGAGTCAGATGATTGGAAAAAGACAAAGATTCAGCTTTCTCTTGAGGTATTTCCATTAAGAGCAGTACTTTTTTATATATAATATTGAAGTATTTAT
>JFJP01040458.1_pt1 | contig 15495 bp, 13 predicted proteins | sample 431651 | NCBI WGS metagenome assembly JFJP01 (sample SAMN02602958, study PRJNA72255) | Microbial mat metagenome, whole genome shotgun sequencing project. | biome: fresh water; feature: sink hole; material: water; isolation source: purple microbial (photo- and chemosynthetic) mats found in... | reverse complement strand
TATGTCGGAAGGAATGACCATGCGCTGCCGTGGATGTGGATTCGGAACCTGTTTTTTTTATACTAACGCAAATATACCTAAATAATTACCGATTTGCTTCATTGCGGTTTTCGATTTTTGTTTTCAATTCGTCCCAACTTTCGGAAATTTGATAGCCAGCTTCTTTAAATTTTTGAATGACGGCACGGCGAATTGTTTCGCGGCTCATATACATCGTAATATAGCCAGGTGTAAAAAACGAACCTTCTCTGTAGCCGTTAATTTTTTCAAAAATCAATCCTAATACCGATGCATTAATCAGGCTTTTGTTTTCTTCCTGAATTTCGTCGGCTCCTTCGTTTGAGAAGTTATAAGCATTCAGAAAATCAAATAAGTATTCAAGTGTTGGTTTTTCAGCTTTTAATCGATTTCCGTTTACGTCTTTCAGTACAGTTTGTGAAAAAACAGGTATCTTTAAACGGTCTTTCAGACTATTGATACGAATAGTAGTATCTTCTAATTTCGATATTTCAAACAACGAGCTATTCAGATACGGAATGTTTTTTAATTCCTTTTTTATGTAATTTGTTCGTTCATTGATTTGTTTGGCAAGGATATCAAAAAACAATTCGTTTAATTCGCTGAAATTGGTAATTGTTGAAAAGTCCAGAAACTTATACGCTTCGCTTTTATGAAAACGAATTAATTGAGCTTCAAGAAGTTTCAGGAATAAAATGCGATTTATCCATGCAATTGATAATTCTAACACAACGGTAAATAACTGTTCTTCTTCCGTTTCGCCAAATTTGTGCAGTTCGGGTATTTTCGATAATCTGTTCTCGGTTTGTAATGTAGCTATTGCATTTTCTATTATTGAGCCTGCTTTTCGTTCATTTTCGCTTGCTCGTTTAATAACTTTTTTTGTTCCTTCTTTTACTTCCTGCAATCCGATAATGTAAAGTAATTCGTTGTAAAACTGAGTGTTCAGCGTATTACTATCGGTTATATAACTTTGCTTTAATAAATGAGTTGCCGACAAAATTTTGAATAACGGAACAAGTGCTTTTTCGTTTTCATTAAGGTATTTTGCATAATCTCTTAAATCAAAATAAGTTACAGGTATTTCATCGTTCGAGGTATTTATGAATTGTTCCGCAATTTTATAAAAGTGGTCTGTGTTTTTGCTTATTTTCTGTCCTGTTTTCCATTTTTGATACTCTTTGATGAATTGATTTGTATAAAAATATTTTTCAAAATCGTGTGCATCAAAAATGTACCATTCGTAAACATTGGTTAAAATTATATGCTTAATTTCATCGTTCTTTTCTTCTATTCGCTCTCGAATGTAATACAAAACGCTTTCATGTAGTGCTTTACAATTTATATTTTCATTGGTCAAAAAGTCATTACTTTGAGGCTTTTTAATTTCAAAGATTACGTTTATCGGTTTTTTATTTGTATCGCCGCTGTAAATTGCAAGGTCGGTTCTTCCTTTGGTGTTTATTTCGTTTGCCAGAAATGAGGTTCGTAATAAAAAATCTCTTAAAGGATATTTTAAATGTTCTTCGCTTTCGTTTTCATCTATTTTGGATAACAACAAATTGAATTCTGATTTAAAATTATCAAAATCCGTTCTGTTAATCTGTTCTTTCCTGAACGTTTTATTTAGAGATTTTATAAGTTCTTTTTTTCTAATTTTCATGTTTTCATTTTTTGTAAATATAGCAATTTAATTCTGGTTTATGGCTATTCAAATTCGCCATATCGTCATTACTTCCCCCATCCCCAACACCTACCCCAAAGCCCAATAGCGCAAGCGCGAATCAAATGCAAAGCACCAGAAGCCGCGCCAATCCGTCAAAAATCGAATCGACAGGTTTTGGAAGTTTGGCTGCCGGCTTTGGCCCTGGATATTGGTGGTTTTGAAGGGTAGCTTGTTCATCGGGGGGGGTGAAATTGACGATAGACAAAGATACATACAGTACTTTGAAAATACAAGCGCCTTGGCGATTCTTTTTGAACTCGTGGGCGGTGCGGATGCGCTGTTGAAGAACAGCAGGTGCGTCTTGACCGGAAAACTTGATTTTACCCGAATCTAACCCTTTCGCGCTACCCACACACCCATAGGCCGAACCACTCTTTTTCACCTTATTCGGCTGTCCTGTTTTTGGGGGTTCATCAGCCCCTCATTCCATCCCGCGGCCGAGTTGGCGCAGGGCCAGGGCGGCCTCGCGAATGGCGTCGAGGTCGCAGTCGTTGACGGACTGGCGCAGCTTCTGGGCCAACTGGCTGAAAATCGGCTCGTTGACCTCCGGGGCGAGCTTGACAAGGCGCTCGCAGGCTTCGGAAAGCTCGCTTAGCGAGAAGGTCTCGACTCCCGCGCGGAGCAGGTCCAGGGCCTGCCGGAAATCTTGGCGAGCCTGCGGGGGCCAGCTTGGCGGGCTCGCGGGGCCAGGCTCGGGCGGCTTGGTGGTCAGGGGGCGCGTGCGCAGCTTGGCCTTGAGCACCTCCAGGAGCTGCTTGGGCCGGATGGGCTTGGGCACGAAGGCGTCGAAGAGCGTCCCGACCAGTTGGCTGTGCTCGTTCTCGACGCTGGCCGTCAGGGCCACGAGCTGGGTTTCGCGCAGGCGGAGCAGCTTGTGGCCGCGAATGGCGCGCGCCGCCTGGATGCCGTCCATGACGGGCATGAGCAGGTCCAGGAAAACAAGGTGGAAATGCTTCTTTTCCAGCGCTTCGAGCGCCTGCTGTCCGTTGTCGGCGAATTGCAGCGTGAAAGGAAATCCCTCGAACAGGGCCGAGAGCACCAGTTGGTTGGCGTAAACGTCCTCGGCCACCAGGATGCGGGCGGGCAAGAACTCGAAGCCCTCGTCGGTGCCAGAGCTGGCCTTGCCCGCGCCAGCCACGGGCTTGGCCTTGTCGAGCACCAGGGCGAAGGTGGTGCCCTTGCCCACCTGGCTTTCGAACGAGAGCCTGCCGCCCATGAGCTGGCTGAGCTGCCAGGCCATGGGCAGGCCCAGGCCCGAGCCGCGCTGGGCCCCGCGGGCGCCCGTCTTCTCGTTCTGGAAAGGCTCGAAAAGCCGCGGCCGGAGGTCTTCGGGGATGCCACTGCCCGTGTCGGTGATCGTGAAGCAGAGCTGGCACTCCTCTGCGCCCTGGCAGCTCGCGAGCAGGCCCAGGCTGACCTGCCCCTGCTCGGTGTGGCGCAAGGCGTTGCCCACCAGGTTGAAAAGGATCTGGCGGAGCTTCTCCTGGTCGAGCCAGAAGGTGGCCGGGGCGTGCGGGTCGTGGTGGGTCAGGAATCGGACGCCCTTGCGCCGGGCGGTGTAGTCGAACATCTCTTCGAGCTCGCGCAGGAGGGCGGGCAGGAAGACCTCGCTGGGTTCGACCCGCGCCAGGCCCGCCTGGATGCGCGAGAGTTGCAGCACGTCGTTGAGCAGCTTGAGCAGTTGCCAACCGGCGGAGGTGATGCCTTCGAGCTGGCCGCGGACCTCCGCGCGGGCCTCGTTTTGCGCCAGGGCCTGCGCCAAGCCCAGGATGGTGTTCAGGGGCGTGCGCAGCTCGTGGCTGATGTTGGCCAGGAAGCCGCTGGCCAGGCGGTTTTCCGGATGCTGCTCGGCCAGCACTTTCTGCTGGTGCTGGCGCAGCAGGGCCTCCTCGGGCCAGGCGCGGTAGAGCTTGAAGAAGCGCGGCCGCGCAAGGCACCATTCCAGGAAATCGCCCTGCTGGTCGAAGGTGAAGAAGCTCAGGCTCAAGAACTTGTCCTGCCACTGCTCGAATGCCTCCGACAGGCCGGGCGTCCATTCGCGGAAGGCGGCGCAGAGGTGGCAGCCGTCGGGCGACTCGGCCAGTTGCTCCAGCGAGCGGGCGCCCAGCCATTCGGGCCCCGCCGGCAAGGGCAGGAGCAGCTTGGCCACCCGCAGGTCGGCCAGGATGAAGCGCGGGCTCGTGCTCATGGCCGTTGGGATTCGTCGAGCGGGGGCAGGGGCAGGCCCGCGGCCCGCAGGAGCAGCCGCGCCGAACGGACCCGCGCGGCGTCCGAGCCCTCGACCAGCGCGTGCGGCCAGCCCATTCGGCGGAACTCGTCGAGGTAGGCCTGGTGCAGCCGCAGCCGGCTCTCGCCGCCGTTTTCGCGGACAGGGTCAGCCTCCCAGGGCAGGTCGGGCGCCAGCAGCAGCGTGAAGTCGGGGCGGCAGCGTCCCAGCAGCGCGCCCATGTCGATAGGCGACATGCCATAGACCCATTCGAGCCATATCTTGCTGATGACCAGGCCCGTGTCGAAGAAGAAGATTTGGCCCGAACTGGCCCGGCAGGCCTGGAACGTCGCCGTAGGTGTAGGGCCGGGCGAGCCGCTCGACGTAGGCGCGGGCGTGCTCGGGCACGAAGGCTCCTCCCTCCAGCGCGGCGAGCTGACGGCCCAGGGTCGTCTTGCCGGTCGATTCGGCGCCGGAGACCACGATCAGGAGAGAAGGCTTTTTTTCCATGCTTGATAGCCTACTAATGCCAAAGCGGCATAGCAAAGAAACAAAAAAGTGGTGAAAGACAGGTCTTTGAGCCAGTACATGTAGGCAGAGGCCAGGTCGATGGCTATCCAGAGCAGCCAGTTTTCGAGCCGCTTGCGGGCCAGTTGCCAGGTGGCCACGAAGCTGGCCGCCGTGGTCGCGGCGTCGGCCGCCGGGAAACTGGCCTCGGGCAGGCCCAGCCAGCCGGGCAGCAGCAGCAGCAGCGCCAGCAGCGAGGCCCAGGCCAGCACGAACACCAGCCCCAGCGCAAGCCACTCGCCCCGCCCCGAGCGGCTGACCGGCAGGGGCGAGGCCCGCAACCTGCTGCCCGCGAAGAGCCAATGCCAAAGCCCGTAGAGGCTCATGGCCACGTAGTAGAACTGCAGGCCCATGTCGGCATAAAGCCCCGCCCGCGCGAAAACCCAGATGTAGAGCCCCGAGGTGCCCAGCCCGAAGAACCAGAGCCAAGGGCTTTGGCGGATCGAGAAGAAGAGATAGACCAGGCCCAAGGCTGTGCCCAAGGCCTCGACGCCGTGGGCCGCCCAGAAAGAGCCGAGATGTCCCAACAAGGCTTCCAACTGCTGATCAGCTTAGCGGCCCAAGGCTTGCCTCGCCCGGCTTTCTCATTCGGCCAAGGCCCCGATGTAGATGGCCTCTTCCTGCAACACCTTGACGGCTTCCAGGAAGACCGGGTTGATGGAATTGGCGACCCGGAAGAAGAACTCGTCTCCCCAGAGGTCGTCGGCCATGTACGCCTTGAGCCTGTTCTTTATGGCATTTTGGGATAGCTCGAAGTCGGCTTCGTCGGCCTGGATTCCCTCGTTGGTCTCGGCGTAGTCCACCAGGCGGCGCATCATCTCGTCCGAGACGACGAACTTGCCCTCGAAATCCTCGAAAGTCGGGAACTCTTGCAAAATCGCCTCGCGCTGTGCGTCCACGTGGCGCAAGGCGAAGGTGAACAGGACCGACTTTCGGTTGAGGCTCTTGTAGTAGTCGGTCATGTAAAGGGTGTCGATGGGCACGAAGATGTCGGGCAGGATGCCGCCGCCGCCATAGACCAGCCGTCCGTTGACCAGGGTCTCGTAGCGGAGCGAATCGGGGAGCTTGATGCTGTCGAGGTAGAGCAGCTCGCCCTTTTCGAGGCGGTTGGCCAGGTCGTCGCGGTAGGCATCGACGCCCTCGTCATACGGTTTTTGGATAGAGCGGCCGGTGGGCGTGTAGTAGCGGGCCGTGGTCAGGCGAATCATGGAGCCATCGGGCAGGGTGAAAGGCCGCTGGACGAGGCCCTTGCCGAAGGACCGCCGCCCGATGACCACGCCGCGGTCCCAGTCTTGGATGCTTCCCGTGACAATCTCGCTGGCGGAGGCCGATCCTTCGTCGATCAGCACCACCAGCCTTCCGGTCTCGAAGTTGCCTCGGGCGGTGGCCAGGTTGTCGCGCCGGGGGCTGCTCTCGCCCTCGGTGTAAACGATGAGCTTGTCCTTGGGCAGGAACTCGTCGGCCAGGTCGATGGCCGTGTGGAGGTATCCGCCGCCATTGCCCTGGAGGTCGAGGATGAGGCTCTCCATGCCCAGGGCCTTGAGCTTGGCGAAGGCGTCGTGGAACTCGGGCATGGTGTTGGCGGAGAAGCGGTTGAGCTTGACATAGCCGATGCCTGGGGCCACCATGTAGGCCGCGTCGAGGCTGTGGATGGGAATCTTGTCGCGCTCGACGGTGAACTCCAGGTTCTGTTCCGCGCCTCGGCGGCGCACTTGCAGGCTGACCTGGGTGCCCTTGGTGCCCAGGAGCTTGTCGCGCACATCGGTGTTCTTGATGCCCACGCCGGCCACGGTTTGCCCGTTGATGCCCACGATGCGGTCGCCCGGGCGGATGCCCGCGGCCTCGGAAGGCCCTCCGGAGATGGGGCTGACCACCAGGATGGTGTCGTCGATGATGCTGAACTCGACTCCGATGCCGTCGAAGCTGCCCAGCAGGGGCTGGTTCATGGCATCGACATCCTCGGGGCTGATATAGACCGAATGCGGGTCCAGCTCCTTGAGCAGGGAGATGATGGCCTGCTCGACCAGCTCGGCCTGGTCCGTCGAATCGACGTAGTAGGTCTGGACATAGTCGAGGGCCTTGCTGAACTTGACGGCGTGCTCGGACTGGGCCGAGCCGGCGGCTGGGGCCAGGCACAAGGCCGCCAGGGCCAGGGCGATTTTCCGGAAATGGTTTCCCTGCATGGTCTTTGGGTTGTTGGAGGGTTTTGGAAAAAACGATGGAAGGCGGCGCATGGCCTCGAAGCCCAAATCTAGCCAAAAAAATGCCAGTCTTTGGCCCATTGTCGTCCTGCGGTAGGCTTTTTTGTCATAAATTCATTCGGCAATCGCCGAATCCGGCGGCGCGGGCACGCGCAGGCGCAGGTGGGCGCCCATTTCGGAAGGCACCAGGGCGATGTCGCCCTCGAGGGTCTCCATGATCAGCTTGGCGGTGGCCAGGCCCAGGCCGAACCCGTCGGAGTGGTAGCTGACCTCGGCGGCGGTGAACAGCTCGAAAAGCTGCTTGATGGCCTCCTTGGAAAAGCCTCGCCCATCGTCCTTGACCTCGATGACGACCCAAGGCCCCTCGGCCCTGGCCTCCAGGCAGACCCTGGTGAGCGCGTGGCCGTGGCGCAGGGCGTTGTCGATCAGGATTTCCAGGCAGTTGTCGAGCAGGCGCGGGTCCAGCTCGGCCAGCACCTCCTCGGCCTGGCTCAGGTCGCAAAGCTCGGCCCCCATCTGGGCGGCGCGCTCGGCCATGCCCTGCAAGCGGTCGCCGATGAGCGATTTGACGCAGACCAACTGCTTGTCGGTCTTGTAGTTCTGGGCCTTGAGGTTGGTGATCAGCAGCGAGGCGTCGGCCAGGCGCAGCAGCCTGTCGGCCGACTCGTCGATCATGGCCAGCAGTTGGGCGTATTCTTCCGACTGGAGGCTGTCTTGCAGGATCTTGGTGAAGCCGCTGATGCCGTTCAGGGGCGTTCGCAGCTCGTGGTTGATGAGCATCAGGAAGTCGTTCTTGGCCTTGTCGAGCTGGGCGAGCTTCCGGTTGGCGTCCTTGAGCTCGGCGGTGCGCTCCTGCACCCGCAGCTCCAGGTCGTGGTTCACGCGCTGGAGGGCCAGGGTCTTGTAGCGCAGCTCGAGGTGGGTGCGCACCCGGGCGCTGAGCTCCTGGGCGTTGAAGGGCTTGACCAGGTAGTCCTGCGCTCCCAGCTCGAAGGCCTTTGCGATGTTCTCGGACTCGTTCTTGGCCGTCAGGAAGATGATGGGCACCTCGGCGGTCTTAGGGTCGTCCTTGAGCCGCTGGCAGACCTGGAAGCCGTCCATGCCCGGCATCATCACGTCCAGCAGGATGAGGTCGAAGTCGTTGCGGGAGGCCTGGTCGAGGGCCGACTGGCCGTCGCGGGCGAAGTAGATGTCGTAGTTGGCGGCCTCGAGGATGCTGCCCGCGATTTGGATGTTCTTGGCCACGTCATCCACGATCAAGACTTTAGCATTATCCAGTTTCATCTGTGCCAGGAGGTTGGTTTTCGGACTATTGCGGGAGCCAGCTTGGTGCGGCCGTTCATTGGCCTCGCGGTAGGGTGAACACGAACCGGGTGCCCACGCCCAGCTCGCTCTCGATCGAAATCTGCCCCTTGTTCTTCTCGATGAACTCCTTGCAGAGCAGCAGGCCCAGGCCGGTTCCCTTCTCGTGCGAGGTGCCCTCGGTGGTGTGCCGGATGTCCATGCGGAACAGCTTGGCCATGTCCTCGGGGGCGATGCCAACGCCCGTGTCGGCCACCTTGACCACTACGTGCTCGTCCTGCATCGTGGCCGTGATGCGCACCCTTCCGCCCGCTTGGGTGAACTTGAGCGCGTTGCTGATGAAGTTGCGCACCACGGTGAGGATCATGTTGAAGTCCGCGAAGACCATCGTCCCCTCGGTAACGTCCGAAATCAGGCTGATGTGCTTCTGCTCGGCCGTCGATTGCAAGAGCAGCACGTTGGACTCGACCACCCTGAAGAAGTCGAACGACTCCGGCTCCCACTTCAGGCTGCCGGTCTGGGCCCTGGACCACTCCAGCAGGTTTTCCAGAAGGCTGTGGCTGCGGTGGGCGGCGTTGTGGATGAGCTGGTAGAAGTTGCGGATCTTCTCCTTGGGCATCAGGTCCGCGTTGTGCATCAGCAGCTCCGTGAACCCCACCAGCGTGTTGAAGGGGTTCTTAAGGTCGTGGGCCACGATGGAGAAGAACTTGTCCTTGGTGTCGATCATCTGCCGCAGCTTGCCCTCCGACTGCTCCAGGTTCTTCTGGATGGCCTTCCGCTCCTCGATTTCCTGCGTAAGAACCTGGTTGGTCTGGGCCAGCATCAGGATGGAGTAGCGCAGCCGCAGGTGGGTCTTGACCCTGGCCAGCAGCTCCGAGGCGTTGAACGGCTTGGTCACGAAATCCACCGCGCCCACCTCGAAGGCCTTGGCGATGCTGTCCGTGTCGGTCTTGGCCGTCAGGAAGATGACCGGGAGGTCCTCGTTGCGCGGGTTGGCCTTGAGCTTCTGGCAGACCTGGTAGCCATCCATTTCCGGCATCATGATGTCCAGCAAGATCAGGTCGAAATCCGTGTCGCCAATCTGCTCAAGGGCCGAGAAGCCATCGTTGGCGAAATAGAGGTCGTAATCATGCTCCTGCAAGATGTTTCCCACGACCTGGATGTTCTTGGCGATGTCGTCAACGATCAATATCTTGAAATTGCTGTTGTCTTTCATGGGATCTTCCGTGAAGGGATGCTGGCGAGGGGTGGTTTCACTTTTTTTTTCATAAGAAAACAAAAAATGGGGACAAAGTCAAGAAAAAAACGCGACGGATAGACTTTTTCTCCAGAATCATGGCAAACGAAGCCTCGAATCCGCCTCATCCACCTGCCTTTGGACCTCCTGGGCCGACCATCCGAGCCAGTCGGCGGCCAGCTCGGCCACGCGCTCCAGCACGGCGCGGCCGGGGTGGCCCAGCGCGGCCAGGCCCGTGCGCCGCAGGAGCAGGTCCTCGAGCGTGAGCGCCTGCTCGTGCCGCAGGGCGAAGACGACCTGGGCCTCGATCTCGCCATGCGGCCCCAGCGGCTCGGCCCAGCGCGGGTTCTCCTTGGGCAGGGCAAGCAGCTCGTAGGCCTGCGTGCCGTAGTCGTTGGCCAGCAGCGACAGCGTCTGCGCGGCGGCCCAGGGGAAGGCGCGGGCCAGGCCCTCGCGGAAGGTGGCCATGTCGGGGATGTGGCTGGTGGCCAGGAACTTCTTGTCGGTGTACGATTCGCCCAGGTCCTCGCCCAGCAGCTCCGCCAGGCGGTCGAGCGCGTTGGCGGCGAGCTGCCGGCTGGTGGTGAACTTGCCGCCCTCTACCGTCAGCATGCCCGGCGCGCCGTGCGTGCGCCCGTCGAGGATCTCGTAGCGGCGCGAGGCGTTGTACGAGTCGCCCTCCTGGTCCACCAGCGGGCGCAGGCCTCCGTAGGCGGCCAGCACGTCGCCGTAGGCCAGCGCCTGGTGGCCGAAGTTCTGGTTGATCTCGTCGAGGAGCTCCTGGATGCTCGCGCGGCTGACCCGGTAGTCGTCGGGCTGCCCCTCGAAGGGCTTGTCGGTGGTGCCGATGAGGGAGTGCCCCCGCCAGGGCAGCACCATGATGTGGCGGCCTTGCGGCGTGGCCATGGCGATGGCGTGGTCGCCCGAGAGCGGACGGGTGATCAGGTGGATGCCCTCCGAGCGCTTGGGATGGGCCACCGGACCGTCCTGCCCGGGCGAGGCCATGCGGGCCACGGCGTCCACCCAGGGCCCGGCGCAGTTGGCCACGGCCCGGAAGCGGATGCGGTGCAGGCCTCCGCCCAGGCTGTCGCGCACCAGGGCCTCGCGCAGCCGGCCGTCTTCGCGGACCAGCTCGACCAGCTCGGCCCGGTTGGCGGCCTTGGCGCCCAGCTTGACGGCCGACTTCAGGAAGGCCAGGGTCATGCGCTCGGGGTTCGAGTTCTGGCAATCGTAGTAGATGGCCGCGCCCTCGAGCCGTTCGGGGCGCAGGCCGGGGGCAAGCCGCAGCGCATGCTCGAGGTCCACCATGCGGAAGCCCGGCAGCGACTTCTCGGGGTCCCAGGTGTCTTGCTTGTCGTAGGAAAGCCACTCGTAGAGGTTCATGCCCAGGCCCAGCATCAGCCGCGCGGTCTTCTCGCGGTCGTAGCTGGGCACCACGAAGGGCAGCGGGTGGACGAAGTTGGGGGCGATGTTCTCCCAGATGCGCCGCTCGCGCAGCGATTCGCGCACCAGGCCGAACTCCAGGTTCTTGAGGTAGCGCAGGCCGCCGTGGATCAGCTTCGAGGTGGCCGAGGAGGTGGCCCCGCCGAAGTCGCCCTTTTCGACCAGCAGGACCGAGAGGCCACGGCTGGCGGCCTCGTAGGCCAGGCAGCAGCCGGTGATGCCTCCGCCCACCACCAGCAGGTCGCAGGGGTGTTCCGGGCTTTTGTCGATGAACCGTTCCAAGGAGAGGCTGGCCATTGCTTGTGTTTTTTTTGTCAGTAAATGGGAATGTTGCGGCCCAGGCGGTAGCTCAGGTAGAGCCGGGGCACGGCGTAGGTGCGGGGCAGCGTGGCCATGATCTCGAGGCCCAGCGGGTAGCCCTCTAGCATGAAGCCGGCCTCCAGCGCGTTCAGGATGCCCTTGCGCTTGCCATACTCGAACGTGAAGCCCAGCCGCACGAAGGCGCCCGGACTGGGGACAATTTCGGAAAGGCCTTTGACGAAAGGCGCCCTTCCCTGGATGTAGTTGTTGGCATGGTTGGGGTTGTCCATGTCGAAGCGCTCCTGCAAGGTGGTGCCCAGTTCGCGGTAATAGACCTCGTAGTAGATCGGCTTGAGCAGCGCCAGGCTCGGCCCGAAAGTGATGACCCGCCGGATGGAAAGACTGCCCACGTCGGTCTTGCTGAAAAGCTCCTTCTGCCAGCCGAAGCCCAGTTTCAGGCTGAAGACCTGGTAGAGCTTGCCATACACGAAGCGGCTGTTGGCGATCTGCGTGGCGGCGCTCTTCTTTTCCTTGAGGTGGCGCAGGCTCGAGAAGTCCACCTCCCAGAGCCGCCGGGTGAAGCCGTCCACCCGCTTGCCGTAGCGGTAGTCGATGCCCAGGCCGTTGCTCAGGGCCGTCATCCCGAAGGTGCGCTCGTTGGTGTAGTTCAGTTCCGAGAGGCTTTGCACCTCGCCTTGCCCCATTAGGCGCGAGAACAGGGAAACCGTCAGAAGCAGGGACAAGCTCAGGAGGATCGTTTTCATGGTTCGGTCGGATGCGTTTTCGTGCGATGGGCTGTGCCGCTATGGCCTTCCAAAAGTAAGCGATCGCCGCGTTTCTTGGCGGCACGGACAGGCCAAGGGCCAGTTTTCTTGCGAAAGTTCCCCCGCGGAGGCTTGGCCAAGGGCGGACGCAAAACGCCAAAGGCGCCCGCATGGTGTGCAAAAGCGTCGGCCTTGGCGAATTTGTCGGCGCCGGTCCTCATTCCATCCGCACGAACTTGAGCTCCGTGAAGTCGAAATCCGGGTTGGGCACGTCGATGTCGAGCGCCAGCACCTGGCCGTCGGGGCCGATGGTGAAGTTGGCCATTCCGTTGGGCAGGCTGGGCATCTTCGGCATCCGGACGCGGAAGGAGTTGAACTGCCAATGCTCCAGCTCGGCGCGCAGGATGGGCGTGTGCAGGAAGTCGAGCACCAGCCGCCCGCCTTCGACGCGCACCTCGGCCTGGCCGTAGATCGGCGCCTGGTACCGCCCGGCGAAGCCCTCCAGCGGCAGGCTGGGCGCCGCCTCGGGCTGGCGTTCGAGCGCGCGGCGCTCCCAGGCGAGGCGGTCCTGGTCCATGTCGGCCCAGAACGCGCTGGAATAGTAGCGGTTGCGCTCGGGCGCGAACTGCTGGAAGTGCAGGTCGAGCAGGTCGTAGAGCAGCACGCCGGGCAGCCACGACGAGCCGTTGGTCAGGATGACGAAGCCGAGGTTCTCTTCGGGCAGGAAGGCCGTGTGCGAGATCATGCCGTCGAGGCCGCCGCTGTGGTGGACGACCTTGGCGCCGTTGTAGTCCATCAAGGCCCAGCCCAGGCCGTACAGTTCGAAGTTGCGGCTTGGATTGCTCCGGAACTGGCCCATGCTCAAGGCCTTGTGGTTCTGCGGCGACCACATCTCCCAGAGCCTGTCCTCCGAGACGAGCCGCTGGCCCTGCCATTGCCCGCGGTTGAGCTGGAGGCGCAGCCAGCGCGTCATGTCCTCGGCCGTGGAGTTGATCGCGCCCGCCGGGGCCATGTTGTCCCAGTTGACCCACTCGATGGGCAGCGGCTTGCCCTGGTTCCAGGCGTGCGGCGTGGCCACCTTGCCGAACCGCGGCAGCTCGCTGATCGAGACGCAGGTGCCGTCCATGCCCAGCGGCGTCAGGATGCGCCCCCGCACGAACTCGCCCCAGGGCTGGCCCGAGACCCGCTCCACGATCATCCCCGCGGCCAGGTACATGATGTTGGAATAGCCGTAGCCCGCCCGGAAGCCGAAGGCCGGCGGCAGGTGCTGCGAAAGCTCCAGGATCTCCTGGGGCGTGTGGTCGCTGGCGTACCAGATCAGGTCGCCGCTGAAGGTGGCCAGCCCGATGCGGTGCGAGAGCAGGTCGCGCACGGTGGCGTTCTGCGTAACGTAAGGGTCGTAGGAGCGGAACTCGGGCAGCAGGTCGATCACCTTGTCGTCCCACGAAAGCTTGCCCTCATCGACCAGCATCGCCAGGGCCATGGCCGTGAAGGCCTTGCTGTTCGAGGCGATGCCAAACAGGGTCTGCCCGTCGATGGGCGCCTGCCCGCGCACGTCGCGCAGCCCGTAGCCCTTCGAGAAGAGCAGGCCGTCGCGGTCGCATACCGCCACGGCCATGCCGGGCACCTTCCAGCGCTCCATGCAGTCGAGCAGGAACGCGTCCAGCCGCTCGAAGTCCATGCCCGTGCCCTGGCCCTGGCCGCGCCGCGCCAAGGGCAGCGACCCCAGCAGCAGCAATAGTAGGAGAAGTCTTTTCATGCCGGTTTCTTTTGGCTCTAAAGTTAACAAGATTAGCATTTGATCACATCTGCCCGCCAACAATCTCACGAATTTTGCCCCCCGTCCGCGCCAACACCCGCCACCGAGCCTCCCCGCGCGGCCGACCGTTGGCCATAAAACCGTACCTTTGCCTTGCCTTTGGCGCAAGGGTGCCGAGGGTGCGAGGCCGCTGGGGCAGAAGAACAGCGGCAATCCCCCGAATTTGGACAGGATCGTCATTTCGCTTCGTTCGGATCCCCACAGGAAGAATTTTGACAACACATGGCAGACAAAGCATTCATCACGGCAGAAGTCCTGAAATGGGCAAGGGAATCCGCCCGGATCTCGGAGGAAACCGCCGCGTCAAAAGCCGGCGTTCCCATCGAAAAGCTGAGGGCATGGGAAAAGGGAGAGGACTTTCCGACCATTCGGCAAGCCCAAGTCTTGGCCAATGCCTATCGGCGACCCTTCGCCTTGCTCTTTCTGCCCGAAGTGCCCCATGATTTCCAGCCCCTGCAAGATTTCAGGAGGCCAGGTTCCCAAGCCTTGGGGACATCTTCCCTGTTCATCATCCGAGAAATACAACAAAAGCAGGCCTGGATGAGCGAACTGAAAAAAGAAAACAACGAAAAAGAAATACCATTTGTAGGAAAATTCAACATGGAGGCGAAGCCCCAGGCCGTAGCCCAAGACCTCCTCTCAACCCTGGGCATAGACCCCAGAAGATACAAGGCGAACCCCATGCTGGACTGGTTCGAGAAGGCTGAATCGAAAGGGATTTTCATATCGAGGACCAGCTTCATCCACTCAAAGTTGAAGCTGGATGCGAACGAGTTGCAAGGATTCGCCATCGCGGACCGCCACGCTCCTTTCATTTTCATCAACTCTGACGATTGGAACGCACCGCAACTGTTCACCCTCGCGCACGAGCTGGCCCACCTGTGGATAGCAAAATCGGGGGTTTCAAACCACGTGGAGCCTTCTTTCGACGAAAAGGCCTTCCACGACCCTGTCGAAAAGTTTTGCAACGAAGTGGCTGCCAACGCGTTGATGCCTCGAGAACACATGGAAGGCTTGGGCCCGAGCGCCTTCGAGGACGCCGAGAAAGTCTTCCGAGCGGCCCGCGCGCTCGGTGTCAGCTCCTTTGCCCTTTTGGTCAGGGCTTTGGGGCTCGGAATCCTCTCGCCAGCAAAATACAAGGATTTGAAGCGTTTGGCAGACCTCGAATATGAAGCATTTCTTGAGCGGCAACACGACAAAAATGAGAAGCGGAAAGAAAAGGAAAAAAAGGGAGGCCCCAATTATTTTCTGCTCCAGCTCAACCGAAATGGCCGATTGTTCACGCAAACCGTGCTCGATGCCTTTCGCGGTGGGGCCCTGGAGCCTACCTTGGCCAGCAACTTGCTCAATGTGCAATCCAACAAGTTCCCAAAACTAGAAGCACAAATTTACAAATGAGCCCGTCGCCAAGGAAATATTGCCTGGATGCGAACGTGCTGATCCAAGCATGGCAAAAGTACTACTCTCCACGCATCAGCCCGAGTTACTGGGACATGCTGGATCGCTTGGGCACCGAAGGTACTTTGTTCATGCCTGAACTGGTTTATCAGGAAATCGTCCGGACGGATGACGACTTGTCCAAATGGTTGAAATCCAGCAAAATTCCAATTCGGAAAGTGGACCAGCATGTAGCGAAGTGCCTGAAAGACATTTTCGCGGCCGACCCAAACCACAAATATTTGGTGGACAACACCAAGTCGCGATTGTTGGCCGATCCGTGGGTGATTGCCCATGCCCTCTGCGAAAACGCGACCGTGGTGACAAAGGAAGAAAAAGTAACCGCTGCCAACTCGACAAAAATCAAAATCCCGAACGTTTGTGAGAGGTAATTATTTAGGTATATTTGCGTTAGTATAAAAAAAACAGGTTCCGAATCCACATCCACGGCAGCGCATGGTCATTCCTTCCGACA
>JFJP01039407.1_pt1 | contig 15495 bp, 14 predicted proteins | sample 431651 | NCBI WGS metagenome assembly JFJP01 (sample SAMN02602958, study PRJNA72255) | Microbial mat metagenome, whole genome shotgun sequencing project. | biome: fresh water; feature: sink hole; material: water; isolation source: purple microbial (photo- and chemosynthetic) mats found in... | reverse complement strand
TACGCAGTAAACTCGACGAAATAATTGACTTTGCCGGCGTACAAAAATATATTGATACCCCCGTAAAACGCTACTCAAGCGGCATGTACGTACGCCTTGCCTTTGCCGTAGCCGCCCACTTAGAACCCGAAATACTTATTGTGGACGAAGTACTTGCCGTAGGCGATGCTGAATTTCAGAAAAAAGCCATTGGCAAAATGCAAGATATTTCAAAAGGTGGCGGTAGAACGGTGCTTTTTGTGAGCCATAATATGGCGGCAATAAAAAATTTATGCCCAAAATCTACACTCCTAAAAAATGGAGAATTATTTGCATTAGGAGAAACTTCAGATGTTATAGCCGCATACATGGAGCAGAATAAGGCTGTAAATGCAATACACAAAAATAAAACAAGTAATTCACTAATTGCAGAAATTGAAATTAAATATAATGAAAATACATTTTTTTCAGATTTTGATTTGATTGCCAAATTATATTTTTATAGTAGCTATCGAATCGAGAATTGTTTCATCAATTTTGTTGTTGAAGATATTGATGGTGTTTATGTTATTCATCATAGAACTGATAAAAACTTATTTGAAAAAATAAATTTAGAAAAGGGTGAGCAAAAAATTGAAATATTAATACCCAACCTGCATTTAAAACCCGGTATTTACAGTTACTGGTTTAGAATATTTTCAAAAACAGAATTTGAAAATAAAATTTTGGATACTGAAAAAAACACTTTTGAAGTACGAGGCGATGTCTTTGGAGGTATTATTTGTGGCCCTTCGACATGGAAAATTAATTAACCATAAAATGAAAAAAGTTTATTCAAATATTTTTTTAGAAACTCCTTCAAAGGAAATTCACAGAATAAAAAATCTTAGATTACGATTTATTATCTTTTTTTTAAAAAGTTTATTCTATTCAATAATGGTTTTTTTTTCTAATGGTTTAGGAATTAAATTCCATTTTTATATTGCAATTAATTCATTTATTGCTTTTTTCAAAAAGAAAATAAACTTTAATAATTTATTTTTCTATACCACAAATCCATTAGATTCATTTAGATATTTTGAATTTCATTATGCATTTAAATTTATCAGAAAAATAAAAGTTAGCTCGTATTTAGACATTAGTTCTCCTCGATTTTTACCTTCATATATCATTCAAAAAAAGAAATTGAATAATGCTTGCATTTTAAATCCTGATCAAAATGATATTATATTAACAAAGGAAATTTATAAATGGATTGGAATTCAAAATAGATGCAACTTTTATAATGATATTATTGAAAATTGTCAATTTAATTTGAATAGTTTTGATTTAATCTCTTCAATTTCAGTATTAGAACACATTCCTCCTGATAATGTAATACATGCTATAAAAAAAATAAAAACACTTTTAAAATCCGATGGTTACTTCTTAGTTTCCGTACCTGTAGCAAAAATTGCTTTTGATGAATATATAAATTTCAATGAATATAATTTACAAGAATTATCTTCAGATGGCTATTACTTTGGTCAAAGATTTCATGACACGAATTTAATCAAAGAATTGTTTATTGATAACTTCGGACTTCCAGTATTCTCAAAGATATATGGGGAAAAAGTAAACGGTTTTTTCAATAAAAACCGTTTTGAGAAAATTAATTACATTAATTATCCTTGTTATAAAGAATCCTATATTTTCTATAAAAATTACAAAAAATATAGTAATATTGACGAATTGCCTGGATTAGGTGTTGCGATTTATTTATTTAAAAACACAAGTGAAAATTAATATGAAAATAGCTGTTTTTGATACAATTTTAAATGATGGCGGTGGGAAACGATTCATTTTAAATTTATTGCCTGCAATTAAAAATATTGATAATAATATTGAAATTGATTTATATTGTCAATTAGACAAAATAATTAATTCTTCATTTTATGCTTATCTGCATTCACACAATGTAAATATTTATAATCTAAATAGTTTATCTTATCGGGCTAAAACTCAATTTTTACCTTTATATAAAAGAGGATTTAATTTTACACTTAGAAAATTGCATTTAGAAAAAATTCAATTAAAAATAAAAAATGAAATTATACCGCAATTAAAAAATGAAATTTTCGACATAACAAAAAATTATGATATAGCCTTCTTTCCTTGGCCTTTTTTAATTGATAATATTGACACCTTTTGCCCTAAAGTTGCAACATTTCACGATTTTAATTTTAAGTATTTTTTTGGTGCAGAAATTTTTACTGAGCAAATGCTTAGGCAATTAGAATCGCAAACTCCTGAATGGATAAAAACATCAATACCTATAGTTTCGACTTTTTTTATGGAATCAGAAATAAGAAAATTTTATCCTATAATTAAAAAAGTCAAAGTTATTCAATTAGCTCCTTTATCAGGGTTTACTGTAATTTCAAAAGAAAAAGCTCTAAATATTACCCATAATTTGGGAATTGATTATGACTATATTATTTATCCTACAAACTTAGCTATTCACAAAAATATAAGTGTTTTATTTAACGTAATATACAAACTTAACAAAAAAGGATATAATATAAAACTACTTCTTACAGGGGCTGGCACTGAAAATTTCAAATATGCAAAAGCTACAGAATTTGGAATTGAACGTAATAATATAGATAATTATGATGTAGTAGGCTTAGGTTATGTAACTGATGAAGAAATAGACAGTTTAATACAATGCGCAAAAATTGTTATATCTTCTTCAAAATATGAGGCAGGATGTGGACCTGCACTTGATGCGTGGATTAGAGGCGTACCTGTTGCTATGTCGAATATTCCGGCATTCGTGGAACATTTAGAATTCTTTGGAGTCAAAGCCCAATTATTTGATGCTTTTGACGCTAATGATATCGTCAGTAAATTGGAATACATGTTGAACAATTACGACAAATGCATTATTGATGCAAACGTATCTCAAGACGGCATAAAAAAATACACTTGGGAGAATACAGCTCAAAAATATTACGAAACTTTTTTAGATATATTAAACTAAACAATTATGAATAAAAAAATTCCAATATACCAACCATCTTTAACAGGTAACGAGAAAAAATATGTAAATGATTGCCTCGACACCTCTTGGATTTCGTCAAAAGGAAAATATGTTGAATTATTTGAAAAATCATTTGCGCAATATATCGATGTCAAATTTGCAACTACCGTATCAAACGGCACAGTAGCAATTCATCTCGCATTATTAGCTTTAGGTATAGGCGAGGGCGACGAAGTGATAGTTCCATCTTTTACCTATATTGCATCGGTAAATGCTATCACTTACACCGGTGCAACGCCGGTTTTTGCTGACTCACTACCTGAAACATGGCAAATTAACCCGGAAGATGTAAAAAAGAATATCACATCGAAAACTAAAGCCATAATGGCTGTGCATTTATACGGACACCCCTGCGAAATGGCAGAACTAGTGAAAATATGTAAAGAAAACAACCTTTTTTTAATCGAAGATTGTGCCGAAGCCATTGGAAGCAAATATAACAAAAAACACGTAGGCAGTTTTGGCGATATTGCCACATTTAGCTTTTTCGGAAACAAAACTATAACAACAGGTGAGGGGGGAATGGTAGTTACAAATGATAAAACATTATTTGAACGTTCTGTGCATTTTAAAGGACAAGGCTTGGCTAAACATCGGCAGTACTGGCATGATGTAGTAGGTTATAATTACCGTATGACAAATATTTGTGCAGCAATTGGCTTAGCCCAATTAGAACAAATTGATGCATTTATAGCCAGAAAACGTGAAATTGCAATGCTTTATAAAGAAAAACTCGATTCTAAAAATATTAGTTTTCATCAAGAGGCAGAAAATGTATATCACTCATACTGGATGTGTTCAGTTGTGCTGAAAGATGCAGACACTAGAGAAAAATTACGAAATCATTTGGACGAAGCCGGAATTGAGACGCGCCCGCTTTTTTATCCGGCACATACAATGCCAATGTATTCTAAAAAATATAAAAAATTAGCTATTGCCGAAGATTTAGGTTGGAGGGGTATTAATTTGCCAAGTTTTCCGCAAATTACAAACGAACAAATAAACTATATTTGCACCAAAATAATAGATTTTTGCAATGATGCCAGTAAGAATATGTAAATCAAACAATGATAAACTGCATGATTTTTTAGCTAATGCAGGTAATGCGTTACAAACATTTCGATATTTCAATAAAAGAAAATTATCTGTTATAGAAAATCATTTAGTAACTTATCTAATTTTAGATGAGAATGAAACACCAGTATGTTATGGGCATTTGGAAAGAGAAAACGAAATTTTATGGCTCGGTATTGCCGTTATAGAGTCACAAAAAGGAAAGGGCTTAGGCAATCAAATGATGAAGTATTTATTAGAATTTGCAAAAATAAATAATGAAAAACAAATTACATTAAGTGTAGATAAGACAAATTCCAACGCAATTAAATTGTACTTGAAATTTGGTTTTACTGTTTTTCAAGAATTGGAAAATATTATCATTATGAAAAAACAAATTGAATAATGAATATTCTATTTTACATATCAAACATAGATAAATCCACAGGTGGCGTTTTTCAATATTCTTATGCATTGCTTTCGATATTGTCAAAATCCGAGCATCAATTTTATATGTATAAAGTAGATAATCCGGAAATCCAAGAATTAATTTCAGCAAATAAAAATTTACATCTATTAGAATACAATGATTATACCGTGCCGGCAAAAATTAGAATACTAAAAAAGATTATAAGCAAGATAAATAGCGTATCTCATATTTTAAAAATTAAAAAATACTTAAAAAGTAAATATAAAATTCCTATTATCGATTACGTGGTCGAAAAATATAAAATAGATATCATTCATTGTCCTTTTCAATATTTGCCGGAAACTACTTTGAATATACCTACAATTACTACAATGCACGACGTTCAGGAACTCCATTTTCCGGAATTCTTCACGTCCTCACAAAGAGAATACAGAGCCATAAACTATAAAAAAGCGATTGATAAGGCTGATGCAATTATTGTTAGTTATCTGCATATTAAAAACGATTTGGTAAAATATTTTGCCAAAGATGAACATAAAATACATGTTTGCCTTTTGGATATGCAAAATTTATGGTTCGATAAATTTAAAAAATCCGATATTTTGGATTTGAAAGATTACAATATACCCGAAAATTTTATTTTTTACCCGGCAGCAACTTGGGAACATAAAAATCATTTGAATATAGTTGAAGCAATAAAAATATTGAATGATGAAAGAAAAATCAAAGTAAATCTTGTGTGTTCCAGCCACAAAACCGAATTTTATACTGTTATCGAAAATAAAATAAAAGAATACAATTTAGAAAATCAAATAAATTTTATAGGAACAGTTTCCGATAAAATTCTTTATAGTTTATATCATAAAGCCGAAGCGGTCGTAATTCCAACATTATACGAAGCCGGTAGTTTCCCACTGATGGAAAGTATTATTTTAGGCATTCCTGTTATTTGTTCAAATGTTACTTCTTTACCCGAAACAATTGGTGAAGATCAATTTATTTTCGACCCTAAAAACCCCAATGATATTGCTGAAAAAATATACAGCATATTGTACGATAAAGAGTTAAAAAAACAAAATGTTTTGAACTCAGCTAAGCAAAAATCCAAAATATTAAATAATAATACAATAACTATTATAGATAATATTTATAAAACATTAGCAAATGCCAACACCTAAACTATCAATAATAACAGTAAACCTAAACAATTCCGCAGGTTTGCATAAAACAATTGAAAGTATTGTAAACCAAACATTTTCAGACTACGAATACCTTGTTATTGACGGCAATTCGACAGATGGAAGTGTTGAAATTATTAAAAACTACGAAAGTAAAATTACCTATTGGGTGTCAGAGCCGGACAGTGGAATTTATAATGCTATGAATAAAGGTATTAGATTGGCAAAAGGTGAGTATTGCTTTTTTTTAAATTCAGCAGATTGGTTAATTAATGAAAACATTTTGAGCGAAATTTTTAATGAAAATATTTCTACTGATATAATTTATTTTAATATTGAAACAGAAAAAGGAAAATTTGAATTTCCCAAAAAATTAACTTTTAACTTTTTGTTTCAAAATGGAATTTGCCATCAAGCAATGATAATAAAATCAAGTTTATTCAAAACAATAGGGTTATATAATGAAACATTTAAAATAGTTTCGGATTGGGAGTTAATTTGTAAAGCATTCCTTTTAGACATGAAATTTATTAAAATCAACAAGACTATATGCTTTTATGATTTAAATGGCATAAGTTCTGATGCCAATAATAATGCATTTATGAAAAGAGAAAGAGAAATTGTGTTAAAAAAACTTATTCCCAGAATATATGATGACTATATAGAACTACAAGAAACACAAAATCAATTACAGAAAACACAAAATCAGTTACAGAAATATGAAAGTTCTAAATTGATGCGATTTGTAAAAAAAATTCAATCGACTAGTTTATACAAGAAAATTTGGAAATAACAAAAATATGCATATTAAAATTTAACATTATGAACAAATTCAATTTAAGTCTTTGGATAAGAGCCAGAAATTTAGATAGGCTTAAAAACAAGCAACCTATTATTTTATGCGATAATTGTTGGGCTGGTTCAATTTATAGTTTCCTGCATTTAGAATATTATACTCCTTTAATTGGTACTTATATTTACCCCGAAAGTTTTTTGAACCTTATAAAAAACTTTCCTGAAATGTTTTTAAAACCGCTATTTTTTAGCCATGAACCAAGCCATGGGAGAAGAAAAGGTGAACCTAATTACTACCCTGTTGGTTTAATTGATAATAAAATTGAAATACACTTTCTGCACTACAAAAGTGAAGCAGAAGTTTTAGAAAAATGGAACAGAAGAACCGAACGTATGCTAGAAGTTTATGAAAAGAATAAAGTAGTATTTTTTAAAATGGACGATTCCAATTTTGGTACCGAAGAAGATTTTATAAAATTTCACAATACGAATATAGGTTACAAAGTATCGTTTAGTAAAAAACATTTAATAAACCATCCTAATCACTTTAAAATTAAACTAAAAAACGAATGGGTGTCCGGAAAAAATTCATCCTACAATTTTGATATAATTCACTTTTTAAATACCGGAATTGCAAAGCAAACTTTGCTAAATATTCTAATCCGCCGTATATATAATAAAGCAAATTATGCCTGATAGCAAAAGATTTTTTTTTATAACAACAAACTACTGTTGGGGCGCAAGTGAGTTTTTATGGTACGACGCAATTAAACAATTATATGCCAATAAAACAGTAGTATTTGCATATATTCCTAAATTTCATCACTCTGCTATAGAATCATTGCAAAAAGAAATTGGACAACAACGAGTTTTTAATAGTTCACGTTACCAATTGCTTAGGTTTTATAAACGGTGGATTAATAAACTTTATCCACTTTTTATTGAAAAAGATACACTAAAAGAAATGCTCACTAAATTTAAGCCCGATTTAGTTATCGTATCAAAAGGAAATGCATTTGGCGATGAAGAAATTCCTATATTTTTAAAACAAAACGGTTTTAAATACATTATAGTAAACCATCTGGTTTCAGAATCAAGTTGGCCTTTAATAACTGAATTGTCAAGATTAGAACTTATTGAAGGTGTTCAATTCTCACTTAAAAACTATTTTGTTTCAAACACTAATAAAATGCTTTTTGAAAAAATGATTGGAGCTGAAATATCCAATGCAGAAGTAGTCTTTAATCCAATAGAAAACAAACCGAATTTAATGCCAGATTATCCGGATATCCACAATGGATTTTCAGCTGCAATTGTTGGTAGGTTAGAATGCTTTCATAAAGGTATAGATATTCTAATAGATGTGGTAAAAGAATCCAAATGGCAAACGCGAGACATCACATTTAACATATATGGAAATGGTCCGCATAGAATAATTATCGAAAATTTGATAACAAAACACAATATACAAAACATTAAATTACATGGTTACGTTACGGACAAAACACAAATTTGGCAACGTAATCACATATTAATACTCCCATCACGAATGGAAGGACAATCAATTAGTTTATCTGAAGCTTTAAATTTTAAAAGGACTGTTGTTGGCACAAACGTAGGAGGGATTTCGGAATACATTGATGACAATATAACTGGCTTTATAAGTCAATTTGCCAACAAATTTGAATTAGACGAGGCAATGGAAAGAGCATGGAATAGAAGAACAGAATGGGCAGAAATGGGCATCAAAGCAAATGAGAAATGGAAAGAAAAAGCTCCCGCTTATCCTATTGAAAATTTTATACAACGAATCTTTAATTTAATTACAACTTTATGAACATATATTATTTTTCACCATCAAGCGATATACCAAGCTGGGGCGTAGGTATGATATACTACCATGTTTGGCTATTAAACAAAAATAATTTCAATGCTTTTGTTTTACACGACAAAAAACCGTTCAAAATTACTTGGCTCGATATTGAAGTTCCAATAAAATATTTAGACGATAAAAACCTAAAACCAACTAGAAGCGATTTTATTGTTATACCCGAAGTTTGCGCCGACAACGCAATTTTACAAACCTTCGAAGGAACAAAAATAGTTTTTGTTCAAAATGCTTTTTACATTTACGAAGGCTTAAGTTCTGGAACAAACTATGAAAAATTAGGTATTTCGACCATTTTTTATTACATGCCGCATTTGCACAAAATTTTATCGAATATAAGCAATTTACCACTTTACGAAATGCCGCCGTTTGTAGCTCCGTACTTTTTTAAACCATTAAAAAACAAAAAAAGGAAGAAACAAATAGTTTTATATCCAAAGTTCCATAATAAAGAATACGATATTTTAAAGCAATACATTACCGATAAATTAAACATTAGGCCCAAATCAATATTAAACAAGTTTATAAGAAATGAAAATGAGTGGGAAATAGTAGAACTCCGAAATAAAAAACACAAGCAAATTCCTGAAATAATGCAACAAGCTATGTTTTTCGTTTCAATAAATACCACCGAAGCATTTAATTCAGCAGTTCCGGAAGCAATGGCATCAGGCTGTATAAATTTTTGCTACGAAGCAGTTGGTCCGGCTGACTTTTTAATAAATGAAGTGAATGCTTTTGTATTTCAAAATAGTCATATTTATACATTAGCCGAAAAATTAGTTCAAATAGCAACACAGTATAATGAAAATGAAAACCAATTGAATAGTATGAGGCAAAATGCGTTGGAAACAGTTCAGAATTATACAATAGAACAGTTAGAGGTGAAATTAGTTGATTTTTTTAACGCATTCAAATTATAAATTGTAAGATTAAAAACAAAATAAAAGTTAATAAAACACATAAAAATGACCATAAAGCAGAAATTAGGTGAATTTCTTTATAAAACATTACCTTTCTCAACTGAAACACTAAATCAGGTACGTTACGAAATGCAACTGTTTTTTATATGGCTTAATACAAGACTAAATCCGGTTTTCAAGTATAGATTTAAACAATTACGAAATGAAAATTCAATTTCGTTAAACATTGGTGCCAGTCCGTTTGGCGAAAATGATTGGATAAATGTTGATTTACAGAAAAATAAAAATATCAATTTAATTTACGACTTCCGTCGAAAAATTCCGTTTAACAATAATAGTATAGAACGCATTAGGATTGAACATTGCTTAGAACATTTTGACTATGATTTAGTTCCTAATTTTTTCAATGAATGTTGTCGTGTTTTAAAACCACACTGTATATTGCGCATTATTGTTCCCGATACCGATAAATACATTGCAGCTTATTATTCCAACGATTTGAATGAATGGACTAAAATTGGTATAGATGCCCAATATTGGAAACCAATACACCAACTAAACCATGTATTCCGGCAAAAAGGTGAACATAAATATGCCTATAATTTTGAACTTATTAACGAACTGGCTAAAAATGCAGGTTTCACCAATGTTATTAAACAAGAATTTGGCAAATCGACAGATGAAAAACTGAGAAATGATTTACCGGGACACAAACTATATTCTCTTTATGTAGATTGTATCAAATGAATACACCCGAACTAAAAATATACGCAATAATTGTAACATACAACGGAATGCATTGGATTGACAAATGCCTGCAAAGCATTAGGCAAAGTACCATTCCCGTGCATACTGTTGTTATAGATAACTTATCAACCGACGAAACCGGTAAATATGTAATTGCAAACTACCCCGAGGTAGAATTTATACAATCGAACATAAATCTAGGCTTTGGCAAAGGCAATAACCTTGGGTTACGAAAAGCAATAAACAACAATGCCGACTACGTATTTTTACTAAATCAAGATGCTTGGATAGAACCGGATACGATAGAAAAATTGGTGGCTGCGCATAAAGCAAATCCGGAATTCGGGGTTATAAGTCCGTTTCATTATAATTACAATAAAACTGAAATTGAATATTATTTTTCAACCATTATTAACCCATTCGATTGTCCTGGATTTTTAAACGATATGTTTTTTGATAAATTCAAACCCATTTACGAAATAAAATTTGTTCATGCTGCATGTTGGCTTATTTCAAAAGATTGTTTGCACGTTGTTGGCGGATTTGACCCTATTTTTCATTTATACAGTGAAGACAATGATTATATAAATCGAGTAAAATATTTTAAGTTTAAAGTAGGCGTTTGTCCCGAAGCTTTTGTAATGCATAAAGGCACTCACAAAGGCTTAACCGAAATCGATACTAATTTTAATATTAAACTAAATCTGGTTCATTTGCATCTTAAAAACATAGATTATAAACTCAGCGGTTTGTTTTTAACTAATTTAAAAGGAATTACAGACAGAATTACATCAGCAATTTTGTATCGTAAACTCACTGATTTAAATATAGTAGTAAAGCTTTTTTATTTTTCATTTCGAAATTTGTACAAAATATACAAAGCTCGAAAAATTTGTAAAAAGAAAGGTGCATATTTAAATATCTAATCATAAAACAGAAAGAAAGACAATTCTTTATAAAATGAAAAAACTATTAATTATACCCGGCTATAAAATTTATCCGGTGCAAAATGGCGGCAGTATTGCACAAACCATTTTTATAAATGCATTATGCAATTATTATGAAGTACATATTGCACTAAACTATAAAAACCTTGAAAATAAAGATATTTTTTCATTTGAACAAAATCATCGAAATGCAATTGTACATTATTTGGAATCTTCAACAAAACAAAATAATGAAGAAACGATGAAAGCTCGTATTCTAAAATTTATAAAAAAAACATTTAGACTGAATAATTGGCATATTTCAAAAGCCCCCCACTACAATAAAACCAATGTCGATATTAATAATATAAAGAGTGTTTCAGCCAAATTTAATTCATTTACAGCACTCGATTTTGTATTTAGCCAATACATCAAAAATATAATTGTTAAAGAAAGAATAGATATTGTACAGATGGAAATGGATTATAATATTGCTTTAGCTTTATATTTATCTGAATATAATGTTAAAAAAATATTTGTACATCATGAACTTATTGCCGAAAAAGTTATCGACGAACTTACTTATTATAGCCAATTGCCAAAATTGTATGCCAATTTTTTAATAAATTCAGTAGAATTGTTAGAAACTAATTGTCTTAATGCATACGATGCTGTATTAACTTTTAATACAGCAGATAGTGAAATATTGAGCCACAAACTAAAAAAACAAAGTATCGTTTCACCATTTCCGGTTGCATTTCAAAAATACAACAATATATTTAATCCAAATGCAGACAACTGTAATTTAATATTTTTAGGCGGAGGAGATCACATTCCAAATAAACATGGGTTGGAATGGTTTATAGATAATGTTGCAAATGATTTGTTTAAAGAGATAAAATCTATTAAATTATTTGTTACCGGAACATGGCCTGTTTCATTCAAAAATCATTATAAAAACGATCAAATCATTTTTACAAATTTTATAAATGAAAAAGAACTTGATTCGATTTTACAAAACTCAATTGTAATCTCGCCTATATTTATGGGCAGCGGACTGCGGGTTAAAATACTAAGTGCAATGGCAAAAGGTATACCGGTACTTTCCACAACCAAAGGTGCAGCCGGAATTTCAAATTTAATTCATACTAAAAATATTTTATTAGCCGATAACGAAAGTGAATGGAAACAAATCATTCAATTATTCATCAATAATAATGAGGCTCTAAGTACAATTTCAAAAAATGCTTACGAATTGTACTACCAAACTTTCAATTTTGAAGAATTATTAAATACAAGAATAGCAATTTATCAAAACATTTAATGACGAAAAATTTGAATACTCTGCCAAAAATATCAATCATAATACCCGTAAAAAACGGAGCCAAAACCATTGCTGCTTGTTTAGATGCCATCCGGCAACAAACACTCTTTGAGCAAACCGAAACTATTATTATCGATTCGGGCAGTACCGATAATACATTAGAAATTGTATCAAAATATTCATTTGTAAAACTGTTTCAAATTCCACCGGAGGAGTTTGGGCACGGTAAAACCAGAAATTATGGGGTGTCGTTGGCTAAATGCGAATTTGTAGTGATGACCGTGCAAGATGCATGGGCGGCTGACAGCCTTTGGTTGGAAAAAATGATACAACATTTTGCCGACGAAAAAGTGTGTGCAGTAGTAGGACAACAAGTAGTACCTCATCACTCCGACAAAAACCCCCACCAATGGTGGCGACCCGTTAGCCAACCGCGTCTGATTGAAACGTACTTCGAAAATCCTTCTGACTTTTTAAACCTTACAGGAAAAGAGCAGGACAACGTATGCTTTTATGATGATGTTAACACCATGTACCGCAAATCGGCATTATTAGAAACCCCTTTCGACGATATTGAATATGGAGAAGATATGATCATAGCTAAAAAATTTCTCTCTACCCGGAAAAAAATTATATACGATGCCCGTTCATCTGTTTGGCATTACCACTTTCAGCATAAAGACTATGTTTACAGGTCTACCATTACCAATTTGTATTACAAATACCTAATATTTAATTATGTTGTAAATTATGAGTGGAGTATTGTTGATTTTTTTAAAATTATTTATAGAAATGTTAAATACAAGGCAGAATTTAAATGGATTTTACATAATTTCAACATTATTTTCTATCGACAAAAAGCATATTATAAATTTGTTAGTGCAGCAAAAAAAAGCAAATTGGATATTGATAAAATGTATAAACGAGTAAATCCATCCGTTGTTCAAGGAAGATCATAAAGCAATAGCTTTTTTATGCAATTAAAGAGCTTTCCATATTTTTTTCATCATTCGGTCAGACCGGTTCCGCCGGTCAGACCGATATTTTGAAAACCAGCTTTTTTACTTGAATTGAAATTGCTTTCCTTAGACCGATATTTTATGTCGAGAAGGATACGATCTTTCCAAAAGATAGTATCCTTATTTTAATTAAAAGCTTTTTACCGGCAATCCGTATGATCGCTTGTGAGCGGTCTGACGGAGGCTAATGCTGACCGATATTGAAAAACCGACGTTTACTGTTTTTTTGCAAAAAAAATATCAAAGTCAGTTAGCTTTCCGACTTTGATTTTTCCGGCACGGAAAAATTAAACGTCGGTAGTTTTTCTCGGTCCGACCGGTCAATCCGGTCAGACCGATATTTTGAAAAAGCCGGTTTATTTACAACTATCTGTCTGACCCCTTTGGGAGCGGTCTGACGGAGGTTTTTAATTACAATCGTTCGTTTAAGAAACCCATTTTTCGCCATTCGGCTTTGTAATTATTCGGATAATTAGCTCGAATGATGAGCCGAATTTGGTTAAGCCCGGTTTTAAGCATTTCTTTAAGGTCGTTTTTGCGCGAACCAAATCCCGAAATACTTTCGGTAGTAACGTTATTGGTAGCAATTAAGGTTTTATATTCAACAATAGCCGGTTCCCAAAATGCAGCTCCGAATTTGTTGGCAGCAAAACCATTTTTATTAACAGCCGAAAGCATTTTTTCAAGTGCAGCTGCATGGGCTTCTTGTGCATAGGGCAAGTTGTAACCGCGCGAACTTTTAGTTAAGCCAAATTCGGGATAGTATCTTTCTGCCATATCTTTACCGAACTTTTCTTTTATGTAAAGTTTTACAAAAGTAACCGCCTCGTAATTCTTTTTTTTCGTTTCTTCTATTTTTTTTATTGCCGGGTTTCTGTCTGTGCGCTGCATATACATTTCGTTGAGCAAGTTTTCGTACTCGTTTATTAAGTTGGTAAAAACTGTTTTTTGAAACGATGCAACCACAAGTTCAGAACTTGTATAGTTTGGTTCAACCCTGCGGCATAAGGTTAAAAAATCTTTGTCGGCTGCCGGAATTGCCGATTTTTTAAATACCGATAAAATATCCATTTTGGTTTTTGCTTAGTAATGTATAAGTTTAATATCGGCGGCTAAAGTAAATATTTTTCGTAAATTAAAAATACAAATAGTAAAAAAAAGCAAACATTTAATAAGCTTGTTTAATTAAACGAAAATAATATAGGTTTATGCTTTGGGTGTATATTGAAAATTAGTATTGCTTATGAATAGATAATTAAAGGCTTGCAGTTTCAGTACTGAAAGTGGTAATTTTGTAAAGTTGAATAAACTGTTTCAGTACTGAAAGTGTAAAAATGCAGAAATTGAGTTTGGTTTACAGTACTGAAAGGCAGTGTAAAAGTAATAGGAATATAACTTACAGTGTTGAAAGTGGTATTTTATGAACCGAATATAACACTTTCAGTACTTAAATAGCCGTGTAGTTATGTATTTGTATTAATAAATATACTGAAACACTATGCTAAAACATGAAATACTTATGCTAATAATAATTTTTACCTAATTGAAAAAAATATCCGATAATTTTATAACATACAAAGTAACTTTTAATGATAAAATAATATAGTGCTATTGTAATTCATTGATTTTTAACTTTATCAGTCTCGGTCAGACCACTCTAAGGCGGTCTGACCGATATTTTATGTCGAGAAGGATACGATCTTTCCAAAAGATAGTATCCTTATTTTAATTAAAAGCTTTTTAACAGCTATCCGTCTGACCGCTTTGGAGCGGTCTGACGGAAACACACGGTCAGACCGGTTCCGCCGGTCAGACCGATATTTTATGTTGAGAAGGATACGATCTTTCCAAAAGATAGTATTCTTATTTTAATTAAAAGCTTTTTAACAACCATCCGTCTGACCGCTTGTAGCGGTCTGACTGATGTCCACGGTCATACCGATATTTTATGTCGAGAAGAATACTATCTTTCCAAAAGATAGTATCCTTATTTTAATTGAAAGCTTTTTAACAACAATCCGTCTGACCGCTTTGGAGCGGTCTGACGGGAATATACAGCAGACCGTGTGTGTTTAAAATGTCGGAATTAGGTTCCTTAGCATTCAACAACTTGAAGATTCATGTTGCAAAAAAATTAAACTTTGCCCGGCA
>JFJP01002186.1_pt1 | contig 15495 bp, 17 predicted proteins | sample 431651 | NCBI WGS metagenome assembly JFJP01 (sample SAMN02602958, study PRJNA72255) | Microbial mat metagenome, whole genome shotgun sequencing project. | biome: fresh water; feature: sink hole; material: water; isolation source: purple microbial (photo- and chemosynthetic) mats found in... | reverse complement strand
CCCACCACACACATGAACGTACGCTGCTTCGTCGCCACCAAGAACGGCGAAGCCCCTGTCTGGTGGTTCGGCGGCGGCATGGATCTAACGCCTTACTACGGCTTCGCGGCGGATGCGGTGCACTTTCACCGCAGTTGCAAGGAAGCGCTGGCGCCATTCAATGTCGAAGTGGCCGACGATGTGCATTCACGCTACAAGCAGTGGTGCGACGAGTACTTCTTCCTCAAACATCGCAACGAACCGCGCGGCATTGGCGGCATTTTCTTCGACGACTTGAACGAGGGTGGGTTTGAACGCTGTTTCGCCCTGACGCAGAGCATCGGTGACAGTTTTATCGGCGCCTACCTGCCCATCTGCGAACGTCGCCGCGACACTGCCTACGGCGAACGCGAGCGCGATTTCCAAGCCTATCGCCGGGGTCGTTACGTCGAATTCAATCTGGTATGGGACCGCGGCACCCTTTTCGGTTTGCAGTCGGGCGGGCGCACCGAATCGATCCTCATGTCGCTGCCGCCGATCGTGAAATGGCGCTACGACTGGCGTCCGGAACCGGGCAGCGCCGAAGAAAAGCTCTACAGCGAATTCCTGCCGCCGCGCGACTGGGTGTGAATCAGCCGCCCCCGGCGGCAGCCTTCTTCTGCGCCAGGCCTTTCTTCCACAGCGGTTCTTCCTTCGGTGCCTCGACTTCCGTGATGCGGACGATGGCCAGCGAACAGTTGTCGCCTCGACCCTTGGCGCGGTCGCGGGCGGTGTTGATGAAGATCTCGGCCGCCTGCCGCACGGGGAACTCGTTCAGCACCTTGCCGATCACCTCGTCGGCGAAATAAGCCCAAAGACCGTCGGAACAGAGCAGGAAGCAGTCACCATCCTGTAGCGGGGCGGTGCCGCCATAGTCGATACGCGGCGCGGGTTCGTCGCCGAGGCAAGAAAGCAGGACGTTCTTGTTCGGGTGCTTCTCGGCGTCTTCCTCGCTGATGAGGCCCTGGCGCACCAGATCCATTACGTAGGAGTGATCGAAGGTTCGCGAGATTTTCTCGCCTTTGCGGTAATGGTAGATGCGTGAATCGCCGCAATAGGCCCAGTCGGCGCGGCCACGCTGAAGGACGAGGACGCAAGCGGTGCTGTGCGGGTCCTGCTCGCTGGAGAGTGCGGCGAGTTTGATGCCGTCGTGGGCGTCGTTGATGGCGGTGGTCAGCGTCTCGCGCACATTCTCGGCGTTGGGCGGCGCGTTCTCGAACGCATGCCGCGCCTTGAAGATCACCTGTTCGGCGGCCAAGGCGCCGCCCGTGTGGCCGCCCATGCCGTCGGCCAGAACCGCCAGCAGGGTACCCTTTTGGGTAGGATGGGCAAGAATGGCAACACGGTCTTGCTGTTCGCCGCGGTCGCCGATATGTTGTGCGGCACAGGTTTCGATAGTCAGAGGCATGGCGCGATTATACGAGGATGACCCTGTCGTTCATTGACGGACGCCCTTCATTGTTTTTCGTTGAATTTGTCCGATATCCGCTCGAAGAAATCATTCTCGTCTTCGAGATGAATGCCGATCTCGGTCAACACCTGATCGCCGATCCTCGTCCACAGCGGATCTTCGGCGCGGGCCATCCGGTGATAAAAATGGATCGCCAGTTGCAAGATACCGACCAGCGAACGCGCCGCGCCGGCCTCGTCGGTGGGCATTTCGTGGTGATAGCGGATGGCGGCGCAGACGAATTCCGGCAGTTTCCAGTGGCGCGCCACGAGATAGCCGACGGAGCAGTGGTCGACCTTGAAAGTCTCGTCTTCGGCGGAGAGATCGGGCCAGCAGCAGGCGCTGTCGAGATGAATTTTTCCGCAGTAGTCGGGGAAACGCTGCATCAGTACGGGCACGCCGCACTCATGGAAAATTCCCGCCATGTAAGCCTGATCGGGGAAAACATTGCAGACGGAAATCTGCTCGGCCGCGATCATCGCGGCGAGTTGAGCGACCTCCTGCGACCGCGTCCAGAAAATCTCGTAGACCTTGCGTGCGCCATCTGACAACGCTGTCGAGAGCGCCAGCGACTGCACCAGGTTGTAGGTCTGCTTGACGCCGATCACCATCAGCACCTGTTCGAGCGTCTGGATCTCCTTGCCGCGGGCAAACACCGGCGAGCGCACCGCCCTGAACAGCATGGAAACCAGGCCCGGGTCCTGCCCGATGATCTTCGCCAGCGAGCGGGCGTCGTAATCATCGCTCTGCAACTTCTGCTGAAATTCAAGCAGTACCTTGGGTTGCGGGGGAATTTTGACGCCCCGGGACATCAGTTCCTGGAGGGCTTTCTCTTCGTCGATAACCATTTATATTCTTTCAGGGATGCAGTAGGACAGTCGCGAGTCTATCAACTCCGATTGGCGTACGGTTGGCGTATCAGCTGCGCCGGTCGATCAGGATGGCGCGAAAATCGTTGACGTTGGTCATCGTCGGTCCGGTGACGACCAGATCGTCGAGCGCGGCAAAGAAGCCGTGGGCATCGTTGTCGGCCAGACGCTCGCGGGGCGACAGGCCCAGCGCGGCTGCCCGCGCCAGTGTGTCGGGCGCCAGCCAGGCACCGGCATTGTTCTCGCTGCCGTCAATGCCATCCGTGTCGCAGGCGATGGCGTGCACATACGGGTTGCCGCGCAGGGCCAGCGCCAAGGCAAGCAGGAATTCGCCGTTGCGACCACCTCGCCCCTCACCTTGCACGCTCACGGTGGTCTCGCCGCCGGACAGGAGCACGCACGGCGACGACGCCGGCAGGCCATGTTCGACGCAGGCCAGCGCTATACCGGCCAGTGCCCTGGCCACCTCGCGCGCTTCGCCTTCGATGGCATCGCCGAGAATGATGGGCGTGATGCCCGCTGCGCGCGCCGCCGCGGCCGCCGCGTGGAGCGCTGTCATGCCACCGGCTGCAAGCAGAAATTCGCCATTGCGCAAACGCGCATCAAGCGGTTTGGGTGTCTCGGCCGTGCCGCGCAGCAAGGCCTCGCGCATCGGCGGCGGCACCTCGATGCGGTAGCGATCGAGGATGTCGAGCGTATCGTCGCAGGTGGTCGGGTCGGCCACGGTTGGCCCCGATGCAATGACGGAAGGATCGTCGCCCGGTACGTCGGAAATCGCCAGCGTCAGCAGCCGCGCACCCGCCCCGTCCCGCTGCGCCGCCAGCGCCAGTCGGCCGCCCTTGATCGCCGAAAGATGTTTTCGCACGCAGTTGATCTCGCCGATGGCCGCGCCACTGGCAAGCAACTGCCGTGTCACCGCCTGCTTGCCGGTCAGCGTAATGCCGGGAGCCGGCAGCGCCATCAGCGCCGAGCCGCCGCCCGACATCAGTGCGATGACGAGATCATTCGCCGTCAGGTTCTGCACCCGCGCCAGCGCGCGTTGCGCCGCCTGCATGCCGGCCGTGTCGGGCACGGGGTGCGCCGCCTCGACCACCTCGATATGTTCGCAGGGGACGTTATAGCCATGACGGGTTACCACGAAACCTTCGAGGGGCGCCGCCCAGTGCAGTTCGACGGCGCGCGCCATCGCCGCCGCCGCTTTGCCGGCGCCGATGACAAGGGTGCGGCCTCGGGGACGCCTCAAACCGGGCAACAGCGGCGGCACGATCAGCGCCGGATCAACCGCAGCCAGCGCGGCGTCGAAAAGGCCCCGCAGGCAGGCCCGCTGCACCGGGTAGACGCACTGGGAGACTGCCTTTGGCCGATCAGTGGCTGGCATACTCCGGCTTCTTGTCGTAGAAGGCGAAAATCTCAGCAATGCCCTTCCTGTCGGCCGCAGTCATCGATTCGAATTCGATACCGCATTGTGGTTTGCCGTCCTGCTCGCGTTGCCAGCAGACCCTGGCGCGCAAGCGCAGCGGCGTCTGTCGGTTGTAGCGATCAAGCGAGGCCGCCGGCGGCAGGATGGACACCTCGAGCGGCACCCCTTCACGCAGCGGCCGCGGCAACAGCAGCCGCACTCCGCTTGTGCTGAGATCGGCGGCGACAGCCTCAGCTTCCACCGGTGGGTCCCCTGCTTGCGCCAGACGGACGAGCACGCTGTGCTCCAGGCGCGGGTTGCGCCGCTTCTCGCCGGGCTGGCGCGACTCGGCGCCCTGCCGCTGGAAGCTGAAACCCGCCATCAGCTCGGCCATCTGCTCGGAAACACGTTGCAGGTTGGTGCCGATGGTCGCGGTGGTTTCCACCTTGGTCGAGCTTTCGTTGAGGGTGGCAAACAGTTTCTGCAAAGTCGCTTCCAGATGGCCAAGCTGCTCCATCTGTCGCTGGCTGGCATCGACGATTTCATCGTTGTCACGCGCCGCCGCGGAAACGCCTGTCGCCATCGCGCCCATGATCGCGGCGGTCTCGCCGGCAACCTGGCGGTTGCCATGCACGCTGACGACCACCACATTCATCGCCTCGCGCAACTGACCAACGCGTTCACCGATGGTACCGACGATACTGGCCACTTCGGCCGCCGAGAGGGTGGTGCGCTCGGCCAGCTTGCGTACCTCGTCGGCCACCACGGCAAAGCCGCGCCCCTGTTCGCCGGCGCGCGCCGCCTCGATGGCGGCATTGAGCGCCAACAGATTGGTTTGGGCGGCGATATCCTTGATGGTTTCGATGATGCGGGTGATTTCCGATGCGGTGGTTGCCAGTTCGGCCACCTCGTCGGAAACGCGGCTCACTTCGCTGGCCGTCGTCGCCATCTCGGCAATGTTGCGCTGGACGGCTTCGACACCCTCGTTGCCACGGGCCTCCGCCTCGCGTGTCTTGGCCGCCGCCGTGCCGGCCTGCGCCTGCACGCCGCGCGCCACGTCGGTCAGCGCCTGCGTTTCGGCGACGACATCGGCCGCGCGGCTTTCTTCCCTGCGGCTGACCTCGGCGATTTCATTGGCAATGGTGGCCACCTGAAAAGCCGACTGCCCCATCTGCTTGCCGCTGTCCTCGACGCTGCCGAGGATGTGCGAAAGCTTGCCGATGACGTCGTTGAAGATGCGTTGCAACACGCCCACCTCGTCATGTGTGGTGATCCGCACCCCTCGCGTCAGATCGCCCTTCTCGACAGCGCGCAAGGCGTCGCACAGTTCGAGAATCGGCCGCAGGAACAGCTTGGCGACCAGGCCGATCAGCATGAATTGCACGGCAAATTCGAGGCCTGATTCCCACACCGAATTGAAGTGGTAGGCGGCGCGATTCTCGGCTAGCGCCCGCAATACGCTTTCCGACGCACCCCCCGCCCGCGCCAGGTCGACCATCTTCTGCAACTCGTGCGACGCCAGCAGGCGGCTGTAGATTGTCGTCACCATGGTCACGACAAAGAAACCGACCTGAAATTTCCAGCGGATGCTCAGCTTGAGGAACCAGTTCATGTTGGGAGCTCCCGGAGGGGTTATCAGCCGCTGCGGAACTTTGGCGGACTGGTGCGGTGCGGTATGGCTTGATTATGCCCAAAAAGATGCTTGTGTGCGGGGGGTGAAAAAGGAGTGGGCCACCGCCATCAGATGCCACCCTTGGGCTGCGAACGCTTGCGGCCTTGCCAGTGGGCAACGCCCTGGACGATGCGGGAGAAAGGCAGGGCATCGAGGCTGCCATATTCTTCCTGTGCCTGACGCACCAGGCGATGGACGTTGGGCGCCGGCGCCTCGGGGTCGAGCACATCCTTGAGTCCGTTAAGTCCGCCGCACTGAATCTTCATCATCATGGCGTGTGGCAGGATGCGCGTCGCCTCTTTGATCTTCAGGGCGAAGGCCGACTTCTCGCGCAGCAGGCCGGACAACCGGGCGCAGGTAGCGCGCGCCAGCGGATCGGTACAGGCCATGGTCACCCGCTCGGCGATCGAGTGGCCCGTCGACAGGCCGCAGACCACGCTGTGCGACAGCAGCGCCTTTTCAAAGACGCAGGGCAGGCGGTTGATCTCGCCGCGGGCCGTGTGATATGCGGTCTCGTCCATCGGCTTGCGACGGGGGGATTACCAGTCGTCGCCCGTCAGATATTCCGCCTCGCGCACCGACATCAGCGCTTCTTCGGCCTGCTGTTCGTTGTCGCCGAAGACGACCTTGATCTGCATTTTCGTCAGATCGACTTCCTTGCGTATGCGCTTGGCTTCCGCCGAGGCATCCTTGAAGACTGTGTACTCGGTAATTTTTTCGTAAATCTTCACCGGACCGGCGGGAATGCGGTATATGTAATAGGGCATGGGGTTTTCTTTCGCTTGGATTTATGCTTTAGAATTATGCTAGGGACTTAATCGACATAGCGTTTGGCGAGCCGCCGCCGGCCCGGCTTGCTTTTTTGGATGATGACGCCGCGCACCGGCTCCAGGTCGGCAATTTCGGCGGTAGGGTAAGCCGGATTGAGCGGCCGTAGCTGCCAGCCGTCGCCGTGCGCGACCAACTGGCGGAATATCCACTCCTCGTCGAGCCAGGCGAAGACGTAGGAACCATCGGTCGCCAGCCCTTCCGGTTCGATGATGATAATGTCACCATCGACGAATTCGGGCGCCATGCTGTCGCCCAGCACCATCAGCGCAAAGGGCTCGGCTTCGGCGCAAGACGCGGCTTCGTCACTGAATTCGTCACTTATTCCCGCCATCGCTTCGACGGGAATGATGGGGATGATTTTCTTTGCGGCCATGTTCAGTCCTTCAGTCCTGCAACCAGCGGATAAGGTAATACAAGCGGAATCCTTCCGACGAGCGCGACGGCCCCATCACCTCGGCCGCATGCAGGTTTTGCGCCGGATCGGCGGCGGCCAGCGCGGCGGCGGCATCGGCCACCGGCATGACGCAGTTTTCGGGAAAACGCTTGCGCGAGCCCCGCCGGACATTGATCAGTGCGAAATGCGCCTGCACCAGATGTGGTGATTCGGCATCGAGATACACGCCGCCTTTCATCGGATTCCCCTCAGGATACGAACATGCCGCAGCAGCGGCTCAAACAGCGGCTCAAGGTGTCGTCGCATTAGCGGGCCCACTGCGGTCGTCTTCGTCAGAATGGGGGCGGCATCTGCGTTACTCAAGTGCGACAGTGCCGTCATCGCCGCCACTTCGCTTTCCAGGCCAGCTATTGATTCCCTATCGTCACCGGGTTTCACTTCCTGCGCCGCCGCGAAATATTGGCCGAGAATGTCCAGCAGCAGATAAACGGCTTCGTGGGCCGGCGGTTTTTCCAGCGCCATTTCGGCCGCATAAAGAAAATTCTGGCCGCTCGACGAGTAACAACGGGCCAGTTGCCGCGCCCGGGGGTCGCCCGCCGCTGCAAGCGCGGCAACGCTGGGAGGCAGGGAACGCGGCTCCGCCGCTGGCAGCGCGTCGGGACAATGTTCGAGAAAACCGATGAAATAATGCGGCCGCCGCCGCGCCTTGATCCATAACTGCTCGCCGGCGGCGGCGTCAAGGAGTCCGGCGCCGATCACTGCGCGTATCGAATTCATCGCCAGGATCGGATTTTCCTCAAAAGGCAGATGCTCGATCAGAAAGTCGGCCAGCTGCCTGCCCATGCTGCCCTGGCGCACCGCCGCGTGGCCGAGCATGTGGCGCGCAACTTCCATTGTCGGCAGCGCCCACCAGGCGCGCCGCGCCAGTTCGTCGGATAAAGTCGGCGCTAGCGACACGGCAGCCACTGCCTCGGGCTCGCCGAGTTTCAATAGCGCTTCGAGATTTTTCGGGCTCGACTGACCCATGCGCGTCCAGCGCCGCAGATGAACGGGATAGCCACCGGGCAAACCGAGCGCATGACCACCCAGCAACTCGCGCACCCGCATGAAGTAACGATCCGCCCGGCCGCGGGGATGCAGCGATATCTTTACTTCGCCTCGCGGGGTAAGCGCATGCAGCGACTGCGCACCCTCATCGATGCGCACGGCCTGCACTTCGCCGGCCAGAAGCACATGGAGACGCAACGCGTCTTCGGGAGTCAGTTCGGTCACGAGGCGAAACATACCATTTCCCGCCGGCGCTGACATTGGTCTTGCTCGCCGCGCCCAATTTCGTGCAGGCCCGATGGCCTCCCGGAAACATTGCGCGGGCCGGCGTAGCGGTCGCTGGCGACTACCGCGCCGTAGCGGCGGACGGCGCGGGAGCTAACTGTGCCCGCTGACGCTCCGCCTGAATATGGATGATCTTGCGGGCGCGATCCATCAGGGGCTGGGCTGCGTTCTGGCGACCCTGCCTCTGATAAAGGCGGATCAGATCGTTGATGCTGGCCAGCGTCTCCCAGTGTTCGGGGCCGAACGACTTTTCACGGGCGGCGAGGGCGCGCTTCAGCAGGATTTCGGCATCGGCGGGACGCCCCGCTTCCAGATAGAGATTGGCCAGTGCGTTAAAACTGGCAACCGTATCGGCATGCGTGGCGCCAACGCTTGCTTCGCGCTGATTAACCAGGCGCCGCAGCAGTTTCTCGGCTTCGGGATACTGGCGCTGGGCTCGCGCAATATCGCCCAGTTCAGCCACGCAGGACAGGGTGAGTGCATGTGTGGCGCCAAAGACTTTCTGCCGGGTATCGAGGGCGCGCCGGTAGAGCGGCTGCGCCTCGGCATAGCGACCCTGCGACTTATACAGAGCGCCCAGCCCGGCCAGGCTGATGGCGGTGTCGGGATGCGTCTCGCCGAGGGTTTTCAGGCGGATGACCAGTGAACGCTTGTGCAAGGGCTCCGCATCGACCAGCCGGCCTTGCGCCCGATAGAAGTCGGCCAGATCGTCGATACCCCAGGCGGTATTGGCATGTTCGGGGCCAAACACGGCCTCGGCGCTGGTCACCGCTTTCCGCAGCCACGCCTCGGCTTCGCGCGGCGGGTTCTTGCTCTTCTGGATGCGTCCCATCCACACCGTCACAGCCCAATAAGTGCGCGTCGGCGCGCCTTTGCCTTCCAGTTCGGTGGCCAGCGTCAGCGCCAGCGGCTCGGCCTCGACGTAAGCCTTTTTTTCGGCCAGCCGGCGGATTTCCGCCAGGCGCTGCTCAAAAGCCTTTTCTTCCTTTTCAGCCTTAACGCTCTTTTCCGCGCCGCTCGCTGCCTTCGCTGGTTTGCTGGCGGGTTTTTCCACCCGGGCAGTATGTTCGCCATCATCCGGCGGGATTGCCGGGGACGTTTCCTCGGCCCACGACTGGTTCGCAAAAGCGGCCAGACCAGCGGCAACAAGCATCAGCGCAATGCGAAAAAATGACAAAAAAATCTCCGGGCCATGACAACGCAGGACGTTACGATACGAATCGTTCCGAATTTAACCCGAAAGATGTCCGGCTATAACCCGCCGGAAACCACGGAAACAGGGGCTATTCCACACGTTCCCTGTCAATGGGCCGGCTGGTGCCGGTTAAATCCGGGCGCCAGCCGTGGCAATGGCTGTGGTGTACCATCCATTGCCGAACAAGGACTGGCCGGGCAAAGTTATGCAAATGCCCGCCCCAGCGACATCAACGACAGGAAACCTCATGACCCCATCGCCCCGCATTGTCATCCTCGGCGCCGGTTTTGCCGCACTCGGCGCCGTGCGCGAGTTGCGCCGCCGCGCGCCGCAAGCGCGCATCACCCTCGTCGCGCCCAAGGCCGAATTTGTCTATCTGCCCAGTCTGATCTGGATTCCGTCCGGCCTGCGGCAGGGCAGCGACCTGATGCTGTCGCTGGACGCCTTCTTTAAGGACCACCGGGTCGAGTTTGTCGCCGGCCGTGTCACCGGCCTGGCCGATGGCGGACGTACGGTGCTGACCGAGCATGGCGGTAACATCGCCAACGACGCGCTGATCATCGCCACCGGCGGCCGCTTCATCAAGAAGCTGCCAGGCATCGAACACGCGCTGACGCTGTGCGAAGGTATCGCCTCGGCGGAAGCGATTCGCGACCGCGTCAATGCCATGCAGAGCGGGCGCATTGCACTCGGCTTCGGCGGTAATCCCAGCGAACCCTCGGCCATGCGCGGCGGCCCGATGTTCGAACTGCTGTTCGGCCTCGATACCCAGTTGCGCCGCCAGGGCAAGCGCGAGCGCATCGAGCTGACCTTCTTTAATGCCGCCGCCGAGCCGGGCAAACGCCTGGGCGAAAAGGCGGTCAGCGGCCTGCTGGCCGAAATGGCCCGCCGTCGCATCGACACCCATCTCGGCCACAAGCCGCTCGGCTTTTCCGAGAAGGGCGTCGATACCGAGGGTGGCCACATCAATGCTGACCTCATCCTCTTCATGCCCGGCCTCACCGGCCCGGTCTGGGCGCCAGGCGCAAACCTGCCGCTATCGCCCGGCGGCTTCTTCCAGGCCGACGAATTCTGTCGGGTAGCTGGCGCCGAACGGGTGTTCGTGGCCGGCGATGCCGGTAGTTATCCCGGCCCCGACTGGATGCCAAAGCAAGCGCATATGGCCGACCTGCAAGCGAAGGCGGCGGTGGAAAACCTGCTGCTGGCGCTCGACAACAAGGCGCCAACCGCGCGTTTCAAGGTGGAACTGATCTGCATCGTCGATACCATCGATCAAGGAATTTTGGTCTATCGCGATCTCAAACGTTCCGTGTTGCTGCCATCCTCGCGCATTTTCCACTGGGCCAAGCGCTGGTTCGAGGGGCATTACCTGAAGATGTTCCGCTCGTAGCGGCGGGGAGTCTCGGTTACTCGACTGTTGCCAACCTGAAAAAGTCGGCGCTAGCGCTACGGCGCCAGACTGCCCTGCCTTTCGAGGTTGTGCAAAAACCGCGCGAGGTGACGGTCGGCCTGGGCGGTGTGGTTGATCAGCCAGTCGATCAGCAGCAGTTGTACGCGGAAAGTCAGGTAAAGCGGATGATGGCGGCCGGCCTCGACTTCGGCGCGCAACCGGGCGAAGTAATCGGCGAAGGTGCGGTGCTGGCGGGTGTGCTCATCGGCGAAGGGGTAATGGTTCTGGCGCATCAGCGCCTCTTCGGTGCGGAAATGGTTGAGCGCGTATTCGGCCAGGAAGTCGAGCGCCGGGCGGGTGGCGATGGCGTCCTCGGTCAGGATGGCTTCGGCCAGGCGCGTCATCCGAATCAGCAGTTCCTGGTGCTGGGTGTCGATCTCGACGATGCCTAGCGCGTATTCCTTCTTCCAGGTGACTTCCAGCCCGCCGCCGGCCGCTTCGGGGTTGCCCGAGGTTAGCGCGTTCTCGCAGCGGGCAAGATAGAGTCGCGCCGCCTGGTCATTGGGTGCGATGGCGACGCAGCGTTTGAAAATCTGCTGCGCGCGCCAGACGTCGCGCATGTGGTAGCAGGCCACCGCTTCCTCGAACATGGGCAGCGTGGTGAGCTTGGCGGCGCGATCTTCGGTGGTGTCGGCGTCGAGCACCTCGTACACCGCCTGCGGGTGGCTCTTGCCCTTGACCAGAATGCGGTCGACCAGGCGGATGCGATAGCGCGAAGGGTCTTGCAGGCCGTAGAGGGTGTGCTCGCTGATCAGCAGCGGCGCGGCGTAGTCCTTGGTGACGTGTTCCAGGCGCGAGGAAAGGTTGACCGAATCGCTGATCACCGTGCTGTCCATGCGGTTGAGGCCGCCGACGGTGCCGAGCATGACCATGCCGGTATTGAGGCCAATGCCGATATGCACCGCCGGGTAGCCGGCGCGGGCGCGGCCGAGGTTGTAGACGTTGAGCTGGGCCAGCATGTCGATGGCGGCCGTTACCGCATCGTCGGCGGTCTTGGGAAACAGCGCCATGATGGCGTCGCCGATGTACTTGTCGATGATGCCGTCGTGGCGGCTGATCACCGGCTCCATCTCGGAGAGATAGGAGTTGATGAAACGGAAGTTTTCCTGTGGCGTCATCGTTTCCGACAGCGCGGTGAAATCGCGAATGTCGGAAAAAAGGACGGTCATTTCCTTTTCGACGTGGGTGCCGAGTTCGACATGCATGATGCTCGGCGTGCGTAGCAGACTGAGAAACTGGCGCGGGACGAACTTGCTGTAGGCCGCTTCGGTGCGCGCCAGCGTCTGGCGCGTGTGTTCGTGGGCGCGCGATTCGCGGTCGACCGCCTCGCGCAGGGCGGCGATTTCATCGTCCTGTGCGCCGCGCGCCGTGGGGCCGGGCAGGGAAGAGAGCGGTTCCGGATAGCGGGATTCAGCCATGATTTTTATCAAATATCACATTGCGTCAGGCAGTGCAATGTCGGGCAAGGTTTTTGCGGTGGTATTCTGTCCCTTTATTGCAACCGATGCGCGCTGATGTTTATTACTTTTACCAGATTATTTCCCCCGGGCGCGTGGCCGACGCTGCTTGTCGTTGCCATGCTGGCGTGGGTGGGCGCTGCCCTTGGCGCGGAGCCGCCGCCACTCAAGTTGAACACCACGGCCGATCACGCCAAGTTCAAGGAGCTCCAGCAAGTCTTCAAGACCGGCCCGGATGTGACCCGTGCCTGCATTTCCTGCCACACCGAGGCGGCCCGGCAGGTGCATCGCACCAAGCACTGGACCTGGGAATTCCTCAATCCCGAAAATGGCCAGCGACTGGGCAAGAAGTACGTCATTAACAACGTCGGTTTCTCCGTCGCGCCGAATTATTCCTACTGCACGGTTTGCCATGTCGGCTACGGTTGGAAAGACGAGAATTTCGATTTCACCGCCGAGACCAATGTCGATTGCCTCGCTTGCCATGACACCACGGGTGACTACAGAAAAGGGTCGGGCCTGGCGGGCCATCCGGTAACGCAGGTAATGGAAGTGCCGGCGGGTTCGGGCCGGATCGTGCAGCCGATCAACTTAGGCAAAATCGCTCGGAAGGTCGGCAAGAGCAGCCGCGATACCTGCGGCGCCTGCCACTTCTACGGCGGTGGCGGCGACGGCGTCAAGCATGGCGACATGGATAGCTCGCTCGCCGCGCCCGACCGCGAACTTGACGTGCACATGGACAGCACCGGCCTCGACTTTACCTGCGCCACCTGTCATGCCACCTCCAGTCACGACGTAGCCGGCAGCCGTTATGTCCCGGCCGCCGTCGATAGACAAGATTTCCACACCCGCGGCAAGGTGGACAAGGGTGCCAATCCCGTCAATTCCAGCAACCCCGCAACCTGCGTCGCCTGCCACGACAAGACGCCGCACAAGCGTGATGAGCGCCTCAACAGCCACGCCAACAAGCTGGCCTGCGGGATTGGTCACAAGCCGGCAAAATGGACGCTGCCGGCAAGCTGCTGATCGAGACGGACGCAAAGGGTCATGCTACCTACGACGCCAAGAAGGGCGCTTACGTCCTTGGCGTGAATGTCGTGCCCGCCTACCGCTGGTTCAATGGCAAGATGACTTACACGCTGCTGGGCGACAAGGTCGACAAGACCCATGGCGTCATCAGCATCAACAAGATCGAGGGCGGCCCGACCGACGGCCAGTCGCTGATCTGGCCAATGAAAATCATGCAAGCCACGCAGCCTTACGATCCGGTAAACCGGACCCTGGTCGCGCCGCACATGGCCGGTGACGACGCCACCAGCTACGGCAAGAACTTCAGCTGGGAAAAAGCCATCGCGTCCGGCATGAAGACCTCCGGCGCCGATTTCTCCGGCAAAGTCGACTTTCTCAAGACCGAGATGTACTGGCCACTCAACCACATGGTCGCACCCAGGGAAAAAACGCTGGCCTGCGCCGATTGCCACGCATCCGGCAGTCGTTTGGGCGGACTCGACGGCATCTACATGCCGGCGTACAACGCCAATAGATGGGTCGACCTGCTGGGCTGGCTGATGGCGCTTGGCACCCTGATTGGCGTCCTCCTTCACGGCAGCCTGCGCTTCTACCTGACCCGGAAAGGCTAAGGCAATGTCCGCAACCACTATAACCCGCGTCTACATCTTCACTGTCTTCGAACGAATCTGGCACTGGGCGCAGGCCGGGCTGATCATTTTTCTGCTGCTGAGCGGCTTCGAAGTGCATGGAACCCTCCATATCTTCGGCTTCCAGCCGGCGGTGGCCTACCACACCGTCGCCGCCTGGTCGCTGGTGGCGTTGTGGCTCTTCGCCGTTTTCTGGCACCTGACTTCGGGCGAGTGGAGGCAGTACATCCCGAGCCTGCACCGGGTCGATGCCATGATCAAATACTACCTGCTGGGTATCTTCATTGACGCCCCGCATCCCTTTCATGCCACCAAACTGAGTAAGCACAACCCGCTGCAGCGGCTGGCGTATCTGGGCATCCTGGTGTTCGTCAGTCCGTTGATCTGGATTAGCGGCTGGTTCTATCTCTTTTTCGACAAGTGGCCGGTTTGGGGCTGGGACAAGTATCTGAGCCTCGAATGGGTGGCCCTTTTCCACACGGCGGGCGCCTTCATGATGCTGAGCTTCCTGATCGCTCACCTCTATCTGATTACCACCGGCCACACGCCATCCGCCCACCTCAAGGCCATGATCTCCGGCTTTGAGGAGGAGCCCGCCGAGTTGCCGCCCCATGGCGCCGGAACTTCTTCCGTATCACCCCCTTTGAAATATTGACCCCTTTATCTTGATCCAAGGAGCAAACACCATGTCACCCAAACTTTCGCTGACTCTCCTGGCCACCCTGCTCGGCGCCACTGCCATGGGCAGCGCCCAGGCCTACGAGGCCGACTGGAAGCGCGGCCGCGTCTATTACCGCCAGGTGTGCACCAGTTGCCACATGGCGCAGGCCAACAAGCAGTTCAACCCAAACGAAAAGAAGAAGGCCGAGTGGGCCGCCTATCTTGACGCCGACAAGCACGCCAAGGGCAAGGACACCATCAAGCAGTTCTACGGCAAGTCGTACCGCGCCAGCATCAAGGCTACCAACAAGGCGGCGGCGAAGTTCGCCGACGTGCCCGAGCAGGAACTCGCGGATGACGTCCGCAGCTTCCTGCAACACGGCGCCAAGGACGGCGACACCCCGGCCAGTTGCAGTTGAGCCCCGGCGAAGTGAAGAATGGTCGGCGGAGCCGTACCGCTACCGCCGACTTATTGCGTCGCCCGTAACCGGACGTCCGCAGTGACAAGGAGGGCAAGTCATGGCTGAAGACGCATCCTGGCGCGCCGGCTTCAAGGCCGACTTCGACAGCATGTTCGTCGAACCGTGGGCGCCACATGTCGGCGCCATCCTGGTTGTGTTGATCATCCTGCTGCTGATGGTCAATGGCCTCTTCTGGGGTGTCTTCGGCGGCCTCAAACTCTGGGGCGACTGGTTCAATGCATCCATCGGACTCGGCGAACTGCTCAAGATCAAGCCCGAACTCGACAGCCCGCTGATTCACCGCATGTCGCTGATGAACATCACCCTGATCGCCGGTTCTTTCGCGGCCGCGCTGATCTCGCGCCAGTTTTCGATCTTCCGCGCCCCCCGACTTGAATATCTCTGGGGCGCGGTGGGCGGTACCCTGATGGGCGTCGGCGCCACGCTGGCTGGCGGCTGTACCACCGGTGGTTTTTTCACCCCGGCCATGCATTCCTCGCTGGCCGGCTGGGTGATGGCGGTGGGTCTGGTCGGCGGCGCGGCGATCGGTTTGAAGCTGCTGTTCTGGACGCTGGAAAACATCAGCTGGGGTATGCAGGCTCCCGGCGTCGTCGAGCTGCCGGGGCGGGCGCTGCACCCGTGGCTCGGC
>JFJP01030210.1_pt1 | contig 15500 bp, 6 predicted proteins | sample 431651 | NCBI WGS metagenome assembly JFJP01 (sample SAMN02602958, study PRJNA72255) | Microbial mat metagenome, whole genome shotgun sequencing project. | biome: fresh water; feature: sink hole; material: water; isolation source: purple microbial (photo- and chemosynthetic) mats found in... | reverse complement strand
GTCGGATTTGAAACCGAACCGGCTCAGTTCCGCGCCGCTGTCATGGTTTTTGACCACGCCCTCATATGGATAGATGTCGATGACATCGCCCATATTCATATTGGTCACGTCGCAATCGGTGATTGGCAACGCGCCAGCGTCTTCCTGAGTGTTGAAGAAGATCGGAGCGATTTTGCCGCCGAGGCAGTAGCCGCCAAAGCGCTTGTTGGGGACATAGGGGATGTCATCGCCGGTCCACCACAGCACCGAGTTGGTCGCGGATTTGCGGCTGGAGCCGGTGCCGACCACGTCGCCGACGTAAGCGACCGGATAACCCTTCTGCTTGAGCGCGACAATTTGCTTCAGCGGGCCGATCTTGCCGGACTCATCGGGTTCGATGCCGGGACGAGCCATCTTCAACATCGCCAGACCGTGCAACGGAATGTCAGGACGGCTCCAAGCGTCCGGAGCCGGGGACAGATCGTCAGTGTTGGTTTCGCCGGTGACTTTAAAGACGGTGACGGTGACTTTTTCAGGTACTTTGGGGCGACCGGTGAACCATTCAGCGTCGGCCCACGACTTCATGATCTGCTGCGCGTAAGCGTTGCCCTTGTCGGCCTTTTCCTTGACGCCGTATTTGTAATCGAACATCAGCAAGGTCTGAGACAGGGCTTGGGTCGCGGCGGTGGCGCATTCGGCATCGTCGAGCAGGTCAATCAGCGGCTGGATGTTATAGCCGCCGACCATGGTGCCGAGTAGTTCGGTAGCGCGCACCCGCGAGATCAGCGGGGATTGCGCCTCACCCTTGGCGACGGCGGCCAGGAACGCAGCTTTCACATAAGCCGCTTGGTCAACGCCCGCTGGCACCCGATGGGTGATCAGTTCCAGCAGGAAATCTTCTTCGCCTTTGGGCGGATTTTTGAGTAGCGCCACCAGATCCGCAGTTTGCTGCGGGCTGAGCGGGAGCGCAGGAATGCCCATGGCAGCGCGTTCGGCAGCGTGTTGGCGATAGTTTTCGAGCACGGAGAAAACCTCTTTGGTTAGTAATGATAGGGTTACGGCGGAGTCCCGCGATGCGGGGAAAATCAACTGGAAATTATACGGGTAACTGGGTCTGACAGGGTAGGAGTTGCGGCAGTGCCGCCTTACCCCTCGCTATCTGGATCAATACCCAGCGCCCGCAACCGTTCCGCCAGGCGTTCAGCGCGTTGGCGTTCCTGCTCGGAGCGTTGCTCGGCTTCGGTCGCGCGTTGGCGTTCCTGCTCGGAGCGCTGCTCGGCTTCGGTCGCGCGTTGGCGTTCCTGTTCGGAGCGTTGTTCGGCTTCGGTCGCACGTTGTTGTGCGCGCCGAGCCAGTTCCAACCCTGTGGGAATCAATCGGCCATCGCGGGTCGTCCAGCGCAGCCACAGACCCTCTTCCCCTTCATATTCACCCTGCCATAGCGTTAGCCCCAGACCAACCGCATCCAGAATGCCGCCAATCTGTTCGATATAGCCATTGGTCTTGCCGTGGAATTGGTAGATGCGCAGCAGTCGCTCGGATAGCCGCCGCCACGGATCGAAGATCACATAGTATTCAATGCCGATGACTGCATATTTCTGGCGCTTTTCATCAGCTTCGCCGCCTTCATTATTAGAGACGATCTCGATAGCGACCACCGGGGCTTTGCCGTCCTGCACCCAGATGAAGTAGGACCGGTTGGCTTTCTCGCTGAGATCCGGCCCCAGTCCGGGAATATCCAGCGCCAGCATCACGTCCGGAACTACCGCGGGTTGCCGCAGTGCGTGGAACAGTCCTACGTTTGCCAAGGCCATGAACGGCCGATGACCGGGCGCACAGGCCGGTGGATCGGTCCAGCCGCTGTACAGCGATTCGGTCAGCAACCGCTGCTGTTTTTCCGAAAGAATGTTGTCCACGGGCGTGTCATCCTCGGTGATCAGGTTTTCCATTTCGCGCTCGGTCATGACGCGAACTTCTTCCAGTTCTTCTTCCCAGGGTTCCCGATGCCGGGCTTTCGGCGCAAGGTCAGTGGCTGCGCTCATTGAATAGATCCTCCGGCAATCCCCATCTTTGGATCGGGAATCGCCACTTTGGTTGAAGTAGCTATGTCAAAGCTAACCGACATCCACATAGAGCATTTCCAGTTGATTGACCCAGTGGCTGAGAGTTTTGGCCAAGCCCAGCGCCAGCCGTGGCGATCCGGCCAAGAAGCGTCGCAGTTCCTCAGCGTCAAACGCCAGCAAACAGGCACCATCAAGGGTTTCGATATTCACTGGCGAGGGTAACTGATGCAACAGTGCTTCTTTACCGATCAATTCGCCGGGTCGCAACAGCCGGATCGAACCGACCCAGCCTTCCCGCGACCGCCGTGAGACTTCGAGATAGCCATCCACCAGCGCATAAACCTGGGCGTTTTCCTCGCCTTCCTGGATGATATCCATTTCAGCATCCAGCCACACCGGTCGGCCACGCAAGGCCAGCCCGTCAATTTCCATCGGCTCCAGCAGCGCCAGCGCCGGCATCTGGTGCAGGAACTCGCGCCGTTGTCGCAACGCGGTCAGCACCATGGGGCGCATCTGCTCGGGTTCCGGTCGCGGCCAGATAAAGCCGAGTCGCTCCAGAATGGCATCGGAACGCTCGCTGCGGGTTAGACAGGCGGTTTGTGGCTGATTCGGGTCGAAGTCCAGCCAGCCCTGATGCAGCATCAGTTGTTCAATCGGGGCGCGGAATCCGGGGTGATCAAAGTGTTCGCCCAGGTCGTCGAGGAAGTGCGGGAACGTCTTTACCGCGACATTGACGCCTAGGTTCGGAGCGGTCAGCAGGGCGGATAACTTGACCCGGTGTGGATTGCTCAGGTGGAAAATCTGGTGACGCAGTCCGGCGCAGTCGAACAGCGTCACCAGTGCCTTGGCGGACTGATCGACGAAGGACAGATTGCGTTCGTCACCTTCGTCGGGAACCGCGCCCAGATTGGCGTAAGACTTGACCTGCTGGTAGAAGGCGTTGTCCTCGATGTTGTCCTGAAAGCGCCCGGTACGCGAATCGAAACAGACATTGCCCGCCCGGTAGATGTTCGTCATCACACCCCGTTCACGGGCAGCGACGACCCGTTGTTCGCCTTCCAGTTTGGTGCGGACGTAGAGATTTTTCGGTGCCTGACCCACCGCCACATCGTGTTCAGTGAACACGATCCAGTCCCGTCCGGCGACCTGCCCAGCGCCCACCGAGGTGGTGGAGACATGGTGGAAATCCTTGCGCGGCCCGGTTGCCGCCAGTTCCAGTAGGTTCTCAGTGGCTTGGACGTTAGCGGCGTAAAACTCTTCGTAGAGTCCGTAATGCCGCACATTGGCCGCCGAGTGCACGATGCAGTCCATCTGCTCGGCCAGCGCCGCATACTCGGCTTCGCTGAGACCGAGCCGATTCTGACTGAGATCAGCCGCCAGCACCGTGATTCGCCCCTGATAGCGTTGGTAAAATTCCGGCCCGAAATAGGAGTTGATCTGTTGACGCAGGCGTTCCTGAGCCTTGGTGGAATCGGCGGCTCGCACCAGCGCGGTGATGTGGCAGTCGCGGGTCTGCCACAGTTCCGCCAGTACCCAAGCGCCCAGATAGCCGGTCGCGCCGGTGAGCAGCACCTGCCGGTAGGCGCGGCGGGTCGATACCTCGAAGTCGGCCACATCCCGGTTCCGTTCCTGGTAACGGCGCAGGGCGTCCTGAAATTCCGGGTCTTCCGCCAAGGCATACATCCGCTCCCGGCGGGCGGCGACGGCATCCTGAATCTGGAACAGGCGATGTTTGAGGTGATCTTTCAGCGGGCGTAACTGTCCGGCCAGCTCGGCGATGGTCGGGTAGGTGAAAATGTCATTCACCCGCACCTCAAAGTTTTTTTGCAGTTCGGCAACCAGGGCAATCGACCGCAGCGAATCGCCGCCAATTTCAAAGAAGTTGTCGGTGACGCCAATGCCGGATCGACCCAGCACCTTATTCCAGGCGACGGCGATCAGATGTTCAATCTCATTCCGGGGCATCACCGTCTCACCGACGACCATAGTAAACGCCGGGTCGGGTAGCGCCTTGCGGTCAATCTTGCCGTTGCGATTCAACGGCATGTCCCGCAGGCCAATCAGGAACGACGGGATCATGTACTCCGGCAATTCCCGACCCAACGCCTGTTTCAGCGTACCCAAGGGAATGTCGGCGTCGGCTTCGTAATAGGCGCACAGGTATTTGTTGCCGTTTTCATCAGCGCGATCCGTGACGACCACCTGCCGGATGCCCGGATATTTGAGCAGTTGCTGTTCAATTTCGCCTAGTTCGATGCGGTAGCCACGAATCTTGACCTGAAAATCGACCCGACCCAGAAATTCCAGATTCCCATCCGGCAACCAGCGACCCAGATCGCCGGTTTTGTACATCTTTTCGCTGGGATAGAAGGGATCAGCGACGAAGCGTTGCGCGGTCAATTCGGGGTCGCTGCGATAGCCGCGTGCCAGACCCGCACCAGCAATGCAGATTTCCCCCGGAACACCCAGCGGTTGCAGGCGCTGCTGCCGGTCGAGGACGTAGATGCGGGTATTTTTGGCGGGCGTGCCAATCGGTACCCGCTCAAACTGCCGGTCGACGTGAATCGCGGTTGACGCGACGGTGGTTTCACTCGGGCCGTATTCATTGGTGATGCGGTAGCTGCCGAGCCGGTATTGCCGCAACGCATCACCGCCCACCACGATCCGCTTCAGCGAATGATTATCGGTCATCGCCATGAACTGTTCGCCGAACTGGGTCGGGAAGTGCGCATGAGTGACGCCCTGGGCTTCAAAATAGGCGTTCAACTCCGGGGGCGACAGCCGCAAGTCCTCGCTGATCACATGCAAGGTTGCACCGGAGATCAGCGGTGCCCAGACCTGGGCGACGGACGCGTCGAAACTGAACGTGGCGTAGGCGGCGCTGTGATCTGCCGGGGTGAAGTCATGCAGCGTGGCGTACCAGTGCATGAAATTCACCATGGATCGGTGTTCGATCATCACGCCCTTGGGTTTCCCGGTGGAGCCGGAGGTGTAGATGATGTAGGCCAGGTGTGCGGAACCGGCGACAGGTTCGAGATTGGCGTCATCGCCGACGTACAGCGCCGGGTCATTCAGTATCAGCCGCTCGCCGGTGAACGGCCAGTCGCTGTGCAGCACGTCAGAATGTCCCAGCAGCAGTCGGGTTCCCGAGTTTTCCAGAATATGCTGGATGCGATCCACCGGGTATTTGGGATCGATGGCGGTATACGCGCCACCCGCTTTCAGCACCGCCAGCATGGCGACAATCACCTCGGCGCTGCGGTCAGCAACGATGCCGACTACTTCATCGGCACCGACGCCGCGCTGGCGTAATTGCCGAGCCAATTGGTTCGCTTTGGCATTGAATTCGCGATAGGTCAAGCGGGCGTTGGCGGCGACTACAGCGAAATGACTATCCGGTAGTTCCCGAACCTGGCGTTCCACGGCTTCGACGACCGTAGCGAAGGGTGCGGGCGGGGTTGGGGCGGGGTTGAACTCGACCAGCAGTTGCCGACGTTCGGCGGGACTCAGCCACTCCAGTTCACCCAACGGTGCATCAGGCTGGCGGGTGGCGGCTACTAACAGATTCAACAGATGCCCGCCCAGTCGCGCCATCGTTTCCGGATTGAACAACTGTGCCTTGTGTTCCAATTCAAACCGCAGGGTTCCTTCCTGCTCCCAAGCGGCGATGCTCAGGTCGAATTTGCTCTGGTGGGCACTGAGGGTGGTTCGTTCGGTGACGATTCCCGGTAGTTCCATCACCGCCATATCCATATTACGCAAGACAAAATTGACATCGAACAAGGGATGGCGACCCGCGCCACGCCGGAAATTCAGGGTTTCATACAGCCGTTCCAGCGGGTAGTCCTGATTCTGGTAGATGGTGAGCATAGTTTGTTTCACCTGCCCAACGAACTCCCGGAAACTCAGCGCGGCCTTCGGGAAGGTGCGTACTGGGACGGTGTTGACGAACATGCCGAGGGTATTAGCAATGTCGTCCTGATTGCGCCCGGCCAGTGAGGTGCCGGTGATCATGTCCTCCTGGTTGGCGTAGCGAGCGAGCAAGGCATGAATGGCGGCCAGCAGCACGATATGCAGGGTCGCGCCGGCCTCACTGACCAGCCGTTGTACATCCAGAAACAGATCACGATCTAGGGCGAAATACGATTCCCGCCCGGCGAAGGACGCGGCGGCCTTGCGCGGATGGTCGGTGGGCAGTTCCGGCAACTGCGGGTCATTGAATAGCTCATGCCAAAACGCGCCTTGCGCCTGTACGGCTGGACTGTCGCGGAACTGCCGCTCCCAGACCGCGTAATCTTTGAACTGTGCGCTAGGCGGCAGCAGCGGCTGTTCGTTCAGCAGCGCATTCAGTTCCTGCAGCAGAATGCCCACGGAGACGCCATCGCAAATGATGTGATGGACATCCAGTAGCAGGTGATGGCAGTCCGACGCGGTGCGCACCAGCAATGCCCGGAGCAGCGGAGCCTTGGCCAGGTTGAACGGCCGCACAAAGCGCTGTTCAATCGCCGGTAACGATGCCTCACTGGCGTCTTCAAAGCGCATTTTCAGGCGGACGGATGGCGCTATGATTTGTACCGGTTCGCCATCGACCACCTGGAATGAGGTGCGTAGCGCTTCATGGCGATCCACCAGCGCCTGCAAGGCGTCCGCAAGGCGTGCCGTGTTCAGCGATCCCCGGAAGGTGAAGCGACGGGGAATTTGATACGTCGTGCCGATGCCCTCCAAGCGTTCCAGCACATACAACTGCTTCTGCGGCAGGGTGACCGGATAGTGCGGGGCGGGTGGGGCAGAGGGAATCCGGGTCACCGTAGTGGCCGACTGCCCGCCAAAAGCGTCCAGCAGGCTGCGAATCGTCGGCGTCTTGAAGAAATCACGCATCGCCACCTTGACGCCGACGGTCTTTTCCATCCGCGCCAGCAGCAGTGCGGCCTTCAGCGAGTGGCCACCTATGCTGAAGAAGTGATCGTCAATACCGACTTGAGGCAGTTTGAGAATGTCCTGCCAGAGCGCCACGACCTGCGTTTCCAAGGCGTTGCGCGGCGCGACGTAATGCGTTGCTGCGGTAGCGACGGTTTGCGGCAGCGGCAAATTGCGGCGGTCAATCTTGCCCGAGCCGGTCATCGGGAAGCGGGGAATCTGCATCACATATTGCGGCAGCATGTATTCCGGCAGGCTTTCCCCCAGAGTGTGCTTTAACGCCGCGCTCTCTACGGGTTCGGCGGCGACCAGGTAGGCGCACAACGCGACGCGGCCATTCGGCTCCTTGAAGTCGATGACCGCCGCTTCCTGGATGCCGGGAATGTGCAGCAAGGCGGCTTCGATTTCCCCCGGTTCAATGCGGAAGCCGCGAATCTTCAACTGCCGGTCGATGCGACCCAGATGTTCCAGATGCCCCTCCGGCAGCCAGCGTGCCAGATCGCCGGTGCGGTAGATCCGTTCGCCGGGAACCTGGGGATTTTCCGTGAAAACCGCAGCGGTTTTATCCGGCAGATTCCAGTAACCCCGCGCCAGCGCCTCGCCCGCGACACACAGTTCGCCGGGTGCGCCGATGGGTTGCAGGTTGTTATACGCATCAAGGATATACACCCGATAATTGGGCAGGGGGCGGCCAATCGGAATATTGGCGTAGCTCCGCTCAACCAGGAAATCGGTGGTGTAGACCGAGCATTCGGTCGGGCCGTAGCCGTTGAAAATCCGGTGGCGACGCGGCTTGAAAAACCGCATTTTCTCGCCGCCCAGCTCTAGGAAGCGCAGTGAGCGATTATCGAACAGATCAATAAACTGTTCGCCGAGCTGGGTGGTGAAAAACGCGCCCGTGATGCCGTTCTGTTCGTAATAGTCGTTCAGCGACATCAAATTCAAGCGGATGTCGTCATGCACGATATACATCGTCGCCCCGACCGCCAGCGTGGGGTAAATCTCCAGGATGGAGACATCAAAACTGAAACTGGCGTGTTTGGCGATCCGATCTGCCGCAGTCAGTCCCCGGCCAGCGATAAACCCGCAAGTGAAATTGACCAGTGCGCGATGCTCCAGCATGACCCCTTTGGGATTGCCGGTCGAGCCGGAAGTGTAGATCAGACAGGCCAGATCCGTGGATTGATTCACCCGCGCCAAGTCACCGGTTTTCGTTGAGCAGGCACCGATATTGTCGAGGTTGATGACCTCTTGGTTAAGGCTGAATAAATGGAGGTAGTGGCTCTGGGTGACGATTTGCCGAGCCTGACTGTCCCCGATCATGTACTGAATCCGGTCGGCGGGATAGTTTGGATCGATGGGGACATAGGCCGCACCGGACTTGAGGATGCCCAGCGCCCCAATCATCATGTCCAGCGAACGGTCTACCAGCAGCGCCACAAATTCATTGGGCTGCACGCCACGGTCTCGAAGTTGCCGTGCCAACTGGTTGGCGCGGGCATTCAATTCGGCATAACTGAGCCTCTGATCCCGGTAAACCAGCGCTGTCTGCTGGGGGATGCGGTGCGCCTGCAATTCAAATAACCCGTACAGGGTTTGCTCCAGCGGGTAGTCGGCCTCGGTGTTGTTGAATTGCTTGAGCAACCGGCGCTCCTCGGCGGCGGAAAGCATGTTGAGGTGCGCGAGCGGCCGGTCAGGGTGATCGATCCCATCGCTCAACAGGTTTAGCAGATGGTTCAGCAACGCCTCGATCCGCGACGCGCTGAACGCCTCGACCTGATAGTCCAGATACAGCGTGATGGGTTGATCCACTTCGCCCCGTCGGCCATGCGCCACATACAGCAGCAAGGGATTGGCCAATTCGCCGGGACAGATAAATTCCATAGTGACGCCCGGCAGCGGCGGCGGTAACTGGAGCTGGGACAGGGTGCAGGTCAGCAGATCCACCGGTTGTCCGTGCTGCTCGCGTAAATCCTGCGCCAGCCGGTCGTAGGGATAGCGTTCGTGCGGGCGAATGTCCCGGAATTTCGCGCTGATCAGGTTTAGAAGTCCGGCAAAGCTGACTTCGGCCAGCGCTGGCTCGAGGCGCAACGGAATGGTGCTGACGAACATGCCGACGGCTTGAGCCAGGCCGGGATCGGCGCGGTTGGCAAAGGCGGTGCTGATCACGACATCGGGATTACGGCTAATCCGGGCTAAATAAAGGTAAAACGCCGCGAGGATGAGCCGGTAAGGACTGGTCTGATGGTCATGACAAAAGTGATCAATCCGGTGGGTCAATGCCGTGGGTAGTACCCGAGTACACCGGTCGGCGTGCAGCGCAGGTTGTGGCTGATCGGGAAACAGTTCCAGCGCCTCGGGCAGGGCGGCAAATTCTTCCAGCCAGAATTGGCGATCCACGGCGCACTGCGGCGAGGCCAGGTAATCTTGCTCATAACGCAGGTAATCGAGACTGGACGGCTGCGGCGAGTCGGGGGCAATCGCGCCGGTGTTCACGATCTGCTGGTAATGCGTCATCAGCCGGGCTACGACCAGAGACAGGCCGGTACCGTCCGCTACGATGTGGTGCGCGATCAGTAACACGCCCCAGTGCTGTTCTGAAAACGCGGCGCAGGCCACGCGAAACAACGGGGCATCCAGTTGCCAAACGGGAATTCTGGCCGCCGCGTGCGCCCAAGCGTCGAACGCGGCTTCCCCTTCAATTTCAAGCACATCAATAGGCGTTTCACCCGCTTCAGCAACGTATTTTCGGTACTCATTGGCCGTTTCGGTGAAGCGCTGGCGCAGCCCGCTATTTTCCCGCACCACTTGGTTCAACGCCTGTTGCAGAGCGACCGTATCCAGTGCGCCGGTGCATTTAACCCGACGCGCCAGATTCCACAGTGAACTGTCGGGATGCATCTGCTGGACTAGAAAAATACGCTGTTCGGGATGACTGAGCGGGAAGGTTTCGGGAGGGGCGGTCATGGTCACTATCCTGGTTAGATGTTCGACGTGGCGGGCGATGCCGAAAGGGGCACGAAGGGACGGGAAATGATGGTAGCGATGAGACCTAGCGCGGCGATGACCACCCCCAGACCGGTGGCGTAATGGAAACCCTGCACGACCAGCGGTAAGGGCACATCAATCGGCGTGGGTAAATCGTTCAGCGGCAGGTTGTACAGCAAGGCAAAAAGGCTGACGCCAATCAGCAGACCGAGATTTAACAGCAGGGCTTTAGCGCCGGACAGCATCCCCGCCTGACCGGCTTGGGCGTAGCTCATAATCATGGTCAGGGCGGCGGTGATGTAAAACGCACGGCTGACCCCGTAGAGCGCCTGACAGGCGATGATCCATGTGAATGAAGAATCAGCACCCAGCGTGGTGAAACTGACGGCGGTGGCAAACAGCCCGACCATCGCCGCGATACAGACCGTGCGCGGCCCGATGCGGTCGGACAGGTAGCCGGAGAACGTCGTCAACAGCATCGACAGGGCTGGCGAGATCATCAGAATCAACCCGACCTGATCCGGGGTGAGGTGTTTGATCCACTGCAAGTAGAACGGCAGGACGAAACTCAATCCGCCAGACAGCGCCAGAAACAAGCTGTTGCCGAGCATGGCAGCGCTGAGTGGGCGATTGCTGAACAGGCTCAGTGCCAACAACGGTTCTGGACAATGGCGTTCCCGGTGCAAAAACAGGATCAGAAAGCCTAGGCACATCGCTAGAGACAGGAGCGTGACCGGTTGCGTCCAGCCTTGATCCTGGCCGACGTGCATCCCGTAGATGAAGCCGAGCAGACACAGAAAGCTGTACGCCGCGCCGGGCAGATCGAAACTGATCTTGGTCACTGGCGGTACCTGGCGCACAAACGCGAGGTGCGCGAGGGTCAGCGCGGCCAGACCGATCGGCACATTGATCAGGAAAATCCAGTGCCAGCCGACATATTCGACCAGAAACCCGCCGACCGGTGCGCCGAAGGCTAGGGCGGTCACGGCCAGCAACCCATTCAAGGCATAAGCACGGCCGCGCCGCTCCACAGGCACATAGTGGACGATGATGACGGCGGAGGTAGCAAAGAGCAGTGCGCCGCCGATGCCTTGCAGGAACCGGAAGGCCGTGAGCCAGCCCAGCGAGGGTGCCAGCCCGCACAGCGCCGAGCCGATGATGAACACCCAGTAGCCCCAGACCAGTACCCGTTCAGCGCTGTACAGATCGCTGAGTTTGCCGGCAACCAGCAACAGGCTGGTAATGGCGAGCATGTAACTGAGGATAATAGTGGCGACTTCGGCGGCGTCGGCCTGATAGTAGGCGCTCAAAGTGGGCAGGGCGATATTGACGATGCTGATGTCGAGGTTCGCCATGAAGATGGCCAAGGCGCTGGTCAGCATGGCCAGGCGCATATGACCAGGGCTGATAGTGGGAGATAGGGTTTGGTCGCTCATCAGTGTCACCTTGATTTTAGATTCCGGCCTGTCCGCCAATCGCCCGTTTCAAGGGCTTGAGTAGCAGCAGAATGATCACTCCGGCCAGCCCGGTCACCCCGGCCACCATCAGGAAGAAGTAGGTTCTGGGTAGCACATTCCAGAACTGCCCCAGATAGCCAGCGGTGTAATTGCCGGCAAACGCGGTCAAGAACCATACCCCCATGAGCATGGAGACCATCCGCACCGGAGCCAGCTTGCAGACCAACGATAAACCGACTGGCGATAGATACAGTTCGCCAATCGTTAGCACCAGGTTGAAGCCGATGAGCCACCCCATACTGACCGGGTTCCCATGCGCGGCATAGTCATTCGCGGGCATAACCAATACCAGATAAGCCGCACTCAGTAGCAGGCAACCCATCGCCATTTTAGTCGCCGAGGAGGGTTCCCCACCACGCCGCGCCTGCCAGGCCCACAGTGCGGTAATAACTGGCGTCAATAAAAAGATGAACATCGGGTTTAACGACTGAAACCAGGTCGCGGGCATTTCCCAGCCGAAAATGTGTCGGTCAGTATCCGCATCCGCCCACAGTGCAATCGTATTGCCCTGTTGTTCATAGGCCGCCCAGAACAATACGGTAATCAGGCAGATCATCAACAGTCCCCAGATACGCTGCCGCTCATCGCTGGCGAGCGTCGTGGGGGACACGGCTTCGATCTCCGGGAGTTGATGCAGGTGATCGGAACCCAACCAGCGCTGTCCCCAGAGATAAATGCCCAGGCCGATGACCATGCCGACGCCGGCTGCACCGAAGCCGTAGTGCCAGCCGTAGACTTCGCCCAGCGTCCCGCAGATCAGCGGCGACATGAACGCACCCAAATTGATGCCGACATAAAACAGGCTAAAGGCGCGGTCGCGGCGGGGATCATTGGGCGGATAAAGACCACCGACTTGGGTGGAGATATTTGGTTTAAATGCGCCATTACCGAGGATGAGTAGCGCCAGTGCGGGAAAGAATAGCGATTCGAACGCCATGACAAAGTGACCGATAGCCATCAGTACCCCGCCGACAATCACCGTTCGGCGCTGACCCCACCAGCGGTCAGCGAGTATCCCGCCGAAGAACGGGGTAAAGTAGACCAGTCCGGTGTACAAACCATAGATTTGCGAGGCGTCGGCCTGAGCGATCATCAGATGCTTGATCATGTAATAGATCAGCAATGTTCTCATGCCGTAGTAAGAGAAACGTTCCCACATTTCCGTGAGGAACAGGATGTACAGACCCTTGGGATGACCCCAGAGCGTATCATTTTCCATAGCTATTTAGCGTCCCCAGCGGAGCAGAGAATAAACGCGCAGGAAATCGAGATAAATCGCGGTGATTTCTGCGGGATTTTCCAGATGTGGCAAGTGGCCGGCATTGGGCAACCGAACCCGTTTACCCCACGGGAAGCGCTGGCTGAGTGGGATGACGCCATCGACAGCGAAGATTTTATCGGCCTCGCCCCAGAGAATCAGTGTCGGTGCCTGGAGCCAGAGACGCAGCGGGGAAAGCACTTGGTTGTAAAGTGTCACGATAGTCCAGACCTGTTGATAATGACGGTTGCGTTCAACATAGTCCTTGACCATAGCACTTTTGACCTCTTCGCTGAGAATCGGTGGATTAACGAGGAGCAAGCTCAATTCCAGATCGAGTTCAGCGCCATTGACGGGAATCAGAGGGTTAATACCTTGATGAATCGCTTCTTTAACGTGCGGACTCCAGTCAGTGATGCCCAGTGGGGAACCGATAAACGCCAAGGTGCGGACGTGTTGCGGATATTTCTGGACATAAAGCGCAGCAATGGCACCGCCCATGGAACTACCGGCGATGTCAAATTGGGTAATGCCGAGGCTGTCCATAAACTGACGCAAGCGGGCGACCTGATTTTCCAGTGGGTAATCGGTGACAGGGAAATCAACGCTTTTGCCATAACCCGGCAAGTCGGGGGCAATGGCGGTATAACCGGCGGTCGAAAGCAGACATAGAACGCCGTCCCATTGCTCCTTATTAGCGAATAGACCGTGCAGGAGCAGGATGTGTGGCCCGGCTCCCGCTTGGTGGTAGTGGATCACTCCGCCGTCGAGAGTGACTTCGCTGGCGGTGATTGAACAACTGCTGTTTAAGCTATCGGCGTGGACGGTGCCGGTTAGCCCTGGAAGTAGCAGGATCAGATATAAAAAATGCCGGATCATTTTCATTTTTCCTCTTGGATTGAATAAAAACTGCGTCTTTCCGGCGCTCAGAGCAACCGGTACTGCCCCTTGAGCGCCATGATTCGGCTACAGGATTCATCAATGCGTTGCGGATCAAGCTCGCCGCGTGCTACCGCTCCCAACACGATGTCCAGGGTTTTTGGCACGATGTCCGGGTCATAGGACAGATTGTTGGCGACCAGCAGAATATCGACGCCTGCTTCGATGGTGCGAATGATCGCGGTTTCGTAACTGTAGTACTCGGCAATGGCGGCCATTTGCAGGTCGTCGGTGACGATGACGCCTTGAAAGCCCAGTTGCTCTCGCAGCAGGCCGGTCATGATGGAGCGGGACAGCGTAGCGGGGTAGTCAGCATCTAGGCGGGCTTTGTAGATATGCGCGGTCATCACCATGTCGCATAAATCTGCGTCGATCAGGTTCCGGTAGGGTTCCAGCTCAATCTCGCTCCAGGTCTCGGTGACATCGACAAAGCCCAGATGCGAGTCGGCGGTCGCGCTGCCATGACCGGGGAAATGCTTGAGGGCGCTCATCACCCCGCGTTCTCGTTGCCGGGCAACGAATTCGCCGGCGTGCCGGGTCACAACTGCCGGATCAGCGGAGAAACTGCGCTCATATTTGCCAATGGCGGGACTGGCCGGATTGATATTCACATCGACGACTGGGGCAAAATTCAGATTCAGGCCGTTCTCAACCAGTGTATTAGCAATGCTGTCAGCGGCCGGTGCGGTTAGCGCCAGATCATCCGCCGTGCCCAGCGATTGCGCGGTGACCGTGGGCGGGAAGCCGTAGCGCTCTTTGAGGCGGGCGACGTTGCCGCCTTCCTGGTCAACCGCGATGAACAGCGGCGTTTGGGTCAGCTTGTTAAGCGATGCGGTGAGCGCCGGTAATTGCTCGGGCGAGGTGATGTTGCGGCCATCCTGTTTTAGCGCCACGTCGCGGTCGAACAGGATCACGCCGCCAATGTGGTCATCGCGAATATCGCGCACGATGGGATTGTCGTCGGTGAGTTCGATGCCCCGGAAGCCGACCAGCAGCATCTGGCTGATTTTCCGCTCCAGCGGCCAGTTCCACCAGTGGTCACTGTCATTGTCGTTATCGTTATTGCAGCCGGTCAACAGGCCGGGCAGCAGCAAAGCCGCGCCGAGCTGGGCTGAACCTTTCAGGAAATTCCGCCGGGAAGCATTGGCGGGGTTATGGTCGGAACGGGCGGGGAGGGTTGAAACAGGGTGGTTGTGCATGGGGCGAGTTCTTGGTCAGTGGTTATTAAAAAAGTGTATGGTGTTTTTCTGATGGCTGAACAATGAATTGCAGGCTGTTACCCGGAGCGCCAACGATCCTCTTCGCGCCGAGCCAGGTTGATGGCCTCCAGGGTTTCGAGAACGGCCAGTACCGCTTTGACCGGTTTGCGCTGGAAGTGCGCGGCGAGTTGTTCAACGCTCCGGGGGCCAGTGGTCAGCAATTCACGGATGATGTCCACTTGATCGCGCATGGTCTTGGGCCACGGGCGTTTAGCGGCGGGTTCCGGGACAACCATGGGTTCCAGGTCGGTTAGGGGTTCCTGATGCGCCGGGCGTTGCTCCGTGGCAGCGCCGGGATTTTGGTAAGCGGGACGCAGCCAGCGAATCTGGTTCTGGGCTTCTTCGGCGGCGCGTTGCGTGTTGAGATCGACCAGCCGACGCAGCAGTTCTTCCTCGGCTTCCTGTTGGGCAGTCGGTTTGTCGGGAAGGGGCGTCGTCGCGCCGGGTTGACCCACGAGTGAATCCGCAAGGTCGCTCCAACCGTAGGCGGTGAACACGGCGCGATCCAGATCGTCGTGCAGTTCCCGGAGGATGGAGACCAGCCCTTGTTGGTGAATGACCTGCCCCTTGGCGTTCAACG
>JFJP01012245.1_pt1 | contig 15500 bp, 12 predicted proteins | sample 431651 | NCBI WGS metagenome assembly JFJP01 (sample SAMN02602958, study PRJNA72255) | Microbial mat metagenome, whole genome shotgun sequencing project. | biome: fresh water; feature: sink hole; material: water; isolation source: purple microbial (photo- and chemosynthetic) mats found in... | reverse complement strand
CGCTGGGCGTGTTCGAGCGTGATGCATTTGCTGAAGGCACCAAGTCGATCGCGTTCCACCTGGCGTCGTTGACGGGTGTGAAGACGATCATTGGTGGTGGTGATTCTGCGGCGGCGGTGTCTAAGTTCGGACTTGATGACAAGATGACGCATATTTCAACGGGCGGCGGTGCGGCGCTTGAGTTCCTCGAGGGCAAGGAAATGCCCGGTATCACGGCATTGAATGAAAAGAAGAAGTCCGGCGGTTGTGGCTGCTCCTGCAGTTGTAATTAATGCGTAGGGGCACGCCATGGCGTGCCCTCAATTCGTAAATTCGGTAAATTTGAGGATGACAAGTATGCGTAAAAAGATCATTGCAGGTAACTGGAAAATGTACAAGAACCCGGCGGAAGCCGTGGCTTTGGTAGAGGGTTTGAAGAAAGAACTCGGAGCTCCTAACGGGGTTGAGGTTGTTGTGTGCCCTCCGTTCATTAATCTTACGGAAGTTGCCAAAGTTGTTGCGGGAACGCATATTGCTCTGGGCGCTCAGAATCTTTTCTGGGAGGCCGAAGGCGCGTTTACGGGTGAGATCTCCGGTGCCATGGTCAAGGCGGCCGGTGCGGAATATGTGATCATCGGGCATTCCGAGCGCCGTCAGTATTTTGGTGAAACGAATGCCACGGTCAACAAGCGCCTCAAGGCTGCGCTCAAGGTTGGGTTAAAGCCGATCGTGTGTGTCGGTGAGAATCTGGGCGAGCGCGAGTCCGGCAAGACCTTTGATGTGATCAAGGATCATGTGACAGGGTCTCTGGTGGACCTGACCAAGGAAGAAATGAAGAACCTTGTCATTGCCTATGAACCTGTTTGGGCGATCGGTACGGGTAAGACGGCCACTTCCGCCCAGGCGCAGGAAGTGCACAAGTTCATCCGCGATCTTCTGGTGAAGATGTTCGATCAGACGACGGCGGAAGCCACGCGCATCCAGTACGGCGGCAGCGTCAAGCCTGAAAATGCGGCGGAGTTGATGGGTCAGTCCGATATCGATGGCGCGCTCGTGGGCGGAGCAAGCCTTAAGGCGGATTCTTTCGCGGCTATTATTAAGAATACCAAGTAAGGAGTTATTGTGATCACTTTTGTTACTATCATTCACGTCATCACCTGCATTTTGCTGGTGATCACCATTCTGATGCAGGCCGGCAAGGGCGGCGGGCTCGCGCAGGGTTTTGATTCTGCCGAGAACCTGCTGGGTGCGCAGACGAATATGTTCATGGTCAAGGTTACGACCACGCTGGCTGTGATCTTTTTGTGCACATGCATCGGCCTGGCTCTCATGACATCGAAGAAACAGCGTTCACTCCTGGCGGACATGCCGGAGCGGCGCGCCACGGCGCAGACGGTTAACGTCGAGAAGCTTTTCGATCAGGAACCGGCTCAGACCATCGTGATCAATGCGGCGGGCAACAGCACAAAATGAACAACTTTGTTCAAACATTAAAGAGCACAGCGGGGATCTTCCTCCTGTGCTCTTTTGTTTTTTTGGCTGTGCCGGTTCAGGCTCAGTCAAAATACACAGGGACTGTGGTCTTTGCGGTCACATCCGATCCTAAATCATTCAATCCCATCCTGGCCAAAGAAACATCCACGACCACGATCACATCCCATATCTTCGAGGGGTTGACCACGGTTGATCCGTTCACCCTCAAGGTGATCCCGAATCTGGCGGAAAGCTGGGAATCGAGCCGTGATGGTTTGACATGGACCTTTGTATTGAGGGAGGGATTGCGTTGGTCGGATGGAGCTCCGTTCACGGCCGAGGATGTGGTGTTCACGTTTGGTGATCTTATTTTTAATGATGATATCCCGAATTCATCCCGGGATATCTTTACGCTCGCCGGAAAGCCGATCAGGGTCGAGGCGGTTGACCCGCGTACAGTGCGATTCTTTTTGCCGGTCAGGTTTGCGCCTTTTTTAAGGAGCCTTGGCCAGGAGATCTTGCCCAAGCATGTGCTGGCCGATGCGGTCCGGCAGAAGAAGTTCAGTTTCACCTGGGGCATTGATGCCAAACCGTCTGATATTGTGGGCATGGGGGCGTATCTGATCTCGGATTATCGTCCGGGCCGCAGCGTTGTTTTCAAGCCCAATCCTTATTATTGGAAAAAGGGGCCAGAAGGGGAGAAGCTGCCTTATCTCCAGAAGATCGAATATATGATCGTCCCGAGTATGGATGTTGAGCTTTTGAAATTCCTTGAGGGAAGCCTTGATGCGTATAGTATGCGCGGGATGGATTATCCCTTGTTGAAACCCCGCGAGAAGAACGGGGATTTTACGGTGTATGATCTAGGGCCCGATATGGGCAGCAGTTTTATTACATTCAACCAGAATCCGGGCGTGAATGTCAAGACACAGAAGCCGTTTGTGTCCCCTCATAAGCAGGTCTGGTTTACAGATGTGCGGTTTCGCCGGGCTGTAGCGCACGCCGTCGACAAACAGCGCATCATTGAGATCGTGAAGAACGGACTGGGGTATCCGCAGGATTCTGCGGAGAGTCCCGGTGTGGGGTTGTTCCATTGTGCGGACGTGCGGAAATATCCTTTCGATCTCGATGCCGCACGCGCCTTGTTAAAGGACATGGGGTTCATGGATCAGGATGGTGATGGCGTTCTGGAGGATGCAGAGGGCCGTAAACTGGAATTCAATCTTTATACCAATGCAGATAACGGCGAGCGTGTGGATGTGGCTTCGATCCTGCGCAGCGATCTTGAGCGTATCGGGATGAAGGTGAATTTGCAGCTGGTCGAGTTTAATACGCTTGTGGCCAAACTTACATCAACTTATGACTGGGATGCTATTGTGCTTGGGTTGACGGGGAGCATGGACCCGCATTTTGGCCAGAATGTCTGGCGTTCGTCGGGACAGCTGCATATGTGGAACCCTCAGCAGAAAATTCCGGCGACGGAGTGGGAAAAGAAGATCGATGCGATCTTTGAAGCCGGGGTTCAGGAATTCAACGAGGATCGGCGTAAAGGGCATTACGATCAGTATCAGAAGATCGTGGCCGAGGAATTGCCGGTCATTTATACGGCTTTGAGCGCAAGATTGACCGCGGTGAAGAACCGGTTTGGCAATTTGAAGCCTGCGCCTTTCGGCGGGGTTTTCCATAATCTGGAAGAGATTTATATCAAATGATCAAATACATCATCAAGCGACTGGCTATTGCAGTGTTGCTCCTGCTCGTCATGAGTTATGTGACATTCATGCTCATGCGGCTGACACCGGGGAATTATCTTGATACCCTGCGCCTTGATCCCCAGATCTCGAAAGATACATTGGCGTATTATGAAAAGCTTTATCAGCTTGATAAACCGGCCTGGCAGCAGTATCTTCACTGGCTGGGAGGGCTTGTGCGCGGGGAGTTCGGGTATTCTTTCTACTACAATGTTCCTGTGGCCAAGATCATCGGTTCTCGTTTGGGAAATACCTTTATCCTTTCGTTGGCGGCATTCCTTCTGACGTGGATGCTGGCGATCCCCTTGGGGATCTGGGCGGCGCTTCATCGTGGGCGCTGGGGTGATCGGGTCACGCAATTCATCTCTTATATTGTTTTGTCCCTTCCGGGTTTCTTTGTGGCCATGGTGTTATTGTTCTGGGCGAGTGTAACGGGTTGGCTTCCTCTGGGCGGTATGGAGAGCCCGGGGTTCGAGGATCTTTCTTTATGGGCACGCTGCGGAGATATTCTCAGGCATCTGGTCATTCCGGCGACGGCGCTTTCTCTGGGATCGATCGCAGCCCTTCAAAAGATCATGCGCGGTAACATGCTCGAAGTCCTGGGGCGACAGTATATCCTGGCAGCGCGTGCGCGCGGCCTGCCGGAGCACCGTGTGATCTATGTCCATGCTCTGCGTAATGCGATCAATCCCATGATCACCCTCTTGGGGTATGAGTTCTCGGCGCTGTTGAGTGGCGCGGCGCTTATGGAGATCATCACGAGCTGGCCCGGTTTGGGGAGCCTGATGTTGACCGCGGTCCGTTCGAAAGATATTTATCTCGTCATGGCGAGCATGATGATGGGGGGCGTTTTGTTCGTGATCGGCAATCTGCTGGCGGATATTGCGCTGGCCAAGGCCGATCCAAGGATCAAGCTATGAGTGAAATGCAATTAGCCTGGCAGAGGTTCATGAAGGACCGTGTGGCGTTCATCGCCTTGTGGGCCCTCGGGATCCTGTATGCCGCGGCTCTTTTTGCAGATGTGATCGCACCGTATCCTTTGCGGGATGAATCCCGCCTGCATACCTATTGTCCGCCGACGGCGATCCATATGTTCGCACCTGATGGACATCTTCTGGGGTTGCATGTCCGCGGCGTTGTGATGACCTATGATGAGAACCGCCGCCGTATTTACCGTGAGACGTCGGAGGTTTATCCGGTCAACTTCCTGGGAAAGGGCGATCCTTATAAGTTCCTTGGCCTGGTGACCTGGGATCGTCATCTGTTCCGTGTGGAGGCACCGGGCCGTATTTATCTTTTGGGCGCTGATAGCCGTGGCCGGGATGTTTTCTCACGCATCCTGCATGGCGCGCGCGTTTCTCTGACCATCGGCTTCCTGGGGGTTCTGATCTCCTTTGCCATGGGTCTTTTTATCGGCGGGATCGCAGGTTATTTTGGGGGGCATGTCGATAACGTTCTGATGCGTATTTGTGAGATGGTGATGATGGTGCCCGGTTTCTATCTTTTGTTGGCCTTGCGCGCGGCTGTTCCTGACAGTTTGAATTCACTGCAGGTTTATGCGGCGATCGTGATCATCCTTTCATTCATTGGCTGGGCAGGGTTGGCCCGTGTTATCCGTGGCATGTGCCTGTCGCTCAAGGAACGGGATTATGTCCTGGCTGCGCGCACGATGGGGCTTACAGATATCGAGATCGTCTTACGGCATATTTTGCCCCATACGATATCCTATTCGCTGGCGGCGGTCGCTCTGGCGGTTCCGGGGTATATCCTGGGTGAGTCTGCCCTCAGTCTGATCGGGCTGGGTATTCAGGACCCGTATGCCAGTTGGGGCAATATGCTTTCCGAGGCGATGAGCATTGTGCGTATTCAGTTCGCCCCCTGGATCCTGTGGCCGGCGTTTTTCATCGCCCTGACGGTCATGTGTTTTAATCTCATCGGCGATGCCCTGCGTGATGCCTGGGACCCGATGTTAAAAGGCCGGGGAGATCAGCCATGAGCGCTCCCATTCTTTCTGTCAAGAATTTAACATTAGCGTTGCGTGAAAATCCGTCGACGTTGATCCTGGATGATCTTTCTTTTGTTGTTCCGCGCGGCAGCATCATGGGTGTTGTGGGCGGATCGGGCAGTGGCAAAACGACCCTCGGCCTTGCCGTCCTCGGCATGATCCCCGAGGCCATGCAGGTCAAGGATGGCAGGATCCTTTTTGAAGATGTTGATCTTTTGAATACAAGGCCTGAAGAGCTTCGCCGGATAAGGGGCGCGCGCGTGAGCATGTCGTTCCAGGAGGCGGCCAGTGCCTTTGATCCTGTTTTTAACGTCGGAGATCAGATCCTTGAGGCCATGGCGGCGCATAATCCATCGGCAGGGAAGTTGGCCCGTCAAAAGATGTTCGATCTCTTGTCTTTGGTCGAGATCCCGGACCCTCGCCGTGTTGCGGCGAGTTATCCGCATGAATTATCCGGCGGATTGAGGCAGCGTGCCATGCTGGCGCTGGCGTTAAGTGCCAAACCGTCCTTGTTGATCGCCGATGAGCCAACGAGCAGCCTTGATGTGACGCTTCAGGCCAGGGTCATGGCTCTTTTTCGCAAATTGCGTCGAGACCTTGGGCTTTCGATCGTCCTTATTGCGCATGATCTGGGTATGGTTGAGCGGTTGGCCGATGAGACCATTGTGCTCTCAAAGGGTCGTGTGGTCGGGAAAGATCATCCTTATGCACGCGCTTTGATGGCCGCGCAGGAGTTGTGATATGATTTTAAGCGTTCATGATATCCAAAAGACATTCCCGGGGCCTGTTGTGGCCCTTGGCGGTGTAAGCCTTGATGTGAGCTCCGGAGAGAATTTGAGTATTGTCGGCGAGTCGGGCTGCGGCAAGACCACGTTGGCCCGTGTCATCATGGGGCTGGTCAAGCCCGAGGCAGGCACTGTGGTTTATAACGGAGAGACTTTGCGGAACACGCGTCGGCCGGATGCTTTTTGCCGTGATGTGCGCATGGTGTTCCAAGATCCGTTCTCGAGCCTTGATCCGCGGTATTCTGTGCGTGCTATCCTTAAGGAAGCCTTGCGGCTGGAGGGCAGACTTCCGGTAGGTGAAGAATTCCTGCGCATGCGCAAGGTCCTTGATCTGGTCCGGTTGCCGGCAGATATCCTGACGCGGTATCCGCATGAATTCTCCGGCGGTGAACGTCAGCGTATCGCGATCGCCCGGGCGCTTATGACTTCGCCGAAGTTTCTCGTTCTGGATGAGGCGGTATCATCGCTGGATGTTCTCGTGCAGCACGAGATCCTGCTTATGCTCGAAGAGCTTCAGCGGCGTATGGACGTGACATATATTTTTATTTCGCACAATTTGCGCGTGGTCCGCCGGTTGAGCCGTAAGGTTGCGGTCATGTATCAGGGGCGTGTGGTGGAGTATGCCGGGAGTGAGGCCGTGTTCAATAGCCCGTCTCATCCGTATACACAAGCGCTTTTAAAAGCTGCGTTCAATTATGAGGTGACCCCATGAGCCTGGAATTTTATCGGAAATTAACCAAAAGCTTCGGGCTTTTGGCGATAGGCATTTTGTTTGGTATTGTCGCGTTTGCATCTATGAGTGAGGTCAGGGACCTTGACCTGTGGCTGCACTTGAAGATGGGGGAGATCATCACGACGACAGGCCAGGTGCCGTCCCAGGATGTCCTTTCTGGGGTGCTTGCGGGCCATTCCTGGGTCAATCATGAGTGGCTTTTTCAGACCGTCGTGTATTCTGTTCGGACCGCATTTGGTTTCGACGGTTTGCTTTATATGCAGTCGCTGCTTGTTTTTTTGGCCTTCTTCCTTCTATTACTCTGGACTTACCGCAGTGACCGGCAGTTGGTGATCGTCCCGCTGTTGTTCTGTGTCCTTCAGGTTTATCAGACCCGGTTCACGATTCGCCCGGATATTTTCAGTGTGGTTTATTTTATCCTCTTTCTTATGATCCTGACCAGGTCGATGGAACGGCGATCGTCGCTGTTTGCTCTGTTTGTGGTCCAGGTTTTGTGGGGGAACACGCACGGGTTCTTTTTCTGGGGGCCGGTTCTGGTCGCGATCTTTCTGTTGGCGGAAACCTTAAAACGTTATCTGCCCTTTCCGCGCGCGTGGCGCGATGAGGCGCGGTTATCGGACGCAGGGTATCAGCGCCTCATGGCCGCTTTTGTTCTTGTGATCCTTTGTACGCTGGTGAATCCAATGACATTTGAGGGCGCATTTTATCCCTTAAAAGTTTTGATGGGCCTGTCCGGCGATAACGGCATATTCTTCAAGTTCATCACAGAGCTTCAGCCGTCTACCACATGGGCGACGCTGGGAGACCTGGGGGAGCAGTTGCATTTCAAGATCCTGATCTTTCTTTCGCTCATCAGTTTTCTTTTAACTATCCGCAAGCTGAATATCGGATTGTTCCTGGTATGGACCGTCGTCCTGATGTTTGCATTGTCCGCGGTGCGTAATATGATCTATTTTGCCGTCGTGGCTTATGCGGTTACCCTCATCAATGTCAGCCGCATTGATCTTAAGTCCGTTATTCCGGTACGCTTTATCAAGGAAGAGTTCGAGCATTTGACGGGGTGGTTGGCAAAACTGGCGATGATCCTTTTTCTTTTAAATTCCGCCGGGAGTATGGCGGAGTATGGTTACTATGATTTCAACAAGTACGAGCGAAAGAGCGAGTTCCTGGGGATGTCCCAGCGCGTGTTCCCTGAAGCGATGGGCGATTTTATTATTCAGAACAAGATCTCCGGCCCCGTGTTTAACGACTTTAATTGCGGAGCTTATCTGATAGGACGGGCCTACCCATCGATCCGGGTCTTTATGGATGGGCGGACGGAACTTTATGGCGCGAAATTCTTCCAGGATGTTTATAACAAGATATGGGAAGAGGGTGATCAAAACGCGTTTGACGAGGCGGTGGCGCGTTATGATCTAAAAGCGGCTGTCCTTGGAGGGGCCTTTTCACGTCCTTCTGAAAAGTTTCTCAAAATGATCGTCGCGCATAAGGATTGGAAACTGATCTATCTGGACCATGATGGTGTTATTTTCTTGCGGGATATTCCAGAGAATGCGGCATTGATCGCTAAATTTTTCATTGATATGAAGACCTGGAAGGCGCCTGTCTCGGATCTTTATCGCATAGGTTCAGCCAGTGTGCTGCCTTATCGTGAGACGAACAGGGCGATCATTTTGTATCGCATGGGGTATTTTGATCAAGCGCTCGAGCAGGCGGATGCTGCTTTAACGATGGCACCCTCCACTGAAGATGCATTCAAGATCAAAGGGAAGGTTCATGCTGAACGCAAGGAGCATGCGCTGGCATTTCGAAATTATCGTCTTGCCCTGCTGCAGGATCCGCGGGACCTGCCATCGCGTCGCGGGTTGGCGCTGGCTTATGTGGGGCTGGGTGAATATGATCATGCGCTTAAGCAGGCTGAACGGCTTGAAGAAAATATCTATAGTGTTTCAGGCCCGTATGTGCGCGCAAAAGTGTTGGTGAAAAAGGAGCAATATCAAAAGGCATATGATATATTAGTTGAAAAGATCTTCCCTCTCGAGAAAGGGGTGCCTGAGATCATAGCTATTGGAGACCTTCTCGATGAAAGTCATCTAGATGCCTGGGCGCTCAAAGTTTATGCCCTGGCTGTGAGGAAAGACAGCAAGAATGCTGAAGCGTTGAAGAAATTTAAAGACATGGAATTGAAAATAAGAGGGGCTCAATGAAGGGACAGTTCAAGACAAGGAATGTATTGACGTTCATTTTGGCCGGTGGCAAGGGCGAGCGCCTGAATCCGTTGACCCGTGACCGTGCCAAGCCAGCGGTTCCGTTCGGCGGGATCTACCGCATCATTGACTTTACATTGTCGAATTGCATCAATTCCGGCCTGCGCCGTATTTTTGTTTTGATCCAGTATAAGTCGTTTTCCCTGCAAAAGCATATTCTGGCCGGATGGGATGTGGTTTCCTCCCAGTTGGGTGAATTCATTGATCCTATCCCGGCGCAACAGCGTTTGGGGGAGGATTGGTATAAGGGAACGGCGGACGCGATCTATCAGAATATTTACGCGATGCAGGATCACAATGCGGACCTTGTGCTGATCCTGGCGGGTGACCATTTGTACAAGATGGATTATCAAAAAATGATCGAGGCTCATCTGGCCAATAATGCGGATGTTTCGCTGTCTTGCATCAAGATGCCGCGGGAAGAGGCTTCTCATTTTGGTGTCATCGAGGTTGATAAGAAGAATTTTATTTCTGGATTTCAGGAAAAGCCCCAGGTGCCCAAGACGATTCCCGGCGACTCAGCTTCTATTTATGCGTCGATGGGGATCTACTTGTTCAATGCCAAGGTGTTGGCATCTGAGCTGGAACGTGACGCCGCAGATATTCGCTCTGATCATGATTTCGGAAAAAACATCATTCCCAAGATGATCGCGACCAACAAAAAAGTCCTGGCCTATGATTTTGGCGAGCAGTCGACTTACTGGCGCGACATTGGAACGCGCGATGCGTATTATCAGGCTAATATGGACCTTGTTCGGCCGCATCCTTCATTTGATCTTTATGACAAGACATGGCCTTTACGCTCACATCATTCTCATTATCCGCCGGTGTCATTGCGCACGGTGCATGAAAAGGGGCGCGAGATCCAGGGGGTTGTGGTCGACACGATCGTCTCTCCCGGATGTGTGATCAATGGTGGGCGTGTTGAACGGTCTGTTCTGTCGGCCCAGGTCGTGATCCACAAGAATGCGCATGTTGAGGATTCTGTGCTGATGGATGGCGTTGTTGTCGGTGAAGGCGCTCAGTTGAAGCATGCGATCGTTGACAAGCAGGTGGCGATCCCTGCCGGCGAGAAGATCGGTTATGACCTTGAACTTGACCGGACCCGTTTTGCGGTGACGGCCTCAGGCATTGTCATTGTGGCCAAAAAGACTGCGATCCCGGACCTTACATAATGATCGTTCAACCCAAGATCAAAGGTTTTATTTGCACCACAGCGCATCCGACGGGATGCGCGCGCCGCGTTCAGAATGAGATCGACTATGTGATCAGCAAAGGGCCGGTCGCAGGAGGTCCGAAGAAGGTTCTTGTTATCGGAGCGTCGGCGGGTTTTGGACTGGCTTCGCGCATTGTAGCGGCCTTTGGCTGCCGTGCGGCGACCTATGGTGTTTTCTTTGAGAAAGCAGCCGATGATGGCCGTACGGCCACGCCTGGATGGTATAACACAGCCGCATTTGAGAAAGCGGCGCGCGCCGATGGGCTTTATGCCAAGAGTGTCTGCGGTGATGCTTTTTCTGACAAGATCAAGCGCCAGGTGATCAAGGATATCAAAAAAGACCTGGGCCAGGTTGATATGGTCATTTATAGTCTGGCATCGCCCCGTAGGAAGCATCCCAAAACAGGTGAGATATTCAAATCGACGCTCAAGTCCATTCAGGGGCCGTATTCCAATAAATCTTTTGATTTTGAGAAGAATGAAGTTGTTCAGGTATCGCTGCGGCAAGCGACCACTGACGAGATCATTGATACGGTCATGGTCATGGGAGGGGATGACTGGCAGATGTGGATGGAGCTTCTTAAAGCTCAAAATTTACTCGCCCCCGGTTGCTTGGCTGTGGCGTATTCTTATATCGGTCCTGAAGTAACGCAACCGATCTATCGTCAGGGTACGATCGGTGCGGCCAAAGATCATCTGGAAACCACCGCGCGTACACTGGACAAGTTGATGGCTCAGGTCGGGGGCAGGGCGTTGGTGTCGGTCAACAAGGCGCTCGTAACGCAAGCCAGTTCCGCGATCCCCTTCATTTCCTTATATATTGTGCTGCTCTTAAAACAAATGAAGGAGAGGGGTATCGATGAAGGGTGCATTGAGCAGATGGATCGGTTCTTTCGTGAGCGGCTTTTTAGTGGTCGGAGTTTGCAGGATATCCCCGTTGATGATGAAGGGCGAGTACGGGTCGATGATTGGGAGATGCTTGAAGATGTTCAGCGTGCGGTCAAGGAGATCTGGAAGAATGTTACGACAGAGAACGTCTTGCGTCACGGGGATGTGGAAGGATATAATAAAGAATTCCTGAAACTTTTTGGATTTGGACTTCCCGGAGTCGACTATGCCGAGGATGTTGATATTGATGTGAAGATCCCTTCTTAACACTACAAAGAATGTCAGAAAACCGCATAAAACCCGCTATAAAATAATTTAATCCTTTATTGACACTTTCGCTGCTTATCTATAAATTAAAGGTGTCTGGACACGATATCCAGTGTCCCGGGCACCTTTTTCTTCAATATATTGTAATCCCAATGAGGGGCTTATGGAACAGTTCGGTAATTTGATGACCATTGACGAAGTGGCGGAGTACCTGCGTGTCAAAAAACGCACGGTTTATGACTGGGTCAAGAAGGGCAAGATCCCGGCCATGAAGACCGTCGGGCTCTGGCGTTTCCGCAAGGATCGCATCGATACCTGGCTTGAAGAAGACAACGGCGCCAAAGAACCTGAAGTCGCTGTCAACGAGTAAAGATCCCTACAGGAGTCCAACCTGATGTATTTCAAGAAACTTGAAATTTTCGGTTTTAAATCTTTTGCCGAAAAAACGGTCCTGCATTTTGAACCCGGCATTACTGCGGTGGTCGGTCCGAATGGATGCGGCAAGAGCAATGTTTTTGATGCGATCCGCTGGGTGCTTGGCGAACAAAGCGTCAAGCAGTTGCGTGGCGGGGCCATGGAAGATGTTATTTTTAACGGTACCGACACGAAGCTTGCCCTCGGGTTTGCCGAGGTCAGTGTTACATTTGAAAATAGCGCGCGCACGTTACCGGTCGATCATGATGAAGTGACCGTTACACGCCGGCTTTTCCGCTCGGGTGAGAGTGAGTATCTGATCAACAAGGAAGCGGTTCGCCTGAAAGGTATTGTTGAGGCGTTCATGGGCACCGGTGTTGGTGCCGAAGCCTATTCGCTGGTCCAGCAGGGCAAGGTTGATCTGGTGGTCAGTGCCAGGCCTGATGATCGTCGTCAGATCTTTGATGAGGCGTCTGGTATCACGAAATATAAAGCCAAGAAGCGTGAAGCCATGAACAAGCTTCAGGAGACTGATGATAATCTCCTGCGTTTGAATGATATTGTGGTTGAAGTGAAACGTCAGATCACGTCGGTGGAACGTCAGGCGCATAAGGCCCGGCGTTATAAGGAAGAATTTGAGAAATTAAAGAGCCTTGAACAGGTCTTTGCGTTTTATCAGTTGCAGGAATTTGGCCGCGAGCGCATTTCTATCAATGAGGCACTGGCATCAGTGAAGGGTAAGGAAGAGGGCCTTGCGGCTGAACTTTCAGAATTCCGTCAGGTCGTTGAGCGTGAGATGCTGGTGCTTGAAGACCTTGAACAAAATGTGCAGGAAGTGCGCGCCCATGACATGAAGCTTGAGAATCAGCTCGAACTGGGGATCCGTCAGATAGGTTTTAATGAGGAGCGCCTGGAAAATCTGGCTCAGAATGAACAGCGTGTGGCTGAGCAGAAGGAACATCTGGTTGAGAAATGCCGTGCCGAGGAAGCCAAGGTGGCTGAGCTTGAAGCCATGCTGGCGTCTTTCACAGAGGAATTTACACTGGCTGGCAATGATCTTCAGCAGAAGCGTGCGTTGGTTTCGGGAATTTCTGCGTCCATCCAGGAGTATGAGCAGTCATTGCGCTCGGATGAAGAAGATCTGCGTCAGATGACGTCTCGTCTTATGGTGATGAAGAATGAACTGACCGAGATCATGAAGGCCCGAGAGGGTCATTTGGCTCGCCGGAACAGGCTGGATGTCGAGCAGTCCAAGGTGGCGCTTGAACGGGCCGAGGTTGAGCGTAAGTTGAACGGCCTTTCCCAGGGTATTCGTGAGATCATGGCCAAGCGCCAGGCGATCCAGGATGAGGTTGAGCGTGAAAAGACCGCGTTGTCCGTAGCCCAGGGCGAGCTGGCTGAACTGAGCGCGACCATCGAGAAGCTCGACCGCAAAAAGCTTTTTCTTATCTCCCAGAAAGAATTCATTGAGAAATTGCATGTGCAGTATCAGGACATGCCCGATCCTGTGATCACAGGACGGTTTTTCTCGCCAATCCCTCCCGCCGAGCGTCATACGGGGTTTATCGGAAAACTTAAATCCTTCAATCAGGTCCCGGCTGAGCGTCAGGACGATCTGCGCCGCCATCTTGAAGGCATGGAAGTTTCCGGCCTTTACGAGATCATTTGTGAAACAAAGTTCGTGGAACTCGATCCGCAGGCGATCGCGGGCGAGATCGCGACGATCGATGAACAACTCACCGGGCTCATGGCCCAGCGTGATGAAAAGAATTCATTTATCGCGGAGCGCATGCGTGTGGTTGAGCGCCTTGGCCAGGATGTGCATGCCGAGGACCGCCGTTTGTCGGTGTTTGAGGCCCAGCAGAGCGATATCGGCATGGAAGCGCAGAAATTGCTGCAGGAGCTCAGCGTTGTCGACCAGGAGATCTTGGCAACGGATTCAGGCCTGGCGCATCTCAATGAGAATGAAGCGCGCCTGACCGGCGAGGTTGGTCTTCTTGACGGGGATATTCGTTCCCGTGAAGAATCCATGAAAGCCCGGGTTGAAACGATCGCGCAGAGGCGCGTTGAACGCGAAGCGGCGGCTGTGGCTCTGGCTCAGCTTGACTCCGAGATCAATGCCATGCGCGAGCGTGAAAGATCGTGGCGCGATAATCTTGAAATGTTCCGCTTGTCCTTAAATGGATATCTGGATGAAATGAATCGTTTGACCGGGGAAGCGTCTTCTTTTGGGGAGCGTCGTGACAAGCTGCATGCGGATATCGCCCAGCTCGAAGGTTCGATCGCGGCTTTGCGTGAGGAAAAGGATGGATTGAAAGATTCGTTGATCCGCCTTGAATCCGAAGAAAAAGATATTTCACAGCGCATGAACAGTTTGCGGGCCCAGATCGGCGGCATGGAAAAGGAACTGGCCAATGGCCGTGATACGGCTCATGAAATGGCGATGCGCGCCCAGCAGATAGATTTCCAGGAACAGTCGGTCAAGGAACGCATGTTCCAGAAATATAATATTGATGTGATGGCAGCTCCTGCAGCTTCCGTCGATGTTCCGGAGATGGCATCTGAAGGCGGCGAGTTTGTGCAACCTGCGATCGATATTGAAGCCTTGAAGGTTGAAATCCAGGCTTTGGCCAAGCGTTGTGATGCGTTCGGGGGTGTGAACCTTCTGGCCATTGAGGAATTCGATGAACTCAAGGGCCGTTTTCAGTTCCTTACAAAGCAGCAGGCGGATCTTCTGGAAGCCAAGACATCGCTCGAACAGGCTATCCGCAAGATCAACAAGACCACGCGTGAGCTTTTCATTGATACTTTCGTTAAGGTCAATGAGCAGTTCCGTCAGTATTTCAAGGTCCTGTTCAACGGCGGTGAAGCCCAACTGGTCCTTTTGGACCCGGAAAATGCGCTGGAGTCCGGCATCGAGATCGTGGCGCGGCCTCCCGGCAAGAAATTACAGACCATCAGCCTTTTGTCCGGCGGTGAAAAGACCATGACGGCCATTGCGCTCATCTTCGCTGTGTTCAAGGTCAATCCCAGTCCGTTTTGCGTCCTGGATGAAATTGATGCGGCGTTGGACGAGGCTAACGTTGATCGTTTTGCCTTGGTCCTCAAAGAGTTTGCTCAGATCTCGCAGTTCATTGTCATTACCCACAACAAGAAGACCATGCAGCATGCTAACGTTATGTACGGTGTGACCATGCAGCAGCGCGGTATTTCCAAGGTTGTGTCGGTTAAGTTCTCGGAGTACAAGCTTGAACATAAACCGGCTCCCGCGTCTGTCCAACAGGCGGAAAAAGTGGAAGAGCCAAGTGCCGAGGAATTCGCCGGCGTTTAGCGCATTTAAGAAAACGTTTTCACAAAAAGCTGTTAACTTTATTTAAGATCTTTAATGCCAGAGGTTTACACCTCTGGCATTTTTTCTTCAGCCCTTGTTAGCCTCTATTTCTAAATGGTATACTTTTAACACATTCCCTGGTTAGAAAATAATGTTTCTTAATATGAGGCGTTTTATGTTGAGACAATTCAGTTCATGGTTTGTTCTTGTCACATTCTTGACAACATCTGTTGTAGGACCAAATACGTCCTTTGCTCAGGCGCTGGCTTTGCCTGCTACGGGTACCATGTTGGCTGTGACGCCGGCGTATATGCCCGTTATGATGAAGGGATTAAAAGTTCATCCTGACAATCCTCTTCTTTTTGATTTTATCCTCGACACCGGGAAGTCT
>JFJP01001254.1_pt1 | contig 15500 bp, 17 predicted proteins | sample 431651 | NCBI WGS metagenome assembly JFJP01 (sample SAMN02602958, study PRJNA72255) | Microbial mat metagenome, whole genome shotgun sequencing project. | biome: fresh water; feature: sink hole; material: water; isolation source: purple microbial (photo- and chemosynthetic) mats found in... | reverse complement strand
TAATTCATTTGCTAAAACTGATGCTTTAGTGTAAGGTTCAATTCCTTTCAAATTTCCTAAATTATATTGGTGCGCAAACGCCTCTGTGTAAAGTTCAATTCTTTCGGTTCCTGTTGCTTTAGCGCCTTCTACCATTTCTAAAATTGGATCTACAAAAATAGACGTTCTAATACCGTTTCTTTGAAACTCTTGAATTACTTCTTTCAAATAAGATTGATTTTTTACAGTATCCCAACCTGCAGAAGACGTAATTGCTCCAATAGCATCTGGAACTAAAGTTACTTGTGTTGGTTTACATTCTAAAACTAAATCAATAAAATTGTGTTGCGGATTTCCTTCAATGTTGAATTCTGTGCAAACAATTGGTTTTAAATCGCGAGCATCTTGATAACGAATATGCCGTTCATCTGGACGCGGATGAATAGTAATTCCTTGCGCTCCAAACTTTTGAATATCTTTGGCTACTTGCAATAAATTAGGCACATTTCCACCACGAGCATTGCGTAAAGTTGCTATTTTATTAATATTTACACTTAATTTTGTCATAACTTTTTTTTTAAAATTTCTTTTTTGAAATTCTGATTACAAAAATACAAAGTTAAAATAAGGATTTATGTCCTAAATTTTGATTATTTTGCAACAAATATTGAATAATTGCTATGACCGAAATTACAGATTATATCACTAACGATTATAAAGCTATTGATAGTCAGCAAACTATTGCTGCTGTTCAAGACTTTTTTTTAGATGTTTCTTATTCTCATTTTTCTGTTTTAAATGAAGGCGTTTACATTGGAAGTATTGCTGCTGATGATGTAGAGACTTTTGATACTGATAAAAAAGTAGCTGACTACAAATATACTTTAGAAGGCTTCTTTGCCAGAAAAAATATGATATGGCTTGATGTTTTGGAAGTTTTTGCTAAAAATCATACCAACGTTGTACCAATTTTAGACGAAGAAAATGCTTACTTAGGATATTATGAATTAGAAGATATTGTAAAGTTCTTTCATGAAACTCCATTTCTTAAAGAACAAGGTGGAATCATTGTAGTAAAAAAGAGTCTTATAGATTATTCTATGAGTCAAATTACTCAAATTGTAGAAAGCAATAATGGTAAACTTTTAGGGTTATTTGTCTCTGAAGCCGATGTTGAAAGTGTTCAAATAACAATAAAAATTGCCCTTGGCAGTATGAATGACATCATTCAAACTTTTAGAAGGTATAATTATGAAATAGTTTCAGAGCATCATGAAGATAATTATTTGAACAGTTTGCGAGAACGCTCCGATTATTTGGATAAATATTTAAACATTTAAATCTAAAATTTTTATGAAAGTTGCCATCTTCGGACAATATTATCAAAACGACACTCGACCTATTATAAGAGACATTTTTTTGTTTTTCAATAACAACAAGATTGAATTGGTTATTGAAGAAAAATTTCTAAAAATATTATATGCTGAAGAAATTCTAAAAAAAGAGTACAAAACATTTAACGACTACAAATGTTTAGATGCAAGTTTTGATTTACTTATCAGTATTGGCGGAGACGGAACCATATTAAGAGCAGCAACCTACGTTAGAGATTCAGGCATTCCTATTCTTGGAATTAATGCCGGAAGATTAGGGTTTTTAGCCAAAGTTCAAAAAGAAAATATTGAGACCTTTTTGCAAATTGTGTTAAAAAAAGAGTACACCCTTTCTGAAAGAACGCTACTTAGCTTGGAATGTAATCCGGAAAACGAACAAATTAATGAATTGAATTTTGCCATGAATGAAGTAACGGTAAGCAGAAAAGACACTACTTCAATGATTACAATAGACACTTCATTAAATGGCGAACACTTAAACTCCTATTGGGCAGACGGATTAATTATTTCTACACCAACAGGCTCTACAGGATATTCCTTGAGTTGTGGCGGACCCGTTCTAACTCCAGAAGTTAAAGGGTTGGTAATCACACCTATTGCACCTCATAATTTGAATGCCCGTCCTTTGGTTATTCCTGATGATACCGAAATTAAATTGAAAGTTTCAGGTAGAGAAGAACAATATTTGGTTTCTTTAGATTCCAGAATTGCAACTCTCAATAACAATGCAGAATTAATTATAAGAAAGACACCTTTCAAAATTAATATGGTAGAAATTCCAAACGAAACTTTCTTAAAAACATTAAGAAATAAACTTCTATGGGGTGAAGATAAACGAAATTTATACTCTCCTTAAAATACTACTTCCCACTTTTTTACGTTAAATAGCAGTTCATTTTAAATGAATTTTATTTTAAACTTTAACTGTGTCAATTTTAATTTATTATAAATACTAATATCATGTTTTATTAGTAGCTATAATTGTTATATTTGCACGCTATTTTTCAATTAATGAAAAGGATATTTTTATTTATTTTTATTTTAGGATTAACAAAATTAAATGCTCAGATTCACGAAGTTGGAGTTTTCCTTGGTGGTAGCAATTATATTGGTGACGTTGGAAAAGCAAATTATGTTAATCCAAATGAGTTGGCTTATGGCTTAATTTATAAGTGGAATAAAAGTCCGAGACACTCATGGAGAATATCCTATACACAATCTAAAATCACCGCCAATGATTCAGATTCAGAGGTGCCAGGAAGATTTAAAAGAGGGTATGACTTTGAAAATAACATTAAAGAATTATCATTAGGTATGGAGTTTAATTTTTTTGATTTTAACCTTCATAATTTTGATCAATTAGTAACTCCCTACGTTTATTCGGGTTTGAGTTACACTAATTATGATGAATTATATGTTATCAATGGTGTTTCAAAAGTTGATATCAATCATGGTACCTTTGCAATACCTATGATTGTTGGTGTAAAATCTAATATCATGCCTAATTTAATTTTGGGAGTAGAAGTTGGAGCAAGATATACAATGACCGATAATTTGGATGGTAGCCTACCAAAAAATGAAAATTTGGAGCCCTTAAAATTTGGAAATATTAATAGTAAAGATTGGTATGTTTTTTCTGGTTTTACATTAACCTATACCTTTGGTGAAAAACCATGCTATTGTGCAGATTAAAAAAATATGAGTTTATTAGAATCAATAAATAAAGAAAATTTACCCAAACACCTTGCTATCATCATGGATGGTAACGGTCGTTGGGCAAAACAAAAAGGTTTGTTGAGAACTCTTGGTCATGAAAGCGGAACAAAATCTGTTAAAGTTACTGTGGAAACATGTGCAAAAATGGGTATAGAAAACTTAACCTTATATGCCTTTTCTACTGAAAATTGGAATCGTCCAAAACTTGAAGTGGACACTTTAATGAAATTACTTGTTGGTTCGTTAAGAAAAGAATTAAAAACATTACAAGAAAACAACATTCGCCTAAATTCTATTGGCAACCTATCTAAAATGCCTAAGTCCATTCTAAAAGAATTAAATGAGGTCATAGAAAAAACAAAAAACAATTCTCGAATGACTTTAACCTTGGCGCTAAGTTATGGTTCGCGAGAAGAATTATTAAATGTTGTTAAAAACATAAGTGATAAAGTTAAAAATAATATAATTTCAATAGACACTATTGATGAATCAATTATAAATGAGCATCTTTACACGCACAATCTACCTGATGTAGATTTATTAATCAGAACGAGTGGTGAACATAGAATCAGTAATTTTCTGTTATGGCAAATAGCCTATGCAGAATTATTTTTTACCGATGTTTTGTGGCCCGATTTTACAGAAGAACATTTATATGAAGCCATCATTAGCTATCAAAAAAGAGAACGAAGATTTGGAAAAACAAGTGAACAAATTAAACCATCCTAAAGTGTCGATAAATCACATAAAATCAATACTAACACTTTTATTTTTAGGAGTGGTTTTTCAATCAAATGCACAAGATCAATTGCAGTTTGACCAAGGAAAAAAATACATTCTTGCTAATGTAAATGTGTTGGGTAAAATTAGCTATAATCAACAAACCGTTGTTACTTTTTCTGGGTTAGAAAAAGGACAAAACATCACTGTTCCTGGAGAAGAAATTAGTGCAGCAATAAAAAAACTTGGCAAATTAGGTTTATTTAGTGATATTGATTTTTATGTAAATGAAATTAAGGGCGACAGTGTTTATTTAGATTTAGAAATTGTAGAATTACCTAAGTTAAGTGAAGCTAAATTTGTGGGTGTTAAAAAAAATAAAGCCGAAGAATTAATTAAAGAAAACTCCCTTACCAAAGGTAAAATTGTAAATGAAAATTTAATTACAACTACCAAAAATTATTTAGAAAATAAATACAAAAAAGACGGATTTTTCAATACAAAAGTTGCAATAAGAACCATAGCAGATAGCACTTCAAACACGGTTAATATGGTTGTAACTATCGACAAAGGAGACAAGATTAAAATTAAGCAAATAGCTTTTCAAGGCAACAAAGAGTTTTCTAATAAAAAACTCAAAAAGTCTATGAAAAATACCAAGATAGTTAATCCGATTAGAATTTTTAAAGCTTCTAAATTTATCAAAACTAAATATGAAGAAGATTTAGTAAAAATTGTTGACAACTATAAAGAAAAAGGTTTTCGTGATGCACGAGTTGTAAGTGATTCTGTTTGGTTAGACAAGAAAAAAAACAAACTCGCCATCAATATTAAAGTAGAAGAAGGTAAAAAATACTACTTTGGAAACATCAAATTTTTGGGTAACTCGGTATATTCCGATCAACTTTTAAGTACCATTCTTGGCATTAAAAAAGGAGACACTTACAATGGTGTTCTTCTTGAAAAAAGAGTTGCAGACAAAACCAAACCAGACGGAGAAGACTTAACTAATCTTTACCAAAACAATGGTTATTTGTTTTCTAACATAAATCCTGTTGAAGTAAAAACGGCTAATGACTCTATTGATTTTGAAATTAGAGTTACTGAAGGTCCAATTGCTTATTTCAATAAAATTACTGTTGTTGGAAATGATAAAACCAATGATAAAGTAATTTACAGAGAGTTAAGAACTAAACCAGGTGAAAAATACAGTAAAGACGACTTAGTAAGAACCATTCGTGAAATTGGGCAATTAGGATTCTTCGATCCTGAAGCCATCGATCCAAAATTTAAAAATGTCGATCCAACGGCAGGAACTGTTGATATTGAGTATAATTTAGTTGAAAAAGGATCAAGTCAAATTGAACTTCAAGGAGGTTATGGCGGTGGCGGATTCATTGGAACCCTTGGTTTATCTTTTAACAATTTTTCTGTAAAAAATATTTTCAAAAAAGATGCCTACAGACCGCTTCCAATGGGTGATGGTCAAAAAGTAGCTCTACGATTACAAGCCAGTACTTTCTTTCAAACGTATAGTTTATCGTTTTCAGAACCCTGGTTTGGCGGAAAAAAACCAGTAAGTTTTTCTACATCGTTATCTCAAAGTAAACAATTTTTATTTGGGGGTAACGCTAATAGTGTTGATAAAAGTAAAAGTTTTAACATAACCTCATTATCTGTAGGTATAGCTAAAAGACTTACAGTACCCGATGATTATTTTACACTTTCTAATGCAATTAGTTTACAATACTATGATTTGAATAATTATAACACGGGTCTGTTTACATTTGGAAATGGTTCTTCAAGAAACCTCGCTTTTAATATTGGATTGAGCAGAAACAGTAAAGGTAATAACCCAATATACCCAACCAAAGGATCTGAATTTAGTCTTTCAACGAAATTTACGTTACCTTATTCTTTATTTAATGGTATTGATTATGCCGATTTAAAAAATCAAGCTGCCTACAAAAAAAGATATGTAGCATCTTCTGTTCCAGATCAGAATTTTGGAGCAGATGGCGTTAGAATTTATGATGGTGATTATATTAAAGAAGCCACAGTTGTAAATCCATTAACAGGACAAACCGTTACTGGTAATATTAGAGTAAATGATTTTAGCGAAGCAGATCCAGACCAAGCTAAAATTGATCAAAAAAGGTTTGATTGGTTAGAATATTACAAAGTAAAATTTAGAGCCGATTGGTTTACTAAATTATATGGAAACGATCAAAACGCACTTGTTTTAAGAACATTAGGAGAATTTGGTTACTTAGGCGCGTACAATTCTGCAAGAGGAGTTGTTCCTTTTGAAAGATTTTTTGTTGGTGGAGACGGATTAGCCAATTTTGCCTTAGACGGTCGTGAAGTAGTGCAATTAAGAGGTTATCCAAATCAATCGTTATCCTCTGTAAGTGGTGGTGCAATCTATAATAAATTCTCCTTAGAATTAAGATATCCTATTACATTAAAAGCACAAGCATCGATTTATGCCCTATCTTTTTTAGAAGCCGGAAATTCGTTTGACAATTTTAAAGACTATAATCCGTTCTCTCTACAACGATCTGCCGGTTTTGGAATTAGAGTTTTCATGCCAGCCTTCGGATTATTAGGAATTGACTTTGCACACGGCTTTGATGCCGTTCCAGGTTTAACAGAAAAAAGTGGATGGCAAACCCATTTTATTATTGGTCAACAATTTTAGTATATTTGCCTAACATTTCTAAAACTTAAGTTTATGAAGAAATACATTTTATTAGCATTAATTGTAACATTAATTGCAACAAACGATGCAAATGCGCAAACAAGAGGAATCAAGATTGGCTACATTGATATGGAGTATATCTTAGAAAAAGTTCCTGATTATGCTGAGGCAAATAACCAATTAGAGCAAAAAGCAGAAAAATGGAAGCAAGAAATTGAAACCAAAAAAAATGATATTGCCAAGTTAAAAGAAGCTTTAAAAACCGAGAAAGTTCTTTTAACTAAAGAGCTTATTTTAGAAAGAGAAGAAGAAATTGCTTTTCAAGAAAACGAATTGATGGAATATACTCAGAAAAAATTTGGTCCAAATGGTGAGTTAATTGTTCAAAAAGCAGTTTTAGTTAAACCAATACAAGATCAAGTTTTCAATATTGTTCAAGATATTGCTGATGCAAAAAAATACGATTATGTTTTCGATAAATCATCTGATTTAACAATGCTTTTTGCTGCAAAAAAACATGATATTAGCGATAGAGTTGTTAGTGCTCTTACACGTTCTGAGAAAAGAAAAGAAATGTCTAAAAAACAATTGAAACTTGAAGAAGAGAGAGAACGTAAACAAGAAATGATTGATGATAATCCGCTACTTTCTGAAAGACAAAAACAAAATGAAGAGCGAAAAGCAGCACGTCTTAAAATGATTGAAGACAAAAAACTTCTTGCCGAAGAAAAGAAAGCAGAAGCTGATGCAAAAAGAAAACAATTACTTGAAGAGAAGAATAATAAAAAAAATGGCATAGTTTCTGATAAGCCTAATTCAGACAACAAAGATGCAGACAAAAAAACAGACGAAGTAGCAGACAAAAAAGCAGCAGTTGAAGCTCAAAAGAAAAAAACTTTAGAAGAAAGACAAAAGCTAATTGACGACAGAAAAAAAGCAGCCGAAGAAAAAAGATTAAAAATATTGGCCGATAGAGAAGCGGCGAAAAAAGCAAAAGAAGACGCGAAGAATAATAAACCTTAAATAAATAAAAACAATAATTAATTAATTCGAAGAATGATGAAACAATTTAGAACTTTTTTAATAGCAGCGGTAGCTTTATTTGGATTTCAAACAATGAGTGCTCAAACAAAAGTAGCCCATGTTGATACTAACGAAATTATGACTAAAATGCCTGCAGTAATTGAGGCTCAAAATCAATTGAAAAAAATTACTGACACTTACTCAGCAGATTATAAAACGATGGTAGATGAGTATCAGTCTAAAATTAAAAAATATGATGCTGAAGCAGCAACAGTAACAGATGCTGTAAACCAAACACGTCAATCAGAAATGCAAGACATGGGCAAAAGAATTGGCGAATTTCAAGAAACTGCTCAAAAAGATATACAAAAGAAAGAAGCAGATTTAATGAAACCTATTACTGAAAAAGTAAAAGCTTCTATTCAAAAAGTAGGAAAAGCTAAAGGTTTTAATTATGTTTTAAATGCTGGTGACTTACTATTAGCTGACGGAACAGATATTACTGCCGATGTAAAAAAAGACTTAGGATTTTAATTTGATATAAATTTACTCCTACTGAATTAATTTCAGTATTTCAGATTTTATCAAAAAAAATATTAACTGCTCCAATGAATGGAGCAGTTTTTTTTTACATTTGTTTTATGACAAACAACAATCCAATTGGGTTATTCGATTCGGGCATTGGTGGCACTTCTATTTGGAAAGAAATTCATCAACTTCTTCCTAATGAAGATACTATTTATCTTGCCGATAGCAAAAATGCACCTTATGGTCAAAAATCAAAAGAAGAAATTATTCATTTGAGTTGTAAAAATACCGAGTTTCTTCTTAATAATAATTGTAAGATTATTGTTGTTGCCTGCAATACAGCTACTACCAATGCAATTAAAGAATTACGTGCAAAATATGATGTTCCTTTTATAGGCATAGAACCTGCTATAAAACCAGCAGCTTTACATTCTAAAACACAAAAAATAGGAATTCTTGCCACTAAAGGAACACTAAATAGCGAATTGTTTTACAAACATGTAGAACAGTTTAAAGACATTCAAATCATTGAACAAATTGGATTTGGTTTAGTTGAACTAATTGAAAATGGCGCAATAAATTCTAAAGAAATGAAAGGTTTATTGAAAAAATATTTAAACCCTATGATAGCGTCTAATATAGATTATTTAGTACTTGGCTGCAGCCACTACCCATACTTAATCCCTCAAATTAAGAAAATTCTACCATCAACAATTAAAATAATTGATTCTGGTGAAGCAGTTGCCAAACAAACCAAAAAAATCTTAGAAGAAAAAGTAGGTTTTAGAGAACTAAACCAAAAAAGCAAGCAACTTTTCTATACCAATACCAACCCAAAAGTACTCATTGACATTCTCTACAATACGTTTGAGGTTTTAGAAAAAGACTTCTAAATCCCTTTGCTTTCATAATGTTAGCAAAAGTTAAGCTCAAATAGAGTATCTTTGCAAAAAAATAAAGCATGAATAATTCTAACAATAAAAAACGAACTGGACCCAGCAAACCAAGTGGTGATAGAAAAAAATCTACCACAAGTTCTAAACCTGCCATGGACAAACGTTCTCAAAATAGAAAACCTGTAGTTAAAAAAGATTCTCCAAACGTTCCAAAGCCAATAAAATCTGATGAAATTCGTTTAAACAAATACATCTCCAATTCAGGTGCTTGCTCGCGTAGAGATGCAGATATTTACATTCAATCTGGAAATGTAAAAGTAAATGGAATTGTGATTACAGAAATGGGTTATAAAGTTAAACCTGGTGATGTTATAAATTTTGATGGCGCTACTTTAATGCCAGAAAAGAAAGAATATTTTGTTTTAAACAAGCCCAAAAACTTCACTACCTCTAATGAGGAAGATGGAGATCATAGAAATGTTTTAGAACTTATAAAAGGAGCAACTACCTCAAAAATGCAACCCATTGGTAGAATGGACAAAAATACCACTGGTTTATTAGTTTTTACAAATGATACAGATATTATAAGAAAATTTAGTTTGCCAAATCAAAAATCGCCAAAAATATATCAGGTTACCTTAGATAAGAATTTGAAATTTGAAGATTTAGAAAAAATTTCAAAAGGAGTAACACTTGATGGGCACAAATTGTTTGTTGATGAAGTAAGTTATATTGAAAATGAACCTAAAAATGAAATTGGCATCAAGTTAAGAACTCCCAATGTAAAAGTTGTTAGAGCCATATTTGAAAACTTTAACTACACTACCATAAAAATTGATCGCGTTGCCTTTGCAGGTTTAACCAAGAAAAATCTTCCAAGAGGAAATTGGAGGGCCCTAACAGAGCAAGAAATAATTAATTTAAAAAACATATAACCAAGCACAAGCTTGGTTTTTTTATCCGTATGACAACACAAAAAAACTTATCTATAGCCCATGCTTGGTTTGAGGCGTTTAACACACATAATCTTGAAAAATTACTTTCATTGTATGATTTAGAAGCAGCACATTTTAGTCCGAAATTAAAAATAAGACATCCCGAGACTAATGGATTAGTAAAAGGACAAGAGGCACTTAGCGCATGGTGGCAAGAGGCATTTGAACGTTTACCAAGTTTGCACTATAAAGTAACATCATTAACCGCCAACTCAGATAGAGTATTTATGGAATATACCAGACATGTAGATAATGAAGACGCCATGTTAGTTGCAGAAGTATTAGAAATAAAAGAAGGACTTATCGTTGCCTCAAGGGTTTATCATGGCTAAGAAAAGCTAAAGCACTATTTTTAATAGAACAAAATGCTATCGTGTTTATAAATTTTGTAACTTTAATCTTTTAACCAAATAAATAAAATTATGGCAGTATTAAAAGTTATAGAAGTCCTTGCAAGCTCAGAAAAAAGCTGGGAAGATGCAACACAAAAAGCCGTTGAACAAGCAGCAAAATCATTAAAACATATTCGTTCTGTATATGTTCAAGAACAGAGTGCTGTTGTTAAAGACGGAAAAATAACCGAATATAGAGTAAATTTAAAACTTACTTTTGAAATTGAATAATTAATAAAAATTTTAACCAATATAAAAAACAAAAATTATGGGATTAGGTGGATTTTTTAAAAATTTATTTGGCTCAGCCAAAGAAAAAGCAAGTGAAGTAGCCGATAAAGCAGAAGTTTTGGCTGAAGAAGCCATTGAAAAAGTAAAAGAAACTGCAGCACCATTAGTTGAAAAAGCAGAAGAATATGCGGAAATTGCCAAAGAAAAAGTAGCCGAATATGTTCCTGTTGCTGAAGAAGCTATTGAAAATGCAGTAGAAACTGTTAAAGCAAAAGCTACCGAAATGGCTACTAAAGCAGAAGAAATAGCCGGAAATGTGGTTGATACTGTTAAAGAAAAAGTAAACTCCTTTACAGGCGATGCCGATGAAACAGCACCAGCAAAACCTGCAGAAGAAACAAATAGAGTTGAAGAAGATGCCGATTAATTTTGGAAAAAAACTATATTTGCAAAAATTTAAGTCACACTTTTTAGTGTGATTTTTTTTATTATGGAAAAAACACTTCACATTAGCAGTATAGAAGCATACACAAAACAATTTTTTGATGTATTAATTAGTTATTCGCCAAAGTTAATTTCGGCACTTATCATTCTAATTGTTGGTATTTATGCCATTCGATTTATAAACCGATTGGTAAAGAAAATAATGGTTAAACGTGAGTTAGACCCAACACTTTCAAAGTTTTTAGCCGATATTCTAAATTGGGTATTACGAGTTTTGCTATTTGTAACTTTTATATCAAAACTTGGCATTGAAACTTCTTCTTTTGTAGCCATTTTAGGCGCTGCTGGTTTGGCAGTTGGTCTTTCGCTTCAAGGCTCTTTGTCAAATTTTGCTGGTGGCATGTTGATTATTCTTTTCAAACCCTTTAGAGTTGGCGATACTATTGAAGCGCACGGAGTAATAGGAACCGTGACAGAAATTCAAATATTTGTTACCAAGCTTACTTCAGCAAATAATCAAACTATATTTATTCCGAATGGAATTTTATCTAATGGAATCATTACAAACTTTTCTGTTGAAGGAATGAGACGTGTTGATTTGGTGTTTTCACTTTCTTATGAAACGAACATCAAAGAAGCAAAAGAAATTGTTTTGGAGGTCATGACCAATCATTCTAAAGTTTTGAAAAATCCAGAACCGATGGTTGTTGTAAAAAATTTGACTGATAATGCTATTCATTTAGCCATTCGCCCTTGGTCTAAAAACGAGGATTTTATTGAAGTTTCTTCCGATATTTTAGAAAATTGTAAAGCTGCTTTTGATAAAAAAGGGATTATAATTCAACCTTTTGTGAGAGAAAATTCTAAGTAGTTTTAGTTTGCATCATAAAATCTTTCAAGTAATACGGTTCAAAATAAGCCACATCTTCAAAAGAATTATCTAAAAATTTTTTATAGGAAATAGCACTCATTTCCTTAGCTGAAGGATAAAAAACAGTGTCAACAAAATTAAAATTAGATTTAGATAGTATCGTTTTTGCTTTCTCGTTAGTATCTCCAACGAAATATACTGCATCCTCTATATCTGAAAAACTAGAACCATCGAGTATTTCGGCTTGAACTTCTCTTATCATTTCAATTTTTGCATTAAAAATGGCACTATAAACTTCCATTCTTCTCGCATCAATCATCGGAATGATAATTCCACTTTCTATTTGCAATTGACTTGCTAAAACGGTCAAAGTATCAACTGAAATCAATGGAATATCTAAGGCATAACATAATCCTTTAGCGGCAGAAACACCAATTCGTAATCCTGTATATGAACCTGGACCTTGACTTACGGCAACAGCACTTAAATCAGAAAAATTTATTTCAGTTTCCTTTATAATTTCTTCCATAAAGACATGCAATTTTTCAGCATGAGAAAAACCTTGTTCAGCCATTTCTTTACATAAAATAGTCACACCATTTTTAGCTAAAGCTACAGAACAGTTTTTAGTAGCCGTTTCAATGTTAAGAATATAACCCATTTAAAAAATAATCTATTGAAGTTCTATTTTTTTGGCTCTTCTTTTTTGCCAGTAATTTTTACTTTATCTCCAGAATTTAAATTTTTAGAAACGGTTACATAAGGACCAACAATCACTTCATCTCCTTTTTGAAGTCCAGAGATAATTTCGATGTTGGTATCATCTTGAATTCCTGTTTTAACTACTTTAATTTTAGCTTTGCCTCCTACTTTTACAAAAACACATTCTAGTTTTTTGTCTGATTTAGCTTTCACTTTATTTTCTTCTTCTCCTTCTTTTACTTCAAATTTTTTAGTTGCTGCTGTATCCGATTTTATTACTACAGCACTAATTGGCACGCCAATAACTTTCTCTTTTCTTGTAGTAATAATATCAACCGTAGCGGTCATTCCTGGTCTAAAAGGCGAATACGTATTGGGTTTTCCTTCGATTAAATCTAAATACGATTCTTTCAAAATTCTAACTTTAACTTTAAAATTGGTTACTTGATCGGCAGTAGTTGTGGAACTTGCAGAATTGGAAATACTGGTTACAATGCCTTTAAATTCTTTTTTTAAATAGGCATCAACCTGAATATTGGTTTCGTCGCCAATGTTTATTTTAACGATGTCATTTTCATTTACATCAACTTCAACTTCCATATTATTTAAGTTGGCAACTCTTAAAATTTCAGTTCCGGTCATTTGTTGGGTTCCCAAAACTCTTTCGCCCAATTCTACATTCAGCATAGAAATTGTTCCATCTGCTGGAGCATAAATTGTAGTTCTTCCTAAGTTGTCTTTTGCTTCTTTTACCGTTGCATTGGCACTTTGAACACTATAATAAGCCGATTGTTTACTCGCTTTGGCTACTTCAAATGAAGCAATAGCTTTATCCCAATCGGATCGAGAAATAATTCCTTTTTCGTACAACGATTTGTTTCTGTCATAATTGGCTTGAGCTTCTTTAAAAGAGGCATCGGCTTGACTCAATCCTGCTTTAGTTCCAGAATAATTAGACACTGAACGATTCAACCCAGAAGTGTACAAATCGGGATTAATTTTTACTAATAAATCGCCTTTTTTAACCACTTGACCTTCTTTTACAGGCAAAGCAATAATTTCGCCTGATACTTCTGAAGATATTTTTACTTCAATTTCGGGCTGAATTTTTCCAGTGGCAGAAACTGTTTCTATGATTGTTATTTCGTCCACTTTGGCAGTTTCAACTTCTGTAGAATTATCTCTATCACCAAAAGCACCTGATTTTGATAATACGATTAACAAAACTACTACTCCTAAAATAACTCCAGTTATTATGTAAATTTTCTTTTATTTTGATAATACGATTAACAAAACTACTACTCCTAAAATAACTCCAGTTATTATGTAAATTTTCTTTTTTGACATGATTTTATTTATTTTTTATATACGTATTATTTCTTGCATGAATACTTAAAGCTCCAATACCACAAATAAATGCTGTGACAAAGTTATCAGAATTTCGAAAGTACATTATTATCAATCCAACAATTGCTCCAATGGTAAATGCTTTTAAACTTTCTAGTAATATTTTCTTATCCATAATTATTTTTTTATAATTGGAATTCCAAAATAAAATTCTAAAACCTTAGTTTTAAAAACATAGTCATACTTTGTTCTTAAAACTTCTGATTGTGCATTTTCTAATGCAATTGTTGATTGTGAAAAATCAAATGCATTCATCAAACCAACATTATAACGTTCTTTAGAAAAATTAAAAGCTTGTTTTCTTGCCTCAAGTGATTTTTGAGCTGCTTCAAAAGATTTACTAGCATTAACTACATCATTATAAGCTTGATATACATTGCGTTCTAAATCTAATTCTGCTTGTTTTAATTGAAACTCAGTTCTTTCTTGATTTATTTTTGCACGCTTTACTCTACCTTTTGTAGCAAAACCATTAAAAATAGGCACATTTAATTGAGCTCCAACTGCCGTCCCATCAAATAGCGATAATTGATCAATAAAATTAAAAAACGGATTCTCAGACCAACGTGTATTATATCCTATAAATCCTGATAGGGTTGGCAAATATGAACTTTTTGAAATTTCAAGATCCTTTTTAGCTATTTCGACATTAGAAGTTGCAATTTTAATGTCTTTAACAGACTCTTTTGCTTTTGCTAAAATACTCTCTTGGGTTTCATTTATAACGCTAGAAACAGGAACATCAACAGGAACATCAGACACATCAAAAGTACTATATTCTTCAATTAATAATGTTTGACATAATGCAATTTTTGAAATAAGCAACGTATTTTCTGTTCCTATAATTTGTTGTTGTTGTGTTGCGTCTGTAGCTTGCAATTCAAAAATATCACCTGCAGGTAAAGAACCAGCGTCAATAAGTTTTTGAGTACGTGCAATATTCTCTTTTGTTATGATATTTTGGTTTTTCTGAACTTTTAATTGTTCTTTATTGAACAGTATTTGTAAATAAGAATTTGCTATAGACAAAGAAATATCATCTTTCATTTTGTCTAAACGATATGAATTTGCAATTTTATTTAATTTTGAACGCTGCAACGTTTTCCAATTTACTAATCCATTAAATAAATTTACATTTGAATTTAGTCCAGCAGAAAAAGATTGAAAAGTTTCATTTTGAAATTGGTTTGTAACCGGATTTATACTAGCACCTGTATTTACGCTGAAGTTGGCATTACCATTTAAAGTTGGTAAAAAATTTCCAACAGCTTCCATTTTTTCAACTTCTGATATTTTTAAATCTAATTCAGATTGTTTTATGCTAATATTATTTTTTAAAGCATAATCAACACATTCTTTGAGCGTCCATTTTTTTGATTGAGCTTGGGATGAAAATCCAAAAACTAATGTAAAAAGGAAAATTATTTTAAAACCTACGTTTTTCATGTTTATTTTAATCAATAGTTAAAATACAATAATGCAAATTTAAGCGTTTTATCAT
>JFJP01038836.1_pt1 | contig 15502 bp, 13 predicted proteins | sample 431651 | NCBI WGS metagenome assembly JFJP01 (sample SAMN02602958, study PRJNA72255) | Microbial mat metagenome, whole genome shotgun sequencing project. | biome: fresh water; feature: sink hole; material: water; isolation source: purple microbial (photo- and chemosynthetic) mats found in... | reverse complement strand
TCATACTTCCCCTCAACAATCACCTCCTTCACCGCTTCGAGATAGCCAAAACCGTTTAGCATGTCGGGTAACAGGTAACTCCCTTCCACCCACTCGTTCCATGCGTTGATAGTTATAATCTTTGGCTGTTCCGGATGACTGTCGGCATATTTCTTCGCTTTAGAGAGCAGGGTTGCAAAACTTTGTGGTGTATTATTATAGTGTACAACATCGCGGATCCCTTTTGCCGGGAAACGCGGGGTATCGTCCCATCCTATTGAAACACACGGGAATACCGGGACATCGAGTACTGAATCCATTTGCTCCCTGATCTTCACTGAATTGGCGCCATAGGTGAGATAATCTTCAGTGGTTCCGCCCATATTATACATTGCAACACTGTTGAAACCCATTGTTTTCACACTTGCTGTGAAATTTGCGGCCTGCTCTTCCGACATTACGGAACCGCCGCCCTGGTTCCACTGGATATGTAATCCGGGAAAACCGGCTTTCTTCACTTCATCGCGGAAATAGTCGAGTGCTTTACGTGCTTCTGACTCACTGTTGCCAAAGCTTTCAACCAGTTTGTCGACACTGAAAACCGAAAAAACAGGCTCGCCGTTAATTTTTAAATAGTTCGGACGTTTGAAGTACTGATTGATTATCCTGTCAACTATTATCTGATAGTTCTTCCAGTCCACCTTTGCATTCCACAGGATCTCGGTATTGTCCTTATAGCGGTGGTAATTCCAGTAATTGTATCTCACATCGTGATTGGCCCACATAATGTAGAACTGCATCTTTTCATTATTACGCGCTTTCAGGAAACCGTCGTTAAGGGCGCTCTCGAGGTAGGGTCCCCCTTCGTACCAGTACCAGTCGTATACGAATACATTTACACCATGACCGGTGGCTGCATCAATCCATTTTTCAACAACTTTCGGATCGTTGTCCAGTTCGTAACCCCACAGCGGCTGACGTGGCTGGTAATGTCCCTCAAACCTGGGATTTCCCTTTTTAATAACTTCCCATTCGCCGGTGCCGTCGCCCCAGAGTTTTACCCGGCCAAGTGAATCGTCGTGGCACGACGGCCAGATATATGCAGCCACTAAATAATCGTTTTTTGCAGGCTTAACCTGCTGCGGAGGCTCTTTGACAGCTGTGGTACAGCCGAAAATAAAAACGGAAAATAACAGAAGGGTGAGTTTTAGAGTTGGGGTTTTCATTATTATAGCTTTAGATTAATCATAATTAATTAGTTGTCATTTACTTCGTGTCATTTGGCTTCGCCGTCATTAGTAGTCATTGATTGTATTACAATTGAATGACTATTGAATGACTTGTTCTTTTTTACCACGGAGTTACACAGTGTTATCACAGAGTTTCCACGGAGTTGATTTGTCTCTTAGTCCCTTAGTCTCTATGTCTCTTAGTCCCTCAGTCTCCGTAAGAGATCCCGGTTATTTCAAAAACCACATCCTTCCCCGCCTGCTTTATGGTCACCTTGTCGCCGGATTTTCTATTTATCAGTACCCTCGAAACAGGTGAGATGAATGAGACTTTGCCCCTTGAAATATCTGCCTCATCAACTCCGACAATCTGGAAAGTCTGAGTATTTTTCGTTGCTTCTGTTTTAAGAGTTACCGTTGCTCCGAATCTTATTTCATCTTTTGGCTGCACTGTCAGATCAACTAACCTGGCCTCAGCAATCCGGCTATTCAGCAGCTGCAACTTTGCATTTATATAGTTTAACTCTATCCTTTTCTCATTTTCTCTGGCAGTACTCAAAGTGCTCTTTTCAGTCTCAAGCAACTGCCGCTCAGACAGTAACTGATTCATACCGGCCGGGGTAACAAAGTTTGTCACGCCTTCAGGCAGATATGCCCTCTGGGGTACTATCGGAATTTCTTCCTGGTCGTCTTCTTTAACAAATCCTCTGCTCATTGTCGATTGCGCTGCGCGTGTTATAGTGATCGCAGCTATTAAAAGTTAAGATTATAGTTTGTACTTCGTCCTCCCGAAGGTTGTTTTTTCAGGATATTCATACTTAACAATTCCTGAATATCCCTGAGTGCAGTGTCCTGAGAACATTTAGCAATTTTTGCCCACTTTGAAGATGTTAATTGACCTTCAAAGTTTTCCAGTAATTTGTTAATCATCAGTATTTGTCTGCTGTTAAGTGCTTTGGAAGAATATTTTATCCAGAACTTGTGCTTACTGAGAACTTTTGAAAGAATGATATCTGACGAATTAATTGCATCTGTCAGGCATTTTAAATACCAGAGCATCCATTCAGTTATATCAAGAGTCCCTTTCTGAGTTTTTTCCAGGATGTTATAATACTCCTTTCTCGCGGTTCTTATTTGTGAAGACATACTATAAAACCTTTGCGGTGTATCGTCCGATCTGGTAAGTAACATTTCCGATAAAGCACGTGCAATCCTGCCATTACCGTCCTCAAATGGATGTATTGTAATAAACCATAGATGAGCAATTGCAGATTTTAAAATTATGTCCTGGTCCTGTTCTTTATTATACCATGAAATAAATGAATTCATTTCTTTTCCAATCTGTTTTGCAGACGGAGCTTCAAAATGTACTTTCTCTTTTCCCAAGGCTCCTGAAACAACTTGCATAGGACCAGTTGAATCATCTCTCCACTTACCTGTAATAATTTTATACATACCACTCCGCCCTGATGGAAATAACGCTGAATGCCAGCCATATAGTCTGTCGGTTGTTAATTGCTGTCTATAGTTCTGTGTAGCGTCTAACATCATCTCCACTACTCCATCTGTATATCTGTCGGATGGTACGAGGCCCGACACCTCAATTCCTAACTTTCTGGCTATTGAGGACCGAACCTGATCAAGGTCCAGAACAAGACCCTCAATTTCTGATGTCTTAATTACTTCAATTGTCAGGGTTTCCAGAACAGCCTCACTTCTTAGTTTAAACCCTAAGGTTTCCATCTTTCCTACCAACTTCCCCTGTAAGTGCCTGACATTCGAAAGAGGTAATAAAACGGACTTAATGTCCCATTTAAACTTCGGCCAATCAGATTGCTGATATATATAAGCTTTCATTATCCGCAGTTTTTGCGGTAAATATACAAATTAATCTCCTCAATTAAAAATAATATACGCAATATATGCGGTGATTAATAACCCTATTCTCCGCATTTTTCCTGCGGCCGTCATTTGCGCTACGCGTGTCATTCATTGTCATTGATTGTTTTACGATTGAATGACCATCGAATGACTATTTTACCACGGAGTTACACGGTGTTCTCACGGAGTTACCACGAAGTTGTTTTGTCTCCTAGTCCCTCAGTCTCTTAGTCTCTCAGTCACTTAGTCTCTTAGTCTCTCAGTCCCTTAGTCAACTGCATCGCAAGTTTCTTAATCTCAAGAAAGCTCCTCTTATTCGGAATATAAAATTCGAATCTCTTATTGCCGTTAGCTGTAACTATACTCACAAAATTATTCATGCCGTTATGGTATGAAAAAAAAGCCGGCGACCACACCAGGTACTCAAAAAAAGTTGAGTTGTTTAATCCTTCATATCCGGTAAGCTTAAATCTGATGTTGCGTATGTTACCGGTACGGAATATTTCTTTCCTTTTGTTTATAACTATCTCGATATAGTCTTCAGAAAAGGAGATGCGTCCGATTGTGTTTTTGAAACTGGCTGAATAATTGATAATAAACAGACATACAACGAATGTAATTGCTGTAACAACCATCAGTGCCACTTTTATGCTCTGATTTTCCGGATAACCGGAAAATCCGATCTGGAAAAACAGCACAATGCCGGTTATGACTCCTGCAACGGCATAACGCTTTACCGGTTTGCGTTTTTTACTTACGAGTTCGAAGTTTAACATATATCAGTTCTTTTCACTCATTGTGTCACAAAGTAACGCTTCAACACAGGCCTCCAGTCGAAGATCTCGAATTTGTCAACAATTCGTCCTGACGGGTCGATAAGAAAACAGGTTCTGGAACAGAAGTCGGGCCGGTACGAAGCAATTGTTGTATTTTCGTTTGCATCGATAAATTTTCCTGTAAGTTTTAATTCCTTAATATTAGTGCGAAGGATTGACGGAGATTTATCGAGACAGAGAAATTCAAGTTTGCCTTTAAAAGCTTCTGTTAAGTCTTTGTAGCACTGATAACTGCTTTCTTCCGACCAGCAGGCAGAGACATTCGCTATCAGTAAGTACTTTCCTTTGTAATCGGGAAACCTTACTGAATCGCCGTCCATAGTCTTACAGTTGAAACCAGGTGCCAGCATTCCTGTCTGGGTACCGCTGTTACTTCTGAAATCATTGTCCCTGACAAGGGTAATTGTTTTTCCATCGTTTGAAATATCGCTGAAGCGGTAATAAAAATCTTTCAATTTCAGGAACTCATTAGGCTTAAGCATGTCGGCTTCGTAGAGAGAATCCTTTTTTAGATTATTCTCAGCTGTGATCGCCAGTAGAGGCGAATCGAAACAAAACCTAACATATGGCGTGCTGTTTAAGACCTCTATCTGGTAATTGTTATCATCGAAAGTGAATGATGCTTCAAGGTGCTGTGCTGCAATAAACAGTAAATCGCTGCTGCCGAATGTTCCGATCATCACCCAACCTGTATCATTAACAAGATCTTTACCGTTGTAGATCTTATAATTACAACTTATAAGACCCGCTTTTGATCTCCAGTCAAGTTTGTCAATTAACCTTACAGAATCATCTCTGAAGTCTTTGTTTTGGTTCTCATCCACAATGAAAATAGTATCGTTGCCCCTGATTCCGGTCATAATACTGATTGAATTATCTCTGGCTGACGGGAGATTTGAAGTGTCAATTTTTGAATTGTAAAAGTCTTTCAGGAAGGTGGTCATATATTCAGATTTATCTGCTTTCAGACGCCGAAACTGAAAAGGTTTGAAGTCAATTAATTCTTCCCCGAGTTTAATATTGTCTATCCCCTCAGGAAATATAATACTGAAATGCCGTTTTTCGGAAGTATCCCTGAAAGTAATTGGTCCCCCACCGCCCGGCAACATTCCAAAGCCTTTTATTTTAACAGGACAGATAACAATTGTATCGTCTGAAGATGTAAAATAATTTTCCTGTTCCTTACCCGGTTTGCAGCTTATTACAGCCAGGATAATAATTATCAAAAAGAATCGGATTGCTTTCATGAGTTTATGCATGTTAAATCTCTGATTAACTTAGTAAAAAAGAACCACGGAAACACGGAGAGCACAGAGAATCCACCTTCGCTAAAGCTTCGGCGGATAAAACACGGAGCTCTTTTGTCTCTTAGTCCCTAAGTCCCTTCGTTCCGCTATCGCGGAATCTACGCTGCGCTTCGATCTCCCCTTCTCCCCCTCTCCCCTTCTTTCTTCCCTCACTCCTCATTCCTCACCCCTCACACCTGCTTTTCACTTCCTCGGAACCGATTTCTTAAACCCGCTGACATTAAGTGCCGGATCGTGATTAGGATCATAATTCTGGTTATCGGAGTAGATAATGTCGCCGTTTGAATTAATCCACCTGTTCTTCCAGCTGTCGGTGTCGGTTTCAACCTTACCGGTGTATGGATTTGTGTATTCATTCTGACCTGTAATTGTCAGGTACATATCCTTGTTTATTTCGGAAGAGGTGTTCCTTCTGCTTTCGTTTATTGCATTATCCATTGCCTGAAGCTCCTTTTGTGTGGCAGCAATAAGTCCCCCCCGCTGCCTTTGTCCGTTCACCTCGCCTGTAATCCAGCTTAAGCTCCATATTCCCGAGTTCTGTATTACCTGCAGAAGAGGCTCCCATTTGTCCATTTCACCTTCAGGGGTTCTTATTAACATCGACTGTCTGTTCTTCCATAGTCCGCCGCCGTTTGCCCCGAAGTCTTCAATAACTGTCACCATTCTTTCGGTATATCTTCGTCCATCCTCTTCATAGGTGAACTCTATCATAGCAGCAGAATAGGACATGTTGGTAACCATCTTCACTGCAGGATCGACAGATGAGGAATAGAGCGAGACAAGTCCGGGAAGCTGCTTTGAAGCTGTTATATTAACCTTTGATGCACGGGGGTGTGCATAAGGGATCCCAACCTGTGTCATAAAAGAAACAGGATCCCTTTTTATTCTTACAAGTGCATTGTTGAAGACAGCGCCTTCGCGATTTCCCCAGGCATTCCGCTGGTCGATGCAGAGCATCTCAGGCAGCCACCTGATCATAACACTCCCGTTCTGGTCTTTTTTTACGGTAAGATCGAATTTGCATTCAACCATATTATTTGCCCCGGCAATGTTTGGATCAAGGATCCGGATTGCTCCGCCATCGATAATCCATCCCCTGGGAACTAGGAGACTGAATGCTTTTTCAACAGGTTCATTCATCCTCGTGAAATAAACCGAATTACCCTGTCCGAAAATATTTACACATAACAGCAAACAAATTGATAGTGTGGTGATTGATTTCATGGTTATTAGTATATCCAGTTAGAAATGAAATGCATTTAAAAGTTTCTTCTTAACCACGGAGTTACACAGTGTTATCACGGAGGCCTTCGACAAGCTCAGGCTGACAGGGAGTTGTTTTGTCTCTTTGTCCCTGAGTCTCTTAGTCCCTTAGTCTGCCCTCTTCCCTCACTCCTCTCTCCTAAGCTTCCGCCCCGTCAATCACTCAGCAAAAGACCAGTTAAAATGACTGCTAAGCCTCATCAGGTCAGTGCTTTGCTCAACGTAAAGTTCTCACCGGGGGTGCATTGCATATCAAATCTAATCAGAATTATCGGAAATTCAAGGGGGGTGTGAAAAAATTAACAGACTACGGCTGACAACCCAGGGTGCAGGGTGCAAGATGCAAGGTGCGGGAGAGAGTCAGCTCATTAAAAATATATTTGACATGGGCCTCCTGAATTCTTAAATTGCATGTTAAAACTTAAAAATCTAATATTATGAGGAAGTTTTTTGGTCTTATTTCTATTATTGCTGTTCTGTCAATCGGATGCAAAGAGAAGGAACAGCCGAAAACTACTGCTTTGTTTTTATTCACTCCCTACCAGGATTCGCCTGAATACCTGAATGGTCAAATCAAGTCTGTAAAAGAGCTGAATTATTGGGCAATCGAAAAAGATGGTCAGTTTACTGCAGGCAACCTCATAACTCAAAAAGAAAGGGATAGTCTCAATTGGTCAGGCGATTTTACTGCATTCTACAATCCGGATGGAGTAATTGAAAAGATTGACTATGTAACATACGACATGAAGACAAATTCGTGGAAAATGGAAATCGCCGACAACCTTATTACAAAAGCCACCTGGATCAGGCTCGACACCCCCCGGTCCTATTATATATTCGGGTATTTTCAGAAAAAGCAAACCTCTGCCACAGGTTACAGGATGAAAGATAGTTCACTCCTTTTAAAAGGTGAGATTACATACGGGGAAAAAGGGAATCATGATAAAATTAAAAACTATAATTCCAAAGGCATGCTTACAGGGTATAATACCTACCTGTGGAATGACAAATCTCTGGTATATGAAGTAAAGAATTTCACTGGAAAAGATTCACTGATTTCAAGTTCTGGAATGGAATATAATGATAGGGGTTTTTATATTAAAGCAGAATATAAGGACGGAAAGGGCGGTATCGTCAGGACTGTAAAAATGGATTATAAAACTTTCGACGATAAAGGAAACTGGCTTACTGTTGTTATATATGATGGTGACAAACCGGTAATCTTTGCAAAAAGGGAATATACCTATTATTAATATAGCCGAACGACGACATTAAGTATCCGCAGATAATAAAAAATGCATCAGAGTTTTATAGAAAGTTCCAATTGACCACCTAATCCTAGTTCCACAATTTTCTGCAGGGTCGATATACGAACTTCTTTAACATTATTCTCCAAACGGGAGATATAGGATTTGGTTATACCACATTTATCTGCCAGCTGTTGCTGGGTCATTCCTTTTTCCATTCGTGCTTTCTGTATCATAGCACCCAGCATGAATGCCTTATAGCCTTCTTCAAGTTTATCCCTTTCTGGAGTTCCTCTTCTACCGAAATGCATATCCTTAAATTCTGAAAGTGTTATAATGTTATTATCCATTTGCAATGATAATTAATGTTGCACTATAGTGCAACTAAATATTATAATATTTTCTTTTGTTGAACGCAGCGAGCGCCAAAGACCAAATTTACAAAACTGACAGCGGAAGTTCAAGAATTTAACAGTTTATGTAGATACTTAATTTTTAGTGGTGCGTGGGCAATCCGGAAATGGTGCGAACTTCAGCTTGGAGCGTAGCGCCAATAAGGCCTGTGCAGCGGGCGTAGCAGAGAGCTGAAGTTGGCATTTCCGGCGCCCTTTTTTGGTTCGTTTTTTGGGCGAGCAAAAAATGAACAAAGATTATAAGAAAGTAACTATTTTTCAATATGCAGATACATCTTCCAATAGACCCTTGCTTTCCTGTTAAAATGAGTCTCAATCCCGCTCCAGTGGGTGCGCATGAAAACATATGGCTTTAACCAATCCTCATCTTTAATTTCTTCAGCTGTTGGCGAGATGCTCTCAGGTAATTTATTATCAAAGGCATAGTATTTATATGCCGATAGAAAGGCATTGTTTTTAAAGATCTGATAATGTCCGACAACTCTGTTCCAGTGAGTACGGTAAAATTTCCTCTCATGCGAGGTCAGAACAAGTAATGAACTTATTGCAGCCAGTAAAATGGATGGTATTACCATAAATGTCCACCAGTCTAAAAAGAAAAATGAGGTAATTAATGTCCCGGCCATTATTATAAAACTAAATTTCTGGAAAACCATCAGAGGGAGGTTTAGCAGTTTAATAATAATGGTACCCAGACGTAGATTTATTATTATCTGCCCGCAAAAATAGAGACTCGCCGGAACTATGAACTTTGTCTGTAAATCAACAGGCACAAAAATGAGAACCAGGTATGAGAGTGTAAACAAAAATACCGGAAACTGGATAAGTCTGTCAGTAAGAGACAGAAAATCAACAGGATTCACTTTTTTTGAAAGGCGGTGAAAAAGCAACCACTCTGTTTTCTCATTAATATCAATTATTTGCCCCTTTGTGGTAATCATTGTTCTGGTCGATAAAAAGTCTGCAAATATATAGGAAATTATATCATGACTAACTTATCCTTTTAAATTCTATCAGTTCCCTGCCACTGTTGCGGATTAACGATACAGCCCACCTTGTAATCACAATTGAGCTTAATAGTCCGCTTATTGAATCGAGCCAGTATAAATTATAAAACAAACCCACTGTTAATGCAATAATTGCAGTAATGCTTGTAAGCCCGTCGGCCAGCACATGTAAGTAGGCCGACCTGATGTTATGATCGCTGTCTTCTTTCTTATGATGCAGGGCATAAGCACTTATTACATTTACTATCAGTCCAACGAACGCCACAAATATAGCCTCCCTGAACATTATTGTAACAGGATTCAATAGTCTTTCAAACGATTGAATTCCCATTGTAATTGCCACAATCTGCAAAACTATTGCACTCGTAAAACCCGACAGGGCTAATAGTTTTTCTTTTCTGAATGTAATTTTGTCTGTCTGAGCATATTTACGAGCCATTATATATGCAAGCCAGGATAATCCAAGTGCAAAAGCATGAGATGACATATGATACCCATCGGCAAGAAGTGCCATAGAATGTGTAAGATAGCCGAAAATAATTTCCACAACCATTGTCACCGCTGTGAGTATTACAACAAAGCGGGTCTTTCTCTCAAATGTTTCGCTTATGTGCTGATGGTGGGTGTGAGAATCCATGTCCTCCTGTGAAAAGTGGTGATTGTCAGCCATATTGCTATGTTCCGGTTGTTTTATCACAATTTTACTTAAGCCTGAATGGCTTCGCCTTCCAGATCTTTTCGCAATAATCCTGTATAGATCTGTCTGATGAGAACTTGCCCATCCTTGCAACGTTCAGAATGGCAATTCTGTCCCATTCAGAAGGGTGTTTCCAGGTTTCGGCAACGAGGTCCTGACAGGCAGTGTACAACGGATAATCAGCCATAAGCATATACGGATCGTGCCACAACAGACTGTCGGTGATTGTTTTAAAAAGGCTGGTATCGCCATTGGAGAAAAGCCCGGAGTTAATCATGTCAATTACTTCCCGTAACTCTTCATTATGATCATAAATAAAGCGGGGGTTGTACCCGTTCCGTTTTGTATCTTCAACCTGTGAAGCTGTGAGTCCGAACAGGAAGAAATTTTCGTCACCAACTTCTTCACGCATTTCCACATTAGCCCCGTCGAGAGTGCCGATGGTGAGGGCTCCGTTCATAGAGAACTTCATGTTGCCTGTACCGCTGGCTTCTTTTCCGGCTGTTGAGATCTGTTCAGAAAGGTCTGCAGCAGGGTAGATATGCTGAGCATTTGTTACATTAAAATCGGGGAAGAAAACAACCTTAAGCCTGTCTTTCACATCTGGATCAGAGTTTACCACGGCTCCCACTGAATTGATCAGCTTTATGATAAGTTTAGCAGCATAATATCCGGGAGCGGCCTTTCCTCCGAAGATGAAGGTGCGGGGAGCAATATCAATATCAGGATTGTGCTTTATACGAATGTAACGGGTGATTATATTCAGTACATTAAGGTGCTGCCGTTTATACTCGTGAATCCTCTTTACCTGAATATCGAACATTGAAGCAGGATCAACTATGATGCCTGTCCTTTCTTTAATCAGCCTTGTCAGTATTTTCTTATTCTCCAGTTTCACATTCCTGAATTTTTCTCTGAAGGCTGCATCGGAGGCAAATGGTTCCAGCTTGCGCAGTTCATCGAGCTTGCCGGGCCATTTATCACCAATTGAATCTGTTATGAGCTTGCTTAATCGCGGATTACTCAAAACAATAAAGCGCCGGGGTGTTACTCCATTTGTGATATTATGGAAACGCTTTGGGTACATTTCAACCCAGTCGGGCAGCACTTGCTGCTTAAGAAGTTCTGTATGCAATGCTGCAACGCCATTAATTGCATTGCTTCCCACACAGGCAAGGTTAGCCATGCGTATAAATTTCCCTCCTGTTTCATCAATTATAGACATACGCGATAGTTTGCCTTCATCGCCCGGGAAATGCTCGCTTACCTCTTTCAGAAAACGGGAATTAATTTCATAGATAATCTCCAGAATGCGTGGCATCAGGTAGGCGAAAAGGCCAACAGACCATTTTTCCAATGCTTCAGGCAGCAGTGTGTGATTCGTATAACTGAATGTTTTGCAGGTTGTTGCCCATGCAGTGTCCCAGTCAATTTTATATTCATCCACAAGTATGCGCATGAGTTCAGCTACCGAAACTGAAGGATGGGTATCGTTGAGTTGTATGACCCATCTTTTATGAAATTCATGGGGTTTGCCATCATATCTCAGGTGGATATTCATCATATCCTGAAGCGAGCACGAAACAAAGAAGTACTGCTGTTTGAGACGGAGCTTTTTCCCTTCAAGCAATTCGTCATTCGGGTAAAGCACTTTGCTTATATTTTCCGACTTCACCTTATAGTCAACCGCCTTATAATAATCGCCTTTGTTAAATGATGAAAAGTCAAATGATTCCTCAGCTTCAGACTTCCACAGACGAAGAAAATTACATGAGGGGACATTGTAGCCCATAACCGGAGTGTCGCAGGGTATTCCTGTTACCATATAGGCGGGTTTCCACCTGATGCGGTTGTAACCATCTGTATCTGTGTACGATTCTGTGTGGCCGCCAAATTTGACATTCACTGCAAGCTCAGGCCTGGCACTCTCCCACGGGTTTCCGTTACGAAGCCACTTATCTGTTTTTTCAACCTGCCAGCCGTCGCGGATCTCCTGATCGAAGATTCCAAACTCATAACGTATCCCATAGCCAACGGCAGGAATTTGCAATGAGGCGAGCGAATCGATATAACAGGCAGCCAGACGTCCAAGGCCTCCATTGCCAAGACCAGGTTCTTCTTCCTTCGCAATAATTTCGTCGAAATCAAACCCAAGCTCTTCAACAGCCTGTTTCATCTCATCATAAATATTCATTGAGATAAGGTTGACTCCCAGCTGCGGCCCGATAAGAAACTCGGCAGAAAGGTAAGAGACAAGCTTAAGATCTTTTTCAAACACTGCATTCATTGTCCGGTGTTCCCGTTGCAGAAGCCTGTCGCGTACTGTAAACGAAACAGCCATATACAAATCATTAAGAGAAGTATTTGCAATGTTCCTCCCCTGCTGGTAAAACAAATGTTCGGTAACAGCCTGTTTAAGTGAGTTTACGTCCATGCCGGAACGGACATCTATTGTTTTTGATGAAGCACTCTTAGGTTTACCGTCGTCGATATTGGTTTTGCTTGCCATACAAAGAATATTTTCTGAGTTGCTGTTGTGAATAAAAGAGTGAAAAGATACAAAAATTATCCGTTCTCCCCATCTTTCAGCCTCCAGGTCTATTCATCTGTAATCAGTCTTTATTATCCGGTTCGAAGAACACCCATCTAATAGCGGGAAATGCTTTTTTTAGTTCAGCTTCGCAGGTGTTTATGTTTGCTATAAGTTGATTTGCAGTATCTGTTTCTGCCATTTTTGCTTTAAGGGCCACCATAATCTGTGAACCAAAATGCATCGTAATCAGATTAAGAATGCTTTCAACTTCAGGCCGCTTTTCAAGGAAACTTTTTATTTCCGAACGTGTTTCCTCATCGGCACTCTGTCCGATGAGCAGACCCTTAACTTTTGCAGCAAGAAAAAACGAAATTATTATAAGCAGCACACCGATTCCAATGCTTCCGAATGCATCATAAACAGGGTTTCCTGTTATAATTGAGAGGACAACGGCAATAAGTGCAAAGGTAAGACCCAGTAAGGCGGCAATATCTTCCCCCATTACAACTACTAATTCACTCTGCCTCGTATTTTTTACCCATTTCCAGAGGGGAGTATTATGCCTTACTTTTTTAACCTGCACTAAACAACCGTAAAGCGATGCTGCTTCAAGAATAATACTTACCAATAACACAATTACAGCAACAAAAGGTTTTTTCAATCCTTCATGGGAACTTATCTTATGGATACCCTCATAAATTGAGAATAAGCCTCCCATACTGAATAAAATCAGGGCAACCACAAACGACCAGAAGAAGATCTCTTTTCCGTATCCCAGCGGATGGTCTGTATCAGGGTTCTTCTTAGCCTGCTTTAATCCGAGGAAAAGAAGTCCCTGGTTCCCGCAATCGGCGTAAGAGTGAATCGACTCGGCAAGCATTGAACCTGAACCGGTTATAATAGCTGCAGCTGTTTTTGTAATTGCAATTCCCAGGTTTGCCAGTAAGGCAAAGAGAATTGATTTTGTTGATGTATTCTGGTGCGACATATGAGGATTAAAGGTGTAAAGGCGCAACGGTGCAACGGTGCAACGGCAAAAGCTCAGGGTATAGAATTATTCAGTTACCAATTCAGAAGATACAGTTAAGAATTTCAGGGTATAGGAGCTGATATACTCAATATCGAGCCTTGAAGTAATTGTACCTCCCCAGTAACCGGCTTTGATTTCAATAATTGTATCATTTATCTCTGTCCAGGTGCCATCATAATCGGCGTATGTTATTGGAGGTGTCCCGCACCATCCGGAATTTTTCCTCTGAATAAGGGTACCGTCTGCATTGAACTTAATCCCATCGCCCTCAATAAATCCAGGACTGCGTGTATAAACTGTTACCTCCCCTTCAAGAAAGGAATAGTTCCATGTGCCAAGAAGGTCACTATCGCTGTAATCCTTTTCCTCTTCTTTTTTTGAGCAGGAGAAGAGAACCAGGGTCAGAGTAATAATTGTCAGGATCTTTTTCATTTGACGCAAAGTTAGAAAAAAATCAGTTCAATAATCATACCAATAATTTTCAAATAACAAGCTACTTTTGATGTTTCCTTAATTACCTGGTTGGGTCAGACAGACTGGCACCAATTTCGCCTTTCGGGAAAAATTTTTAAATTGGTACGTGATTTGTTAGTAGCTTAAATAAGAATTGATACTTAATAAACAAACAGATGAAAAAGTTAATTACAACTTCGTTATTCGCACTGCTTATTGCAGGTGCAATTAACATCAAAGCTCAGAAGGCCCCCGGGGAATATCTGGGTCTTCCCGGAGATAACCTTAACCTTTATGCTGTAATGGACCTGTTCAGGGAATCAGAAACACTTGAAGGATTTGAGAAAAATCTTAATGATGAAAACTCCAAAATCAATAACCTCGATCTCGACGGGGATAATTTTGTTGATTATATTACTGTAAGTGACTATGTTGATGGTGATGACCATACAATAGTTCTGTCGGTAGCAATTAGTAAGATGGAGAAGCAGGATGTGGCTGTATTTACAGTAAACCGCCTTAACAACGGATCTGTGCAGATCCAGCTTATAGGCGACGAAGAACTATATGGTAAGAATTACATAATAGAACCGATATATGATGAAAAGAACGGTGAAACTCCTAATCCGGGTTATAAAGGAAACCAGCAGAATATTACTGTAGTGCAAACAACAACCTACGAAGTGGCAACCTGGCCACTGTTGCTGTACATCTACCGGCCCGGCTACGTGGTTTGGCGTTCAGGATGGTATTATGGCTACTACCCGTCTTACTGGCATTCATGGAGCCCCTTCTACTATCATTACTATTACGGATATCATTCACATTGGTACCCGGTATATTATCAGCACTACCGCCACTGGGACAGACCTCGTTATCAGCGCTATAATACCTTTTACTATAGCAGTGTAAGGTCGCACTCACCCCAGGTAAATGTCAGAATAAGAGAGGGAAACTACAGAACTACTTATTCACGTCCGGAATCACGCAGTGAAGGCGAAAAGAAAGGACTGACTTCAAACCCTGTAAGTCGCAGATCTGGCGTCAGCTCTTCAAACAGCAGGAATGACAGTTCTCCAGATAAGATTAATAACGAATCGAGAAGGAATAGTGACAGTAAAGGTGAAAAGTCTGTATCAGACTCTCAGTCTCGGAGGCGAGATGAAAGCCAGACCAGGTCATCTGATACTAAAAGTAATAAATCTGTTTCAACATCTTCAAAATCTGTAAAAACAGAAAGCCGTGAAAGATCATCTGCAACAACTTCAGGAAAATCTTCCTCAGGCAAGGAATCAGTTAATAAAGCAAATAACAACAGAAGACAGGAGAAACCTGCAACTACCAGCAAATCAACAAAATCAAGTACTACCAGGTCACAAAAATCAGAATCTGCTCCAAAAAAGAGCGAAACGAAAACAAAAACCACCTCAGAGACCAAGAGGAGGTAATCGGGATTCAATTGATAATCTATACTAAAGGGCTGTCTCAAACGGGGCAGCCTTTTTTTGTAATCTTTTATTTAGGACAGGCTATATTAGTTTCCCCTCCTTTTGAAGGACTACTCTTTATACACATCTTTTTTATGAGTGAAAACACAGAAAAAAGGAATCTGTTTTTTTGTGATTAA
>JFJP01024931.1_pt1 | contig 15504 bp, 18 predicted proteins | sample 431651 | NCBI WGS metagenome assembly JFJP01 (sample SAMN02602958, study PRJNA72255) | Microbial mat metagenome, whole genome shotgun sequencing project. | biome: fresh water; feature: sink hole; material: water; isolation source: purple microbial (photo- and chemosynthetic) mats found in... | reverse complement strand
CAAACCCCAAACCCCAAACCCCAAACCCCGGATCCGATCTGAGGTTACTATACAGTTATGAAAATAGCAATTATTCGTTGAAGATCTCGCTGAGACCGATGAAGTCTTTCTGGATGAGGGTTTCGATGTCATCGCTGTCTACGTACACGCGGGTCTGGTTCAGGTAGACCATGTACGTCAGCAGCTCTTGAGCCTTGGCTTGCAGTTCGAAGTCGGTCTCGAGCTGCGGTCAGAAAGTCGTACGTTGTTTTGAGTGATGAGGATCCTGCGCTTCTCTTTCTTCGACGACTCGACCTGGTAGACATCCTTGTCGAAGGCTGATCCGAGGTAGTCGATCTTGAGGCCGTTCGGGAGGGTGTTGAAGAGGTAGGGCTGGAACTTCATGGGGTAGGCCACGCCTTTGTACTCTTTCTTCGTGTTGATCATGTCGATGGTGACGCCGAAGTCTGCTCAGAGGAAGCTACAGTCGTAGATGAAGACCCACTGGTAGAGGTTGAACTCGTCGACGTTGCAGATGGACAGCAGCTCGAGCAGCTTGAGGCCTGCCAGCAACACGCAGATCTCGGTCTTGCTTTTCTTCTGGTGCTCGACGGGCTTGGGTCTGAAGACGTCGATCTGCCTGAGAGGAGGCTACCAGCAGCGTCAGGAGGATCGGCCAGATGTTCCTGAAGAGCTCGCTGAGGTGCGTCGGGGAGAGTCTGAGGATGAGGACTCGGAGGATGAAGAAGATGAGGATCTGGAGAGACGGGTTCGGGTTCTCGTCTTTGAGCACTTCGCGGATCTTCTCCATGAGGCTTTTGATCTTCGACTTGGTCATGTACTTGTCGATCTCTCCCGAGTAGATGATGAAGCAGACGCGCTCGAAGCTGCTGATCCTGGTCTTGTCTTCGTTGGTCCTGCTGGTGAAGAGCGACGAGAAGTTGACGCTGCGTGACAGGAGACTACAACTTGAGGTACTCTTCGAGCACGTCGGTCTTGCTGAAGGAGACGGTCGTGTCGATGATCTTGGCCCAGTACTTGAGGGTGTTCGAGGTGCAGCGGAAGAAAGGACCCATGTTGAAGATCTCGAAGATGTCTTTCTGCAGCTCGCGGACGACCAGCTTGTTCGGGTTTTGGACGACGCACTCGTGGATGACTTCGGATGCGCACTCGACGTAGGTGATGTTGTCCCAGGAGCGCGAGAAGAGGATCGGGAACATGTTGTCGAGGATGCCTCGGATGCGGATGAGCAGCTTGTCGGACTTGTAGTTGCTGGTGGTGAGGAAGGAAGACTTCATCAGAGCTGAGAGCATCTTGAAGCACTGGTACCTGCACTTGGTGTCGAGGTCGGACTCTCGGTAGAAGTGCGTGCGAGTCACTTCGTTGATGATGATCATCTTCTCGTCGTTGTAGATCTGCTTCGCCTTGTTGTTGTTGTGGAACTCGAAGAGCGTCGGGGGGATCGGAGACAGCACCGAGTAGCCTTTGCTGTAGACGTCCGAGTAGCCGATGTTCAGTTTGAGGGCGGCGTAGTTCGAGATGTAGCTGGACTCTTCGAGGAAGATCTTGTGCACCTCGGTGGCTATGTCTTCGGTGAGCACCTGGGTCAGCGGACGGTACGCTCGCGTTGTACTTGTTGGACAGCAGCACGAGGATCTCGAGGATCCAGAAAGAAGTCATCAGACTGATGCTTTCGCTGAAGGTCTTGAGCAGTCCGACCGTCTCGGTCCAGAGACTCAGGTACTGCACCTTCCTGGCTTCGGGAGCGAGGGCGTAGTCGATCTTGAGGTACTTGAGGTAGTTGAAGATGAAGAAGAGGATGCGGATCTCTCGCAGCGCGTTGTCTGGTCAAGCAGCGGTACCTGGGTGCACTTCGACTTTCTTCTGGCCGGTCTTGAAGGCTTTCTTGCGGAGACCGATGTTGCTGTCTTTGATGGCTTTGAGGATGTCTGTTTTGTTGAGGTTCGAGATGAGGTCGATGGGGTTCATGTTGCTGTCGCAGATGATGTTGATCTGGTGAGCAGAGGCTACGATGGTGCGCAGGACGGTGGTGCACTTGGCGTTCTCGATCGGCGAGGGCACGTCTTCGAAGGAGTTGCGCCAGTACTTCATCAGCTCTTCGACGAGCTTCCTCATGAACCGCTTGCCGAAGGGCCGGATGATCTTGACGATCTTGCGGTTGATCTTGGGGTACTTCTCGATGTCGACTTTCGAGATGTACGATTTGGTCTCTTCGTAGTTGTAGCCGAGACAGCCCCAGTCGGTCGAGTTGCAGCAGCGAGCGAAGTCTGCGTCGATGTCCCAGCAGGTGCTGAAGGCGTCGAGCATGGTGCGCAGGTCGTTGAGGATGGACTTGCCGACGTCTTCGTGTTTCTTGAAGAACGTCTCGTCTTTGGGCGTGCTTCTGAGGCCGAGCGTGATGATGCTGACGAACATGCTCGGCTCTTCGCTCTTCTTGTAGTCAGTGGAGACCACGTTGTCGTTGCCCACGAAGGTCTTGAGACAGAAGTCCAGTCCGTCGAGCAGAGCTTCGAGGAACTCGTCTTCTATTTCGTTCTCTTGGTTCTCGCTGTCGCGCTCTTCGACCATGAGCGACACCAGACTGAGCACCGTGTTGTGTCGGCCGCCTGGACCCATGCGAGCCTGCTTCCTCGACTTCATGAAGCCTGCGTTGTTCGCAGAGATGAGTCTGTAGTAGCCTTTGAGGATCAGCGAGACGATCTCGGTCAGAGCGGGGTGCCGCATGTACTCCGCAGTGACGGTCACGATCGAGTTGAGGAAGTCTTTGAACTCGATGACGATGTAGAGGTGCTTGCTGCTGAGGCCTTGGATCAGCGTGTCCAAGAAAGACTTCTTCTGCACGAAGTGGAAGTACTTCTCTTGGTAGTTCTTCTCTGCCTGGAGGTTCGACTTGAAGAGGATGACGGAGAGGACGGACAAGATCTGGATGAGGATAGTGCTCTCGTCTCGCTCGACTGCTTTCTTGAGCACCAGAGAGAGCGGATCCAGCAGGTAGAAGCAGATCTGAGCGATGATGCTGTCTTTCGAGTTGTACTTGCTTAGAATCATTTCTAAGAATTCGCTCGCAGTCGCTTTGACTGACAAGTTCCTGATGTGGAAGTCGGTGCCTTCATCCAGGACGTCTCCTTCGATGTACCGCAGACAGATGACTGCGAGCAGGTCGAGGAAGTTGACGCCTTGCGAAGTGGTGAGTTTTTTCTCTCCGAGCTTGTTGATGAGCAGCATGAGTTTCTGGCTGACCTTCGTCGAGGTGATGTAGGTGCAGAAGGCGTCGCCCATGACGATGAGCATGTCTTTGAGGTGCTTGATGCACTTGGTGACGGTGTCTGTGGGGTACTCTTTTTCGTAGAGCGTGAGGAGCGATGCTTCGCGGAGGGTGGCTTCTCGGACCGGACTGCTGCTTTGGCTGAACTTCCACTCGGTGTTGATCAGCAGCGACTCGAAGATGACGTCGAGGATGTTGTGCAGTCTGCCCAGCGCGAGACTGAGCCAGTTCTTCGCGGAGTAGCGGAGCAGCGGGTTTTCGTGATCGATGAAGGGCAGCATTTTGAAGGAGAAGCTCGTCCTGAGGACGTCGATTTCAGGGCCGATGAGGTCTTCGGTGAGCTGCCAGAACTTGATGCACTGTCTGAAGCAGACGACGTTGTGTTCGACGTTCGGATTGCTGAACTCGGAGCGGACGTGTTCGTTGATGACTTCGATGGCGAACTTGGAGAGCAGCAGCAGGTAGTTGATGGTCTTGCGCGACTCTCGCAGGTCGAGCTTCGAGAAGCAGATGACGACGAGGGTTTTGAGCAGGTCGAAGGAGATCATGTCGTTGATGCTTTTGGAGAGCGAGGTCTCTCGGATGGAGTACCAGATCTTGTTGTAGGTCGGCATCTCTTGGGCGAGTCTCGAGAAGACCTCGAAGATCCTGATGACCGACTCGAGGCAGATGTCTGCGATGGCGAGGTTCGGACTCTTGACTCCTTGGTAGGTGTGGGTGAGCCACTCGGGGATCTCTCCTTTGGGCAGCGGCTGGTGGATCTGGGTGAAGGCGAAGGAGTCGATGGTGAAGTTCATGAGGTCTTGGATGATGTAGTAGAAGGGCTGGAGGTCGATGTCGTGGTTTTCTTTCGAGTAGAGTCGCAGCATCTTCGAGACGCCGTCGATGAAGGAGGCGATGGCTCCGACGAAGGCTTCGTCGCTGCAGACTTCGAGCAGCACGCTCTCGTTGCCCTTGACCAGCTCGTTGAGGGGTTCGAGCAAGAGGTTGAGGGTGTGCGCGCCGAAGCGCAGGTGGTTGAGGTCTTTCTCGGTGAGCACGTGCAGCTTGGTCAGGTCGAGGCCGGAGATCTGTCCGAGGATGCCCGAGATGGTCAGGCGGTGGTAGCTCGACCTTCGGATGAGGTTGTTGGTTTCCTTCGCGATGAACTTCTGGGCGATGAACTTGACCATCTTCATGATCTTCATTTTGTCGAGGGTGTCCGAGTTGACGATCTCGTTTTTGAAGGAGTCCAACACGATCTGGAAGTTGTCTGCGATGTTGTCGATGAGCTTCTCGGCCTGGATCGAGACTTCTTCGCCGTAGCTGCGAGCCTGGCCTGAAGAGGCGTCGTAGTAGTAGGTGATGAACGAGACGGCGAGACTCTGCAGGATGGGCTGGCAGAGCTCTTCGTGTTCGATGAAGATGTTCTGGATGATCTTTATCGGCTGGATGGCTTCCTGGGCGTCTGCAGGCGTGCTCTTGAAGAGGTTCTTCAGTGCTTCGATCATCAGCTGGAAGCCTTTGGAGTTCTCGCGAGTGACTTCGATCTCGTTGTCGATGTCTCCTCCGAAGATCCACTTGTACAGTCTGCGGTTGATGGAGATGTCTTTCTTCTCGAAGAGCTTGATGGCGCCTTCGAGAAGGACGATCTTTTCTTTCTCGGTCAGCACGTCTTCGTTCAAGTCCAGGTGGTTGCCGAGATAGTCGAGCATGAGCTTCTTGATCGAAGCTTCGTCTTCCATGCATGCCAGAGCAGCGCTCAAGACGACGGAGCCTTTGGGGAAGTAGATCTGGTAGTTGTTCGGGGGTTCGCAGATGACGTGCAGCAAGTCGTCGTAGAGCTCTTTGCAGACCACCTGAGTAGGATCTTCGCTTTCGACTGGAGTAAAGACCGGCTACGTTCTGGCCTCGCGATGATGAGGTTGATGCCTCGGAGCGCGAGCTCTGCGTTCATCTGCGACTTGGTCGGCGGGTCGAGTCTGCTGGAGATGTCGCGTTCGTTCTGGTCTGCCATGGTGCTGGACAGACCCCCTTCCGCGACGGACTCGCCCATCTGTTCGACGGTGTCGCGCTTGGCTTTTCTCTTGCCGAGTCGCATCAGGTATTGGATGGCAGTCGCTCGCACTTTGGGCGTCCTCAGGATGGCGATCCAGAGTGCTCCGACGAGGAACCTTTCGCCGACGCAGACCTGCAGCTTGCCCAAGATGTCGACTATTCTCTTTTGGATTCCTTCATCCTTTTCCTCCAGACCCGGGAGGATGCTGGTGACCAGTCCGACGATCATCGGGAGGATCTCGCAGTGGATCAAGAAGTTGTCTTCGATGATCTGCAGGTATTCAGGCTTGACTTGGATCGAGCAGTTCTGGAAGAAAGGGAAGAGACCGATACAGAAGATCGGCAAGTCGTTCAAAAAGTCTTCGCCGGTCCTCAGGTTCTTGAACAGCCGCGCGTAGACCTGCAGTGCGATCTTGTGGGTTCCGTGCGGCAGCGTCGGGTTGAGGCACTGGGCCAGCCGCTTGGCGAAGGTGAGCTTCTCGGGGATGCTGTGGGTGGGGTGGTCTTCGAGCAGCTTGAGGGTCTGGGTCAGCGACAGCTACCTTTTGAAGCCAGTTGCAGAAATCGGGCCAGTCTTTGAGTTTTTCGAAGGCGTTCAAGTGCGGAATGAAGTTTTTCTTGAAGTTGTCTCGAGTGAGGGAAGCGTACAGGCGTGCGAGCTCTTGTCCTTCATTGCTTAATTATTAGCAATTCTATCGGATTGCAGACAACACATGAAAAAGTGCATTGATATTAAAGAGTGTATTTACCAGGAGACAGGCACCGGTCAATCTGACTTCAACGCGTCTTCCTGTGTGCGAAGGTTGGGCTTGTTTCTAATTTGTTAATCAAGTCTAATTAGCGTCTTGGACGGTAGGACCTCTGCTCTCTCACGCGGTCGTTGAACCTCCTCTTGTTGTAGGCTGCTCTGTAGCGGCCGTTCCGTCTGTCTCCTCTGCGCTCGAAGTCGAGGTCTCTCCTGCCGCGCGGTCTGGCGTCGATTCTTCCGGTGTCTCTGTCTCTGAAGCCTGCCTGTCTGCGGGCGATGTTGAGGCCGGTGCCTGCGCCTGCCTGCGCGTAGTGGATGCTGATGGTCTTTCCGTCGAGCTCGGCGCCTGTTGAGCAGAGGAGTACCGTTGTAGTCAGCAATGGCTCTCCTCGCAGCTGCTTCCTCTTCGAACTCCACGATGGCTGTCCCCTTGCTTATTTTGAGTATACATTTGATCTTCCGAGGTTGTCATACTGGATCTTGCAGATGGTGAGCGGACCGAACTGGCTGAACAAGTCGTAGATTTCTTGGTTGTTCACTTTGAACGGCAGGTTCGAGACCTTCAGCTTGAGCTTGTTCGCGCGGACTGCGGGGCGGTCGTCGCGGTCGCTGAAACGCTCCAATCTCCGGGGGCCGGCAGTCCTCGCGTTCGGAGCCCTCCCAGTGGGCCTCTCTTTATAGACTCTGCCGGTCTTCCTGACTTTCTGTTGAACTCGAAGGTACAGCTTTGGCTTGTTGCTTCTCCTCCTTCTTCTTCTTGCGGATGATGTCGTCCAAGGCGATTCCGAAGTTCTCGGGGTTCGTGGCTGCCATGATTATAAACTTCACACTTCGATTAACATATGCGGTTGGATTCAAATACCCACGCTGATCGAAGTCTCCTCGCGGCCGACAACCGTCGCCTTTGCAGTCTCATGGCTTCGGTGGGGGCTTAGGAGAGGAGTTAAGTCTTAGGTTCACGATGTAGCGAGGACCGCAGCTCTTCGAGGGTGGGAAAGATTTGGCTCAAAAAAGCAGGCACCTGAAAAAACATCCTCATGCTAAATCTGATAAAAAGATCCGCGGGGCAGGTGAGGAGGCGGGTCCTAATTAAGGCGAGAAAGTTCTAATTAGCGGCTGCAGTCTGTTTGTCGCGGAGGGCTCTGCTGTAGTCGTCGAACTGCTGCATGAGCTCGTTGCTGGTGAGCAGGGAGTACATCTCGTTCTTGAGGTAGCGCAGCTTGCGGTCCGAGGCCTGCTTCAAGATCGGCTTGGGCAGGCGCGAGTCCGGGTCTGGCCGCTCGCGGTCTGCCTGGGGCTGGCTCGAGCTGTCGGTCTCGAGGTGCTGCCTGCTGCCTGTGCAGTGGTCGGCCAGCACCGAGCCTCTGCTGCGCTGCAGGGCTTCTCCCGCGGAGAGCTGTTCGTGGGGCGGGGCGAGGCGGCTGTGGCACATGCCGGTTCTGCGCTGCTTGAGGTTCGGGACGAGTCGCGCTGGGTCGCTCCGTTTGAGTCGCTGCGAGCTCGATCGGTGGCCTGCTGGGTCGAGGTTCGGGACGGCGAGTTGCTTCGAAGAACTGCAGCAGCTATTCTTTCCGCAGCAGTGAGTGCCGCTGTTAAGCAGCGACTACCAGGAGGTTTGGGTCTGTCTGTGGGACTCCGTCGACGGCCGAGAGCGACGCTTCTGCAGGTTCATGAAGTATCTGTTCGACTGCAGCTGCGAGTCGTCCGGCAGACATGTCGATGCGAAGGAAGCAGAGAACTTCTTCGCCATCGGAGCGACTAAGCCTTTGGGTAAGAGGCAGACAAACCGACTATCCGACTGCGAGCCGAGCCGAGTCTTCGAGTTGGACGCAGGCCTGCGATTGTTGAGGTCGAGCTGGATGTAGGAGCACAGGTCTGTCTTGCCGGTGAGCTTGTGAACAACGCGTCTGCAGGTGATGTGGAGGTTCTGTCAGCTGTTCGGAGATCTTGCTGTGGTCGATGAGTGCGAAGTCTTTGCGAGAGAGTTTGGAGGAGTTTCTTCGGAGGATGCTGAGGATCTTCGAGTCGAGTCTCTTGAGTGCGTCGATAACAGTCTTCTTCGCGTGTTTCTTCGCGGTCTTTGTGGACTGCTCTCTTCGAGGCTGGCTCGCTGGCTGCTTCTCCAGACTGCCTTCGATGGTGACGACGTTCTTGTGCGTGTCGATCGCTATCTTCATGCTCGAAGACTTGCCCACGGCGACTCTTATCTTCGTTCCTTTCTGTCTTATCATCCGATTCAAATTTATTTGATAAGATGGAGCAAGGAAATATTGAACCGAAGAAAAGCGCGTTTAGGGTCAGGACTAAGGTCGGTTCCTCGCAGGGACTGCGGCAGAGCGCGCTGATGAACGAGAGCGGTCTGCTGCCCAACAGGCCGCTGACGAAAGAAGAGCAGAAGCAGCCGAAGAAAGACCTGACCGACAGCCAGGTCGTCCAGCAGAAGCGAGCAGAAGACAAGCAGAAGCCCGACGAGCCGGTTCTGGACCTGGCATCGCAGGAGCGCGGCGAGGTGATCGAGAAGACCGACGCGTACGTGCTCAAGAGCTACAAACAGCTCAAGTCTTCGGGCCTCAAGACCCAAGGCATCTTGCGAGTGAGCAGGATGTTCGACTACGGAGACACCGAGATCTTCGCGACCCGGTTCTCGCCGGACGACGCGCTGCTGGCGCTCGGTAGATGCGAGTGAGGCAGGACTGTCTTCAGGAGTCATCGAAATCCGCACGCTGTCTGGTGCGAAGAAGCCCGAGACGTTTCAAACCTCGAACGAAGAGCTGCCGGTGACGCACATCCGCTGGAAGTCGAACAAGCGGCTGCTCTGCTCGAACGTCGAAGGCTACCTGATCGAGTACGACTGCGTGGAGGGCATGAAGATCGCATCGGTGAAGGAAGAAGACAACCAGATCCTCGCGCTGGACTACTCGCCTGAACTGCTCAAAATAGCGACTGCAGGCAAAGACTGCTGCGTGCGCATCTACGACGACGCGACGAAGAGACTCATCCGCACCTACGAGAAAGGCAGCTGGGTATCCCCCGGCCACTCGAACCGCATCTTCTCCACGCGGTTCAAACCCAACGACCCCAACGTGCTCTTGACCGGCGGCTGGGACTCCTCGGTCTTCATCTGGGACATCCGCCAGCCCAAGTCCCTCAACGCCTTCGTCGGCCCGAACGTCTCTGGCGACACGATCGATGCGAGGGGCGAAGTGCTGCTGATCGGTTCGCACCGTGCGAAGAACTCGCTGGAGCTCTGGGACTTCGGCTCGCGGAAGAAGATCTGCGACGTGGACATCGAGCCAGGCCAGTCTGTGGAGAACGCCTACGTGTACGCCTGCCAGTACAGCAAGACCGGCGAAGACCAGATAATCGCAGGCATGGCTGTGCGCAACGAGATCCGCATCTTCGACCGCAACATCACCTACTCGCCCAGCTGGTCCGTCGGCGGCTTCGCTCGAGCAGTCTACACTCTGGACTGGGGCAACAAGGGCAAGAAGCTCGCGTTCGGCGGCGGCGGGGGCAAGGCGTACGTGTTCAAGTTCGCGATGCCGGGAGACAAAGACGACAAGTAGAGGAGGAGAGTAGTCGGAGTTTTGGTTTTCAAAAGGTTGATTAATAGTCGCTATCTGAACTCGAACAGCTCGACGTACCTGTTGCGGATGTAGGTCAGGTTCTTGGTCTTGAGCGCTTTCTGCGCTTCGGTCTCGTCTTCGAAGGGGATGAGCACGTTGATCGAGTAGACGCCTGTGGTGGTGGGGGGCGACAAGAAGGTGATCTCGCCCTCGAGCACGTTGTTGTTGCGGAAGATCGACATGACCTCTTCGCGCGTGATGTCGTTCGGCAGCCCCGTCATTATCAGCGTCGTCTTGCGCTTCTCGAGGGGGATCGGGGGGATGTTCTCGCGGCTGAGGAAGGGGTTGTAGCTGATGAAGTTGTTGTGCATGAACTGCTCGAGACTGCTCTTGTCTTTCTTCGAGATCTTCAGCAGCTTGCCCGCCAGGAACTCGCCGGAGAGTCGCACGGCCTGGTCTGCGCTTTGTTCGTCGGCGAAGACGATGAAGGCTTCTTCGGAGGGGCGGCCGCCGACGATGGCTCGCTTGATGCCTTTGTTCATGATCTTCTGGTGGGCGAAGAAGCCGAGGATGTCTTTCTCGGTGGCTTTGGACGAGAGGCCGGCCACGTGGACGAAGCCGTTCTTCGAGGTGAGGCCTGCGAGCTCTTCGCGGTTGGGCAGGTGGTTCTGTCTGTTGGCCGGGTCTTTGCTTTCGAGGGCTTTCTGCCAGTCGTCGATGGTGCTCTCGTAGACCTCGATGACTTTCTTGTAGAACTCGCCCATGTGGTAGCTGAGGGCTTCTTTGTAGTCCATGAGGTTCATGAGCTTGATGAAGACTTCGCCGGTGAACTTGCCGTCGACGTTGTAGAGGAAGGCGATGTTCTTCTCGACGATGCGGATGCCTTTGAAGAACGCGATGATCTCGAGCTCGCGGGACTCGTAGGGCAGTCCGCGGACTCGGATGATGTACTCGCGGGTGGGGTTCTTGAAGGGCTCGGGGCTGCGGCCGCGGATGTAGGCCGACCAGCGCTTGTAGGTCTGCTTCCTGCTGGAGGCCAGGTCGCGCACTCGGTTGATCGGCTCGTGGCGCTGGTTGAGCAGCCGAGGAGCGACGAAGTGGTGGCTGTCTTTGGCCAGCTTGTTGGTGATGCGGATCATGCTTTTGGTTTCGAGCTGGCAGAGGTTGGGGATGGGGAACTCGCGGAGCTGGAGGTACTGGAGCATGTCGGAGATGGTCTGCACGTGGTTGGTGTGCGGGTAGAAGCGCTTGAACTCGTAGAGGATGTCGAAGTACTGCAGGAAGTACTGGGGCAGCTTGATGTTGAGGTCTCGGATCTCGATGGGCAGGATCTTCGTGAGCAGCATGTCTCCGAAGGTCATGAGACAGAACGAGCGGTTCTTCGAGGTGTAGTTGAAGAAGCAGGAGTCGATGAACTTCTTGAGCACCACGCCGAGCGGACTGCCTTCGGAGAGGTTTTCCTGGGTGATGCCCGTGGCGACGATTTGGTCCTGCGACAAGAAGAAGCCGTCGGTGGGTTTGATGAAGTTCTGGACGTCGTCGATGACGTGCTGCTTCTTGATGTCGAAGGCGCACCAGTCCAGCTCGACGATGCGGCCGCTGAAGTACCGCTCTTCGTCCATTCTGTTGAGCAGAGCTTACTTCATGTAGTTGCTCGGCTGGATGCCGTGGTAGAGGCCGTCCGAGCTCACCGTCATCGCATGGAAGACGATGAGGATGTCGAAGTGCGTCTCCATATTCACCCGCGCTATATTTTAATCAGAAGATTTCGCAATTATGTTGGCTTCGAGCCGATGCTGTTCAGCTTGTAGAGCAGGCCGTCCCAGTCGAGTCGCTGGCTCTCGTCCGTCCACAGCGCACGGTCTCGCTGGTCACTCGTTTTGTTCCGCAGTCGATTGACCATGCTTCGACTGCCGGACTCGGAGAAGTCGTGGCTTTCCTGCAGCTCGTCTGTGCGCTTGGGCTGCTGGTCTCGCTGGAGCTTCTGGTTCTGGAGAGCTTCCTTCAGCTTCTCGTTCACCAGCTCTTCCAGCTCGAGCTCGTTCTTGACCGCTCTGCGCTTCCAGTCTTCCGATCTGTTCTTCAACAAGCTGTTCTCTTTCTGGACCTCGGCCAGCTTCGCACGAGCCAGCACCAGCTCTTCGGATGAGGTGTGCAGCTTCAGTGCGAAGGCTTCGATCTGCGCCTCGAACATCGAGCGGACTGCTGTCAGGTCTTCGATGAAGGCCGTCTGCTCTTCTTTGAGTCGCTGGTTTTCGTAGCGCAGAAGGTCGAGCTGTTTGAGAGCGGCTGTTCTGGCGTCCTGCAAGCCGACGAGCTGGTCTTTGAGCTTGAGGTACTCTTTGTCTTTGAGCGATCCCTCCATCTTGAGTCTTTCGATCTCGATCTGTGCGTCCTTGAGCTGGTCAGTCAAGACGCGGAGCCTCGCGAACTCTTTCTGAGTGACTTCTTCGTAGGCTCGCTTGTCGTCCAGGTCTCTCTTCGTCGAGGTGACGCCCATGCCTCGGTGCAGAACAGCGATCTCTTCTCTGAGTCGGTCGATGAAGGCGTCTTTGTCTCTGATGACGTCTGCCAGTTTGTCTCGTTCTTGTCTGACGTCTTCGGTCTGCTGCTTGACGACCTGGTATATCTGCTTTTGGTAGGCCAGGTCTTTCTGTTCTTCGAGCAGCGCATCTTTCATTTCGTTCACTCGGTGGTCAGCTGCTTCGCGGGAGTCGAAGGCTTTCCTTTCCAAGTCGCTGATGGTTTTGTTCTTGTTCATGAGGATGGTTTCGAGTTCTTCTTTGCGACGGACTGGGTGAGCGGGAAGTACACTGCGAGTCGTTCTCTTTGCGCAGCGCAGCGACTCGAGTCTCGAGCTGGTCGATGTCGCTTTTGAGTCGCTTGTTGTCGTTGAGGATGTTCGAGTTGTTCTCTCTGAGCTTGGTCTGTTCGTTTTTCATGATCTCGATGCTCGACTTGAGCGACTTGCACTCGTCGTCGAGCGTCTCTCGTTCGTAGATGAGTTTGGCCTGTGCTCGGTCCGAGTCTGTCTTTTGCTTGCTCGCTTCGTGGTGCAGGTCTGAGATGGCTTTGTTGAGCTGCTCGGTTTCCTTTTTCTTGGCGAGGAGACTTTGGTACATCTTGAAGAAGGAGTTTTGAGAGGATGAGATGATCTCGTTGAGTCTGTCGACTTCCTTCTTGAGAGCGTCTCTAGTAACCAGTCGAGTTACATCGCGCGGTCTTTGTCGCTCGGGAGTTTGAGGTCGGAGCGGTACTCGAGAGCTCGGAGGTCTCTGTCGAAGTTGTCCATTAACTATTATTATGAGCAACAAAGCTGCCGAGCTACTGACCAACCTGGTGCAGGTGTCGCTGGTGCCGATGCGACTGACGAACAGCGAGCTGCACGAGGCGCACAAACGGGTCGAGGCGATCGGCGGACTGACGCGGCTGGAGGTAGCCTGGAGTGAGACAGGAGTGCTTCGAGGTCGAGGATGAGCAGGAGCGAGAGTCTTGCTTTCTTGTGAAGGGAATCCACACCTTTTGTGGACCCGTCTCGACCGTCTGGGCCAAGTGCATCTCGGGGAACCAGGACAACATCTCTCGCTGCAACTGGCTGGCCGAAGAGCTGATCGACTGCATGAAGCACTCCGTCGGCCCGTTGACGCGCACGAGTCCTAATTAAAATGCGAATTATTACTCAAAGGAATAATGATCAGAGACAGCGGAGGGTTTTTGCTCGAGAACTCGAACCGCACGCACTGCGAAGACGCAGATCGGCTGTCATCCATCCACCGCATGGACAGTCTCTTCACCAACTACACTAACACAGTCAACGAAGAAGTCTTCGGCCCCGACGACGCCACCAAAGTATCCGACAGTAACCAGACCAATCAGACCAGAGACCTCCTCGAGAAGATCGACAACCTGCGCAGGACCAACGAGAAGAAGCGAGTCGTCGAAGAGAACAGGATCCTGCGAGAACTGAACCAAAAAGAAGACAGGCCATCGACCGACCCCAAAAAACTCTACGTCTTCGACGCCAAGTGGATCGACAACTACAAGAAGTACCTCGAGAGCGCCACAAACATCCCCCTGCCTCCCCCCAGACAGGTCGACAACAGACCCATCGAGCGCAAGATCCTCGCAGACGCCTTGACCGACGACGACTTCTACACCGTCTCCGAGCAGATGGCCAAGTTCATCTTCCTGCTCTACCGAGGAGGCCCCGTCATCAGCCAGCAGAACATCGAAGAGCTCAAGAAAGAGGCAGAGGTCAGGCGCTCGGGCTACCTGCCCACCCCCTCCAAGTCTTCCAGAGACGAAGTCGGCTCCATGGGCAAGTTCTCCGCCCTCAGCGAAGAGAGCCAGGCTTCTTCGAACTACAGCAGACAGATGAAAACCAAGAGCGACCTGGAGAAGCGATTCGCGAACTCCAAGGGCTACGTGGAGTCGCAGAAAGACCCGCTGGAAGACTCGAGCTCGCTGTACAACATGAAGCACCGCGGCGACAGTCCAACGGAGTCGATGGACGAAGAAGAGGAGAACCTCAAGAAGTCGCTCGAGAAGCACAAGCGACCCAAAGAGCGCACCGACTCTATGGTCAGCAACGAAGGCACCATCAACTCCGAAGTGGCTCCCGTCAAGCAGTCGAGCGAGCTGCTCAAGTACAAAGAGAACCTCGACCTCTTCAAGCGGACCCTCAGAGCATTCTCCGAGAAGCACAAGAAGTTCGGCTCGAAGAACACCATAGACTTCGACAAGTCGCACAAGCGACACATCCACAGCAAGACCGTCGAGCTGCTCCAGTACATCCAGTCGGTCAACCTGCACGAGCCGGTCTCTCCTCTCGAGAAGAAGTACAAAGTGCTGCTGCCGCTGCCGCTGAGCATCAACTGCAACGGCCTCGAGAACGAACACGTCTTCTGCTACCTCAACTCGCTGATGCAGCTGCTGCTCTCGATCAAAGAGCTGGTCATCTACTTCCTCCGCTCTCCCGAAGTGACCAGCAGCACCAAGTGCAGCTACCAGCTCAAGAAGTTCATGGAGATCTACCAGAACAAGAACCTCTCGCTGCTCGACGCCACTCCGCTGCTGTCGCTCTTCAAAACCAAGATCGACATCCACGAACAGCAAGACGTGGACGAAGTGCTCCGCATGCTCTTCGACATGGTCCAGCGAGAGCTCAAGCCGCGGACCAAGGCCAAGCCCGCCTACACCAAGCCGGACTGGAGCTCCTTCTGCGAATCCGAAGACTCGATCCTCACGTACCTCTTCGCGGGAGAGACTCAGCGGACGACCGTCTGCTTCAACTGCCACCACACGTCGTGGATATCCGAAACCTTCGATGTGCTCTCTCTCTCCATCCCGTCCAAACCCACAGACCTCAACGCAGTGGTCGAAACCAACTACGGACCCGAACTCATCGAAGACAACTTCATGTGTTCCGGCTGCAGCTACAGAGTCCCCGCCACCAGCAGACTGCTCTTCAGCCAGCTGCCTCGGTACCTCTTCATCCAGCTCAAGAGGTTCTCCATTTTCCCCAAACCCTGCAAGTCCACCACTCTCGTCGAATACAGCGACGGCGACAAACTGCACCTCAGGAGGTACTCGCTGCTCACCAGCTTCTCGCTCCTCACCTCGGGCACGTCGTACAAACTGATCGGCGCAGTGCACCACCACGGATCCATTACCAACGGCCACTACCGCGTCTCGTGTCTCCGAAGCGGGAAGGTAGCCGCTGATCATCCAGTGGCTGCTGTTCGATGATGAAAAAGTATATGAGAGCTGTCTGAGAGAAGTATTGGATAAAGAAGCCTACATCATGCTCTACGAACGGCAAGCATAACATACTACAGGTCTACTATTTATACCTTATACTATCTGTACTAACCGTCTCCGGGGTTTGG
>JFJP01018690.1_pt1 | contig 15505 bp, 11 predicted proteins | sample 431651 | NCBI WGS metagenome assembly JFJP01 (sample SAMN02602958, study PRJNA72255) | Microbial mat metagenome, whole genome shotgun sequencing project. | biome: fresh water; feature: sink hole; material: water; isolation source: purple microbial (photo- and chemosynthetic) mats found in... | reverse complement strand
GGCCCACCCCAGCGAAGCGGTAATCTGCAGCAGGTTTGAATGTAGATGGTTCCTGTTTTGTTCCACATGTACCTTGTGGCGGCGAGCCGTCGCTTGCATCAGCTTTTCGTCCAGCGCCCGATACCCTAACCCGAAGGGATGTTCACGAATCAGCGTCGGCGCGATCTTGGTCCACATCACCAGGCGCCCGCCATGACCAAGGCTTAACTCACTGCGTAAATCGGTCAAGCGTCGCTGCACAGGCGGAAGCATCACCATGGCACCCACCGCGACCATCAACAAAAACACCCGGCGCCAATGACCGGTCAAGCCATAAAAAAGCACGATGACCATGCCCACCGCCGCCCAGGATCCGCGCTTGAAATTCAGGAGGAGTGCGGCCAACAGAATGAACTGCCCGGCCCAGCCGTAAAGCCTTGCGATGCCGGGAACAGGTGTTGGTTCAGAAACCGGACGGATAGCCGCCCGCTGCCTCGCACTCAGGATGAGGAGTCCCGTCAAGGCGATCAGGGCCACCATCAACACCTGGCCGTGGGTCATGGATCCGCGGTCAATGATTTCCCACCAGAGGTCGGGCGTCTTGCCTTGCTCAGCCAACAGGCGGCACGCCAGCCAGGCTTCACGGATCCGCAGAACCAGGATCTCCAACGCCAAAACGCCCGCACCATAAACATAAGCACGTAAGAGGGAAAGGATCCGATGTTGCGACGTGGCCAATGTCGCCGCCACGGGAATCCCCATGAACCAGATCAGTTTGCTGATCTTGCTAAAGCTCAGGGCCGGATTCACCCCGAAGGCGGAGGCCACTACAGCCACTACAGCAAAAGCCAGCCAGCACCATGCAGGGAACGGGAAGCGAATGCGTCCGCCCCCCCGGATGGCTCGACAGACCAGCAGGACCAGGCTTAACAGCAGGAATATCCTACCCACCGGTAGCGAGAAGGCGGAACCGAAGACCGACAACCATAACAACCGAAAGGCCCATTGTTCCAGCGACGCTTTCCATGCCAACTTCATATTACCTCAGTTCCAAACGTCCGGGTTGCAAACCGCCGCCAGTGACCTCGATCCGAATTGGATGCACAAGTGAGGGTCCCACGCTAACGAAGGTTTTCCCGATCCCGTCGGCGATCCAGACCGTGCCCTGTCCATCAAATGACCGGACTCGCCCATCCCCCGTCGCCGTGGCCAGCAATTCCCCGCACCAGCCGCTCTGGCGTCCCTGCTCATCCAGCACCCGCACGATAATTTCCACCGTGCCGCCACTACCGCCTGAAGGCGGGACGACGCGTAGCTCCAAGGCACATACAGGATTCGACAGCGGATCCGGACGCCATTCGCAAGCCAGCCGCCCATCGCCATAGGTTTTGGACAACCAGCAGGCGGAGGCCTTGGGGAGACGCCAGCCATCGACAATGCCTGAAAACCGCCGATAGCGCTTCTTGCGCAAGGTGGCATAATCATTCAGGCACCAAAGGGCAAACCCTGCAATTTCAGGATGTTGATCCATGCTGGCAAGGTCGTCCTGGATCGTCTTGAGCTGAATGGATTCCGGCTCAACCTCGCCCCGGCGGGTATGCGGATAATTGGAACATTCACTCACCACGGCACATTGCAACCGACTGGCCTTGATACCCTCAGCCAACGCGCCAAACTCGTAGTTAAGCCCCCAGACATCAGGAATCCCCAACGTTCCACAGCGCGTTGCCCGGTAGAAGTGATTCTCGGCATAGGTGACCGACCGCTGCGGATCAAGAGCCTTGCACAACCCGTACAACGTGCGAAAGGCGACGGCATGCCGCCCTTCGTTCCCCATGCCCCAGAGGATGACTGACGGATGATTGCGATCCCGCCGGATCATACCCTCCAATTGCCGTTGGGCATTGCACAACCACCTGCCCCCACGCACACTTTTCCACGATGACAACTCGGCATAGACCAGAATCCCAAGGCGATCACAGGCATCCAGAAACGCGGGGTCCTGAGGGTAATGCGAGAGCCGTACGAAGTTCAACCCCATGTCCTTGATCAACCGGGCATCGGCCTCATGCTGCCCATCGGGCAAAGCCCGCCCGAAGCCGGGCATGGATTCATGACGATTGCATCCGCGCAAGGCTAGTCGCTCGCCATTCAGGAAAAAGCCCTCCATCGGGCGGAACTCAGCCGCACGAATCCCGACGCTGAGCTGGACCGAATCCAACAGCGCGCCCCCCCTCCGAAGCAGCCCTTCAAGCCGGTAGCAGTAGGGCGTATCCACATGCCACAAGCGAGGGGTTGGCACCGCCAGCCGGACATATCGCGTTGATGCAGCGACCTCGATCCCGTCAGCGACCATCCCCTCCGGATCCATGAGTTGCCATACGACTCGATCCTCCGGTTGAACGGCCTCCACCCCTTCCAATGTCCAAATCACACTGACCTGCGCCTGCGCCATCGAAACATCCGTTGAACGAACCGCAAGATCACGGACATTAAACCGCAAGGCGGGTTCATAGACTAAACGCAGGCCACCGGACATCCCGCCATACAACAGAAAATCGGGCATACGGATACCCGGAAGGACATTGGCAGCACAGCGGTTGGTCAGCCGAATACCCAGTACATTCAGCGTGTCGAATCTTAACTTACCGGAAACCTCCAAACGAAATCCTAGATACTGTCCATCGACGGTCCCCAGACACTCCCCGTTGAGCCAGACATCCCCGGTGCCGTAGAACCCACCGGCCACCAGGAACCACTGTCCATTCGACGACGCCCTATCGGCCAATGCGGACGCATCAACAGTCTTCCGGTAGCTTCCCCAGCCCCGGTAATAGGCAACGCCATCCTGGAATTCATCCTCGGCATTCCAACAATGCGGCAAGCTGACATTGGGCAAACATGCGGGGGCTTGCAGCCACCCCGGCGACATCCGCCCCCGGCGGAATTCCCAGCCTTCGTTCAATCCGATACTTTGTCTCTGATCCATGGGGCATAATCTAGCATAATCAACCACAGATGAAAGCAGGAACTTGTTATTTTCCGCAATCTGTATATCATAATCCCCATGAATTCAGAACACGAAACGATAGCAGCGATTGCCACGGCACCAGGCGCGTCAGGCATCGCGATTGTACGGATTTCCGGCCCTCAGGCACTGACGATCGCGGATCGTGTTTTCCGCTGCCGTGCGCCTGCACCTTCGGCGCGACCGGCCGGATCGTTCACCTATGGTCACATCCACTCAGGGGGCGATATTGACGAAGCCATCCTCCTGATCTATCGAGCCCCGGCCAGCTATACCCGCGAGGACATCGCGGAAATCCAATGCCATGGGGGTCAAACCTCCGTCAAACGCGTCCTGCGCACGGTTCTTGCGGCCGGTGCAATACCGGCTGCCCCTGGCGAGTTTACACGCAGGGCGTTCCTATCAGGAAGAATCGACTTACTGCAGGCCGAAGCAATCATGGACATCATCGCCGCCCGGTCTGAACGCGCCGCCGCCGCCGCCATGGAACAACTTGAAGGAACGCTTAGCGAGAAAATCAATCGGATTTACGATGCGCTAGTTTTGCTCGGCGCCGATCTGGAAGCCTGCCTTGACTTTGATGAAGGCGAACTACCGGAAGCCACATTGACACAAATCAGGCGGCAGCTTTCAGCATCCCGCGAAGCCTTGCATAGCATCGCCACGGGCTGGAACGAGGGTCACTTACTGCGCGACGGGGCACTGGTCGTGATCATCGGCAAGCCGAATGTTGGTAAATCCACCTTGATGAATCAACTGCTTGGACGCGAACGCGCCATCGTCACAGCCACACCGGGGACCACACGCGACACGCTGGAAGAGACCTTCATGCTGAATGGAATCCCACTACGCATTGTCGATACTGCCGGCCTGCGCGAGGCGGATTGCGCCATTGAACAAGAAGGCATCCGCCGGGCGCGCGAACTGCAGAAGAAAGCCGATTTAACCTTGCTAATGATGGATGGATCGAAGATTCCTGACGATGAGGACCAGGCGCTATTCGCACATATCAACTCATCCAGAACACTGCTAGTCATCAACAAGATCGACCAAGGACAAAAATTCTCCGAAACTGACGTTATTCCACTCCGCACAGTGGCCTGCGCCTTACATACCGGAATCGGGCTTGATGGCTTAAAAATGGCCATGGAAGAAATCTTGCAGATTGACCCAAGCGGAAATCCGCAGGCGGTCATCAGCGAACGGCACTACTACCTGATCCAGCAAGCCGACGAAAAGCTTCAAGCCGCCGAGAGGATCCTGCAACAGGCCGACGAATCCTTTGAAACCCTCGCCGCGCTGGAAATCCGGGAAGCCATTGAACAGCTCGGACAAATCACCGGACGGCATTACCACAGCGAACTGCTCGACGCCATATTCAGCCGTTTTTGCGTAGGAAAATAAACACCATGAAAGCTATTCTAAACTCAAGATGCTATGATGTCACAGTCATTGGTGGTGGACATGCGGGTAGCGAGGCCGCCTTGGCGGCGGCTCGCAGCGGAGCATCCACCTTGTTGATCACTATGCAGCAGCTAGGCATCGCCTGCATGCCGTGCAATCCCTCGATTGGCGGCATCGCCAAATCACATCTCGTCTTTGAACTTGATGCACTAGGCGGAGAGATGGCGATCAACACCGATTTCACCGGCATACAATTTCGCGTTCTCAACACAAAAAAAGGGCCGGCGGTCCGAGCCAATCGTACACAATGCGACAAGCAGGCCTATTCTGCCCGCATGGTCGCCGTCGCTTGCTCGCAGGAAAACCTAACCCTGCACCAGGGAATGGTTCGTCGAATCGAAACCGCACTGGGGAGAGTGACCCATGTCGTGCTCATGGATCATACAGAAATAAAGACTAAAACGGTTGTCCTTACCCCGGGAACCTACCTGCAAGGAAGAATACACATCGGCACCGAGGTCCGCCCCGGGGGACGAGGAGATATGGAAGCATCCGACGAACTCAGTGCTAATCTCAAAGCTCTCGGATTCCGCATGGAACGACTGAAAACCGGAACCCCCCCGCGATTGCACCGCGACTCCATTGATTATCACCGCATGGAGATTCAGCCAGGAACCGTTCCGCCACCCTTCTTCTCCTGGACAGCCCAACGACAAGCCGATATGTTCCACGTGGAACAAATCAAAGAAAGCGAAGATTTACGTGTCAAGCAGGGTCATGCAACCAACAGCACCCATCGCCCCGGGATGGGGATGTTCCACGTGGAACATGCTGTTGGAACCCCGATGATGCCATGGATTCCCGGATCCGATCAGCTGCCCTGCTACCTGACGCACACCACCGAGAAAACCCATGCGATTATTGCAGACAACCTGAAAAAAAGCTCGCTATATGGCGGCGGTATTTCCGGCACAGGCGTACGCTACTGCCCATCGATTGAGGATAAGATCGTCAAGTTTTCAGACAAGACCTCGCACCATGTCTTCATCGAACCTGAAGGTCGGCAAGATATTCGCATGTATCCGAACGGAACCTCAAACAGCTTGCCTGCCGAGATCCAGCACGACATGATCCATTCGATTCCTGGACTCGAACGGGCTGAGTTTATTGACCTGGCCTATGCGATCGAGTACGATTTCTCGGACCCAACCCAGCTCAGACATACGCTGGAAACCAAGCAGATCGAAGGTCTATTCATGGCAGGACAGATTAACGGAACCACCGGCTACGAGGAGGCCGCAGCGCAGGGATTCGTGGCAGGCATCAATGCGGCACGCAAAGCATTGGGGCTTCCGGAGTGGATTTTGAACCGGAGCGAAGCCTATATTGGCGTCCTGATCGATGATCTTGTGACCAAGGGAACGGACGAACCTTATCGCATGTTCACTTCACGCTCAGAGCATCGGCTGGTCTTACGACAGGATAATGCCAGATTCAGGCTGCATGAACATGCCAACATGCTGGGGATTGTCAACCCTGACTATCTGGCCGAGACGGAACACTATGACCGCATGATTATAGAGGAAAGGGAGCGCCTGGCGATCACCTTCAGTGGCCAGCATTCGCTGGAGCAACTCTTGCGGCGACCGGAAGTCCGGTACGCCACGCTGCCGACACAACTCGATTCTCTACCGGCATCGGTCGTGGAACAGATCGAGATATTGACGAAGTATGAAGGCTATATTGTCCGCGAGCAAGCCAGCATCCGTGCCTTGCAGACAATGAGCGATCAAAAAATCCCGGAAGCGATGGACTTCTGGCAGATCAAGAATATCAGCTTCGAGTCCCGGGAAAAGCTCAGCCTGATCCGTCCGGTCTCGATGGCACAAGCCGCAAGAATATCGGGCATCACGCCATCCGATCTCGCGATCCTCAGTGTCGCGGTGAGGAAATGTTCTCGACAAAACGCATTAAATATGGGATAAATCCGGTTTATTATTTCAAGACACCGAATTGAGTTTTAGCAGCAACAGGAGATCGAATACCATGGCTATAAAAGTTACCCCCGAGACATTACAACGCATTAGCAATACCATTCGCGGGCTGGCGATGGATGGCGTGCAGTCAGCCAAATCAGGACATCCGGGCATGCCGATGGGCATGGCTGATGTTGCCACGGTCCTGTGGCTGAATCATCTCAAGCACGATCCTATCGATCCGTCCTGGGCCGACCGCGATCGGTTTGTTCTTTCCGGAGGGCATGGATCGATGCTGCTTTACAGCCTTTTGCATCTTTCCGGGTACGCCCTACCCAAAGCGGAACTTGGCCGTTTCCGGCAGTGGGAAAGCATGACGCCGGGTCATCCTGAAGTCGGCGATACCCCTGGCGTGGAAACCACGACCGGCCCGCTGGGGCAGGGATGCGGCAATGCGGTTGGTATGGCGATTGCCGAACGAATGCTGGCCACGCGCTTTAACACCGCGGAGATGGCGCTGGTCGACCATTACACCTACGCCTTCTGTGGCGATGGCGATATGATGGAAGGAATCAGCCACGAGGTCTTCGCCACGGCCGGGCATCTCGGGCTGAACCGCTTGATTGTCTTTTACGATGACAACCAGATCACCATTGAGGGGCGGACTAAACTGGCTTACAGCGACGATGTTCCGCTTCGCTTCAAAGGCTACCACTGGAACGTCATTACCGTTGACGGGCATGATTTCGACCAGATCGACAAAGCCATCCGCAAGGCCAAGCGCGAGCAGAAGCGCCCGACCCTGATTATCTGCAAGACCATCATCGGCAAGGGAAGTCCCAACAAGGCGGATACGCACTCTGTGCATGGCGAGCCGCTCGGGGATGCGGAAGTGCTGCTTTCAAAGAAAAACCTGGGATTGCCGGAAAACGAGAAGTTCTATATCCCGGAGGAAGTCAGCGACCTCTTCAGCAACCGCAAAGCCCAGTTAAAACGTGAACATATCAAATGGAACCGATTGCTAAAGGACTATACCGCAGCGAATCCTGAACAGGCGCAAGCCTGGGCAGACGCACAGGATGGTCGCCTGCCTGCAGATCTGGAAGCGCTGCTTCCAGCGTTCGATGTCAACACCCCGATAGCGACCCGTATCGCGGGCGGCACGGTTATCCAGAGCATGGCCAAGGCCGTTCCATATCTCGTCGGGGGTTCTGCAGACCTGGCTCCCAGCACGAAAACCTGGATCAACGGATCGCCAGCCATCCTGCCAGAGCAGTTCAGCGGAAGGAACTTCCACTTCGGCGTCCGTGAGCTGGGCATGGGCTCGATTATCAACGGGCTGTCCCTGCACGGGGGATTCCGCGTCTTCGGTTCGACGTTCTTTGTCTTTGTGGATTACGTCCGTCCGTCGCTGCGCCTGGCCTCGATCATGAAGCTCCCCGTCATCTACGTCTTCACGCACGACAGCTTCTATGTGGGAGAAGATGGCCCCACACACGAACCGGTTGAACAGTTGGCCTCGTTGCGCTGTATGCCGGGCATGTCCGTTATCCGGCCTGCCGACCCGACCGAGACGGGAGCGGCGTGGGTGGCGGCGCTCGAGAAGAAAAACGGGCCGACCGCGATTCTGCTGACCCGCCAGAACCTCAAGGTCATCGACCGTTCTGTCTATCCATCCGCATCGAACCTGAAGCGAGGTGCTTATACCCTATGGCAAAGCGCAACCCAGGCCCCCGAGGTCGTCCTTGTCGCCTCGGGTTCCGAGGTAGAGCTGGCTCTCGATGCCGCCAAGCAACTGGCGTCGGAATGCTGCGTCCGCGTGGTCAGCATGCCCTCATGGGATCTATTCGATGCACAGCCAGCGGCGTACCGTCAGGAGGTCATCCCTACGAACGGGTCGCTGAATGTCTCGATCGAAGCAGCAGCCTCGATGGGGTGGGAGCGTTATCTTGGGGCAAACAGTCACTGCATCGCCATGAACCGGTTTGGCGCATCGGCACCGTATAACGTGCTGGCCGACAAATTCGGCTTCACGGTGGAGCGGGTGGTCGCGCGAATCCGTCAACTCCGTGCATGAGTGAATCGGTATGTCAGAACTGATCATAAGGGGTGGCCGGACCATTAGCGGCACCCATCGGACCCCCGGGAACAAGAACGCGGCGCTGCCGATGCTGGCCGCCTGCGTCTTGACGGATGAGCCGGTCACCTTACGTAATCTGCCCCTGATCCGGGATGTCCAGACCATGTTGGACATCCTGGTTGATCTGGGGGCATCGGTTGCCTTGCGTGGTCATACCGCATCGGTCTGTTGCAAGGGTTTGCGCAAAACCGTGCTCAGCGAGGCACTCTGTCGCCAAGCACGCTCATCCATCCTCTTTGCCGGGCCGATGGTGGCCCGGCACGGACGGGTCAAGGTCTCCCACCCTGGCGGAGACGTCATAGGGCGTCGACGCATCGACACCCATATCGATGGCCTTTCACAATTAGGCGTAAGTATAGAAACGCTTGATCAATATGTATTTAAGAGATCTGATAGTTTTCTTGGAACGGCCATTCTGCTGGATGAGGCCAGCGTGACCGCCACCGAGAACATCTTGATGGCGGCGGTCCTCGCACCTGGGGAAAGCATTATTTACAATGCCGCCTGCGAACCGCATGTCCAGGATCTTTGCCGGTTGCTCACCGGGATGGGCGCACACATTGAAGGCATTGGAACCAATCGGCTGATCATCACGGGCGTGGAAACGCTCCACGGAACCACCCACCGGATTGAGTCCGACTATGTCGAGGCGGCCAGCTTCATCGCGGCGGCGGTGTTGACCGGGGGCGGATTGCGGATCGAAAATATCAACCCTGCGGACTTCCTCGTGATCGGCAAACATTTCGGACGTTTAGGCATCACGCTTAACATGGCAGAGGATTCGCTTTATGTTCCACCGCAGCAACGGCTGGAAATACGTGACGACATCGGTGCCGCCATTCCAAAGCTCGAGGATGGAACCTGGCCTAATTTTCCTTCCGACCTGATGAGCGTCTCGATCGTGCTGGCGACCCAGGCCAAGGGGACCATGCTGTTTTTCGAGAAGATGTTTGAAAGCCGGATGTACTTCGTCGACCGCTTGATCGAGATGGGAGCCCGCATCGTCCAATGCGACCCGCATCGCGTCGTGATCAGCGGTCCGTCCCGCCTGCAAGGTACCAGCATGTCGAGCCCGGACATCCGGGCAGGTGTCTCGCTCCTGCTGGCGGCCCTGTGCGCGGGTGGGGAAAGCCGCATCGGCAATGCCCATATTATTGATCGCGGCTACGAAAATGTTGATCGTGAACTCAGAAGACTAGGGGCGGACATCCGCCGCGTCGGGGCCAAGTAATCCGGATTGGTTGCTGCAAGCTCCATATTAGGAAAGAGTTAAGACAACCTGTTCATAACCTGTTCATAGGTTTATTTATTTTTTGCTTGTTTCGCCTGCAGGAACTGCTAACTATGGCACCTGTCCTGAGCGAATAGTTGTTTCATTTTTACCGATCAAAAAGGAGTTCATCAAGTGGAGACGTTGACTGCCAGTGTGCTGTGGAGCAAGGCTTGCGCACATCTGCAATCCGTCCTTCATGAAAACATCTACTCCCGTTGGATTGGTGTGATCGATGCGGTCGAACTGACGGACGATACGCTGATCCTCGGTGTCGATAATGATTACTACCAGTCCTGGCTCGAGGAACATTACCTGCCGCTGATTCAGAAAGCCCTGCGATCCGTCGTGGACACCGACTACAGGATAGGGTTCACCATCAAGGAAAAATCCTTTGATGAAGAACAGCCTGAAGAGCCGGTCAAGGCCCGGGTCACACTCCAGGACCGGTTGGCTCCCAAGAAGTCCGATTTCAAGCCCAACCTCAATCCTAAATTCACGATGGATTCCTTCATCGTGGGGCCGTCCAATAACTTTTCCCATGCGGCGGCCATGGCGGTCGCTGATGCCCCTGCGAGGGCTTATAACCCGCTTTTCATCTATGGCGGCACGGGGCTTGGAAAAACCCATTTGATGCAGGCTATAGGACACACCGTACTGGCCAACGGAAAGGCTCGCAACATTTGCTACGTCACTTGTGAAGCCCTGCTGAATGCCTACATTGATGCCCTGCAAAAACGCAGTCTGCCGGAATTCCGCAAGCTTTACCGAACCGCGGATTTATTGCTTATCGACGATATCCATTTCCTGGCCGGCAAGGATCGCATCCAGGAAGAGTTCTTCCACACTTTCAATGCCCTCTTTGATGCGCACAAGCAAATCATCATGACCAGTGACCGGCCAGCCTCGGAAATCGCCGGTTTGGAACAACGTCTGGTCTCCCGGTTTGAATGGGGTCTTGTCACTGAACTGCAGGAGCCTGATTTCGAGACGCGCATGGCCATCCTCTGCAGCAAGCAGCGGCAGATGAATGTCGATATACCGCAACCCCTGATGACATTCATTGCACAGAATGTGCGATCGAATGTGCGTCGTCTTGAGGGTGCCTTGGTGAGGGCTGTCTCATACGCCTCGTTGACCCGCCAGGTATTGACGCTGGAAGCCCTGCAGCATCTGCTGCGCGATACGCTTGAACAGGAAAAGCAGGAAGACATCAGTATTTCCTCGATCCAGCGAGCTGTTGCGGCCCATTACGATATCCGCCTTGCCGATATGAGCAGTACACAACGTCCCCGTTCCATCGCGGTCCCACGTCAAGTGGCCATGTACCTCTGCCGGGAATTGACCACGGCATCCCTGCCGGATATCGGTTCGACCTTTGGAAAAACCCACGCCACTGTCCTCCATGCACACCGTACCGTCAAGAACCGCATGGATGTGGACAATGATCTCAAGCACACCGTGCAGGATATTTCCCGCAAGCTGGGCAAGCCCCTGATGGTCTAATCACCCTTTTGTTAATAACCTGATCATGCCGGTGAATAACCTGGCTGTTGTTGAAACCAACCCCGTTTATATGCTTCTGTCATCGTTGCTCAAACAGTTCTATCAACAGACATAATCGCCTTGAAACCATTTCGTACCGCGACATTCACCGACTTATAAACACTGTCAACATACCATAATAGATTGAATAGTTAATTTAAATAGGATAGATATATTACTCATTGCGTTGTACACAAGATTGAAGGGTCGTTGAAAAAGGGAGAAGCATCGTGAAATTAAGGATCGAAAAGTCAGTGTTGTCAGCAGGCCTGCAAGCCGTCCAGAATGTTGTCAGCAGCCGCAGTACGTTACCCATTCTAGCCAATGTCCTGGTTGTGGCCAAGGACGATGGGATCTACTTATCAACGACCGATCTGGATGTCAGTGTCCGGTGCAAGGTAGAGGGCACGATTGATGCCCAGGGTTCAACCACCATTCCGGTGAAGCGCTTATCCAGCATCGTGCGGGAATTACCGGATAGCATGTTATCGATCGAAAGTGATGATAAAGATCAGACCTCGGTGATGAGCGGATCATCGTTCTTCAAGATCGTAGGATTAGCCGCGGATGACTTTCCATCCATACCCGAGGCGGATGGTCAGTTTTCGTATTTGATTGACCAGGGTGTGTTCCGTGAAATGCTGCGTAAAACGGCGTATGCGGCGTCGACCGATGAAACCCGCTACAACCTCAACGGCGTGATGCTTAGCTTCAAGGAAGCCAAGCTGACGGCGGTGGCGACGGATGGGCGGAGGCTGGCCCTGGCAGAAGCCGAGGTTGAGTTTCCAGAAGCGTCGGATGCCGATATGATCCTGCCATCCAAGGCGGTTTCCGAGCTGATGCATGTGCTCAAGGAGTCGGGGAACCTGAGGATTTATCCCCGTAAGAACCAGGTTATCTTTTCGTTTGAAGGAATCCTGCTGGCATCGAAACTGATTGAAGGCACCTATCCCAATTTCCGTCAAGTGATTCCCTCGCAGTGCGAGGAGCGTGTAATCCTTGAGCGCGAGGCTCTGCTGACCGCGTTGCGCCGGGCCTCGTTGATCATTGCCGACAAGAGCAGCGCGACCAAGCTCACTTTTGATGCCAACAATCTGGTGATTTTGACGATGACTCCGGATGTAGGTGAATCGCGTGAAACGATTCCGATAAAGTACAATGGCAAAGCGATCACGGTGGCGTTCAATCCCGACTACATGATGGATCCGCTGAAGAATCTGTCGACGGATGAGATATCCATCGAGCTTACCGACAACCTCAGTCCGGCCGTGATCAAGAGCGATGTTCCATTTCTTTATGTTTTAATGCCGATGCGTGTTGACTAATTAAAAAAAATAGCGTATAAGGCTGGCCATCTCGAATGCCCGATGGTGTAATGGTAGCACAACAGACTCTGAATCTGTTTGTCATGGTTCGAGTCCATGTCGGGCAACCAATTGATTTTTCCCTAGCAGGATAGGAGTATCCGTGAAGAAGTACAAGGTAGGAATCGTAGGTATCGGTGCCGTCGGTACCGAGATGGTAAAGGTTCTGCGACAGCGGCAATTCCCGTGCTCGGAAATCCGGGTGATGGCCCGTTCAGCACGCCAGGAAGAAATTGCCGGGGAAACATTCGATGTTGTAGAAACCACGCCAGCGGCCTTTGATGGTCTTGATTTCGCGTTTTTCGCGGGGACGGAAGGGGCAAAGGGTGCTTCTCAGGTCTATGGGTGGGAGACGGTCAAGCGCGGTGCGATTGTGATCGATAACGGCGATGACTACCGCATGGATCCGCGTGTACCCTTAGTGGTTCCCGAGATCAATCCTGAAGCGCTCAAAGGGCACCAGGGTTTTATTTCCAATCCCAATTGCAGCACGATCATCGCGCTGATGGCAGTGGGTCCTTTGCATCGTGCGGCGGGATTGCGGCGCATGGTGGCAACCACCTATCAGGCCGTGTCCGGAACCGGGCGCCAGGCAATTCTCGAGCTTGAGCAGCAGCTCAAGGATTACGTGGCAGGAAAGCCGTTGGTGCATGAGGCCTATCCCCATCAGATTTTATTGAACGTATTGCCGCAGATTGGTGGATTGAAGGCGGACATGCCAGGGTTCACCAGTGAAGAGGCCAAGCTGCTGTTTGAAACGCGCAAGATCCTCGGGGATGACCGGATCAGGGTATGCAGTACTTGTGTGCGCGTCCCGGTGTTAAACGGGCATTCAGAGGCCATCAATCTGGAATTCGAGCGGCCTGTCTCCGTTGAGGAGGCGCGCACGATATTGAGCACCGCCAAGGGTGTTCAACTGGTTGATGATACCGCCAAGGCAATCTATCCCATGCCGATCAACATTTCCGGTGGAGATGATTGCCAGGTCGGGCGTATCCGTCTGGATCCGAGCACGGAGAACGGGCTTTGCCTGTTCGTCTCGGGCGACAACATCCGCAAGGGCGCGGCCCTGAATGCGGTTCAGATCGCCGAAGCCCTGATTGCCTGAAGCTAGTTTGACAATCCGGGAATGAACGGGCTGCCTTCCCAGGAGGCAGGGGAATTCCACGGAATATCCCCCTCGTGGGTGGTGGCGCAACCGCCCATTACGCAGGCGAGCGCCGCCAACAAAACAGCAACCTGAAGCATTCTCATAAACCGTCCCTGCTTAATGGTAGAAGATCGTGTCGCCAGGCTCGATCGGCATCTGCTGCCAATCGGTCATGATCTCGCCAATGGCGTGTGTCTTGCCGTTGTTAAGCTGCGTCAACCGGACCTTGCTGACAAACAGGGGCTTGTCGCTACTGCCGGGGCGTTGTACCAGCAGATCGACCATGGGAAGATCGCCGGTCGTAAGAACCTTAAGCAGCTCATCAACGAAGGTTTGATCAAGCTCCATGACCACGAACAAGTAGCGCTGATCCACGGAAACAACGCGTCCCTTGACGCCAGCAGCAATATTCATACGAGTGGTTAGAATAGTGCCGCCGCCTTGGCCTGGTGGCACCTGATCGCCGCCCATTTCCCCCTTCGTGCGTGCGTTGATTATATCCAGCAATTCAGCGATCTTCGTGGATTGTTGCTCGTTCTTGATGGTCAATTCATCGATTCTTTCCTGGAGCGCAACTTTATCATTTTCAAGCCCCGTGATCGTTTGTTTGTGTTGCTCGATCTCATCACGGGCCTGCTGCAGTTCGTTGCGTAGTCCTTCGATGACGCGGTTGAGCTCGGCGATCTTGTTGTTGAGTTCGACGATATGCACGAGGCGATCCCGCAGGGTTCGCTTCTGTTCGTTGAGATCAAGGATCGTGGTGACCAGTTCGGCCCTTGTGACCTGAAGCAACTGGCGGGTTTCGGTCAGGATGTTGTACTGTTCGCTGGCCCGTTCGATCACGTGGTCGATCACGCCCTGGGTGGTTCCTTCGCCATCCGAGATTTTCTGATTGTTGAGAGGCTTCCGTTCGGGTTCCCCCGTTGCCGGATCAATCTTGTAATAGCTCATCAATTCGCGTTGTTTTGCTTCAGGGGAGAGATCCACCGTGGGCTGATCCAGCGATTCAAGGCGCTGCTTGTAAGCCGTCCAGAACTGGGTAAGGGTGGGATTCTCGATGATTTCGGCGGTAACGCCGGAGATATCCCGCTCGGGATACACGGCCGGGGTTTCGGGGTCGGCAGGAGATTGTGCCTCAAGTGTACGGGCCAGACGGATCAAGCCTTGCTCCAGCTTGTTGGCGCGACCTTTAAGGATCTCGCGCTTGACAAAGAGCATGCTCCCCAGAACCAGAGCAGCGATCGAAAAAATAAAGATAAAGACAACCAGCACACGCAAAAATTTTGCCACGACAACCTCCCGAATTATCAACGGTTCCGTCGAATCGATCTTGATCTCCCCAGAAGCAGTTCAAAAGTGTCGTAAAAAAGAAGAAATGTCAACTGTTTTGAACAGCGTCGATAAGGTTCTCTAGCTTTTTCGGTACGGGCGGTTGACAGGAATACCATAAAAGCTCCTTACTATCTGACTCCGTCGAGTTCCAGTGCGCGGATTTCCTTGCGCCATTGTTCGCGAACCGTTTCGATCTCCCCCCGGGCACCGCCTTGCGGAAGCAGGCTCCAGCGTGTGCAATTCACGAGCGCCTGGAGTACCTGATAGCGCCGCGTCTTCTCTACCGCTGGCGGAATATGATCATCGATGACCGCCTT
>JFJP01022039.1_pt1 | contig 15506 bp, 12 predicted proteins | sample 431651 | NCBI WGS metagenome assembly JFJP01 (sample SAMN02602958, study PRJNA72255) | Microbial mat metagenome, whole genome shotgun sequencing project. | biome: fresh water; feature: sink hole; material: water; isolation source: purple microbial (photo- and chemosynthetic) mats found in... | reverse complement strand
GATATTTATGTGAAATAATGTGAATCCCCTCTCCTCCGGCATTCTGCAATTCCTTCCCGCCGATATAGACATTGATATGCGGCTGAAAATGTTCCCTGTGCGTCGGTTCGTAATGAAACATCAGCTTGTTGTTTTCAAAGAAAATGTTGTATGTGTAGTACAGATAATTATCCTCGATTTTATCGTACAGCACATCAACTTCTATGGCGACACCGGCTTTTGAAATCAGTCTTTTTTCATACTCATAATAGATCTAGGTTTTCGGATTCCTGACATTGCCGCCTTTGAGAAAATCGGTTTTCCCCTGAAATATCGCATTCAGTCCCTTTTCAAACACACTGAATATTTTGATAAAGTTTTCGGCGCAGATATTTTCCGTTTTCATTTCAGTCCGTCAGCGAAACCCGCTCATGAGGTTTCACGTTTCTGTTCATTCCCTCTTCTATGGCTTTCAGAAGCCTCGTGTTGCCTTTGAATTTCTCCTTCATCTCTCTTGCAAATTCTTCTCTTTCGACAACAATAACCCCTTCCTCTGCTTTGTCTTTCAGAAAAATCGTTCTGATTTTTGAAAAAAAAGATGACAGTTTCATAGACTCACCCTCCTTTTTGAATTTTTTATTTCAAGCAAACCCTGAAATAAATTTCAGGGCTGAAAGCTCAAGCCTGCTGAAGCAGGCTGTTATCAGGCGATCTCCAGCACGCTTCAGCGTGCTTGAGCTTTCAGGCGGGGGATTTATCCCCCGCTCTGCTTCAGCTCTGAGACGGGGGATTTATCCCCTGCCTTGTCAGATATTTTATGTCCGTACATCATCAGGCGAGGGCAACCACAGGGGGTTGCCCCTACTTCAATATCACCGCACGGGACTTTTTCCCGTCAATTTTTATCGTCAGGGGCTTTTCAAGTTTGATATGCCGCAGATACTCGGTTTCATTTTCCGCAGGCAGGGATTTCAGCCATTCCCAGTTAATAAAATCAGGATATTCCGATGCTTTTGCATAGTCGGAAATCGTCAGATAACTGATGCCCAGCGATGTGATATTGTTAAAAAAATGAGAACCTTGAGACGGATCAGCCCGCAGCTTTTCAATCGAAGCCTCCACCATCACGCCCACCCCTGAAATATCATTCCATGAAACCGGAATCCCGAGCCAGCGGTCCGAAGTCCCCCATCTGCCCGGACCGATCAGGAGATATTTGCGATGCTGCTGTTCGATCATCATGTTCATCCAATTGATTTCAATTGCTTTTTCAACAGTACGACCCGGATCGAATGTGTCGGGATTGACAAAAACAATATCCGAAATTCCCTGAATATTGCCGTTGCCCATCGCGCTGTTGGAAAAACACAAGGCGCATTTTATTTCTTCTTCAGTAATTTCAACATCTTTCTGCTGCCGTGACATAGCCATGGGCCGAATCTGAAGCAGGGAAAATTCGGCTTTCTGCGCTTTTCCGCAAGCCAGATTTGCGGCAAATTCAATCTCCACCGGAGACCCCATGCCTTTCCGTCCGATTTCCAGAATTTCGGAAATAATCTCCGGAAGCGGAAAAGATTTGTATTTCAAGATATTGGCAAAAGTTGCCACCAGATGCCCCGAGCCTTGCGCCGAATCTCTGATTCTGTTGTCTTCGGGAATATAGGTGCTGCAAAGCGACTGAACCGGAAAATGATCTCTTGCCTCATCAATTTCCAATTTCGCCAATGTCGCGTCATCCATCCGGCACAAATCTGAAGGGAAATTATCTGTCCTGAGCGCATAAAAAAACCGCTGCGAATTGTTCAGAATGTCTTCCACTTTGGAAAAATGGGGAAGCATTTGGGGATAAACCGGGCAGAAACGCAGCGCGGCGCCGCCTTCCACCACTGTTTTGCCGAGGCCCAGCGCGAGGTGGACAATGCCGTCTTCCGGCTTCATGTCGGCAATGGGATAGAAATTGTATGACTGCGCCACCCCTGCCATTGCCGGATAAAACCAGTCTCCGTACTGCCTGCCGGTGACCTGCTGGACAATCACCGCCATTTTTTCTTCTTCTGTGCGGCTGGCAGTGCTTTTGGCAAATTTCCTGGCTTTTTCATGAAATGTGGAGGCATAAACCAATTTGACGGCGTTTATCAGCGCAGCCCGCCTGACCGCAGCATCAGGATGATTGTTGGGGAGCATACAGGTTTTGTAAATGCCTGCACGGGACTGAAAGAGCGCATCTTCAAGCAGACTGGAAGAGCGCACCGCGAGCGGAAAACTGATATGCGACAGAAATAAATTAAGGCTCCGGATGAGACATCCGGGAAATTCGGATTTTAAAAAAATTTCGGAAATCCGATTGTCGCTGTATTCGCACATAATCAGTTCACGGAGATTGTTTTTGCTCATAACTTTGTCAAAGCCTTCTGTGGAAATGACAAGGGTCTTGGGAACACCGAAGATGATTTCAGGAAATTTTTTCTGAATTTTGTTCTGCCTGAGCAGAGTTGAGATAAAGGCAAGTCCTCTGGCTTTTCCCCCGAGAGAACCTTTTCCGATTTTATAAAAATCCGCATCAGGATCGAAATTGCCCCGGCTGAATCCCGCGACAACTCCCCGCTGCCTGCCCCGCCGCCGTTCACGGATGCAGGTAATCAGAAAATTCCTGATTTCTTTCGCATCTCTGAAATCACTCGCCTTTATGGTCCGAAGTTTTGAAGCTAAATGAATTTCGGAACGCGCCATGAGCCAGGTGGAAAAATCATTCCGGGAGGCATGATAAGATACGGATTCATCCGGTATGGAAGGCAGAATATTTTCCATTGCCCGGATATTTGAAGCCCTGCCCACTTCCGCGCCGTCGGGAAGGCAGAAAACAAAGTCCCCGAATCCCAGATAAACATCAAAAAAAGAATGGATATCCCGGTGAAGCGTAAAGGAATTTTTATTCACAAAAACTGCCGGAATTTTTGATGCGGCTTCACGGTTTGTTTCTTCCGAACTCAGCATCAGCAAGGGCATGTCAGGACATTCTTCTTTTATCATCGAAAGGAGGGAAAAACCTGCATTTTCAGAGAGTTCTCCATCACGGGGAAAACGGGCGTCGGAAAAAATACTCAGCAGATAGGGCTTGAATCTTCTGAAAAGTTCTTCTGCTTCTTCAAAAGTTTCCGCGACCAGCAGTTTGGGTCTTGCCCGCATTCTGACGATCCGGTCCTCTTCATTGAGAGATTCTTCCATGACCGTGCGGGTCTGGGTCACAATTTCTTTATACAGAAAAGGCAGCAGGGAAGAACAGTAAACCGGCGAATCCTCAACCAAAAGAATCACTCTTACCCGGGCCCGCTCCGTGTCAAAGCTGACATTCATCCGGTCTTCAATATCTTTGATCAGAGCAAGGAGAAGATAGGTATTGCCGGACCATACAAAAATTTTGTCAATAGCTGTTTTATCCGAATATTTGGGATCGGACAGGATATTTCCGGTGCTGTGGGTCAGCAGAAAAACAGGCGGATTTCCGAATTTCTGTTTGACTTCTTTTCCGAAAAGATAGGGGTCCATATCATCCATCCGGGGCATGGTAATCACCAGATCGAATTTCTTTACAGATAAAGCCTCGAAAGCCTCGTATGCAGTGGCAACCCATGTCAGCTTGGGGGGGCGTGTAAGATTCAGCCCCTGATATTCATGGATGATGCGCTCGGCAAGCGGCCCATCCTCTTCCATGATAAAGGCATCGTAAGGGCTTGAAACAAGAAGGATTTCGCTGACCCGCTTTGCCATAAGGTCATAGTAAACTTTGAAAGAAAGATCAAATTCTTCTGAATGTATTGTCGGTATCATTTTTTTTTGCCTCCTTTGTAAGCGGACAGGGAAGGGATTTGACAACTTTTCAAAAGTTGTCAAATCTTTGCCGCAGGCTTTATAAAATATGAGTTACGCAGTTGAGACCTCACCTCCACCTCACCCCCCGGCCCCCTCTCCGAAGGAGAGGGGGTGTTTGAAAATGAATCTGTTTTTGCATGAATGCCGAAGTTTCATTCCGGCGCTCCCCGGAATGGAATTAACAGCATAGTAAAACGATTTTTCAAATCGTTTCAGAGACAAAACAGCATAGTAAAACGATTTTTCAAATCGTTTCAGAGACAAAACAGAATAGTAAAACGATTTTTCAAATCGTTTCAGAGACAAAACGACTTGCAAAGTCGTTTTACTTTTTGCGTGTCAGGCTGATACCAATCCGCTTTCAGAAATACATGTCGCTCACGCTCCATGCCCGGAGCCGGGAGCGTCAGCGACCGGTATTTTGAAAGCGGATCGGTATTCATAAAAAAAACTTGTAAAAAATAAAAAGTTAAAGTAAGCTGTAATAAAATTATCGGGAGTCCGCGTCCTATTCTGCCTCAACAGATCAGCATCATTTCTTCTAACATCTGAAAGAAAGGAGGATAAAATGTCCATTAAAATTTTGATCAAAAGAAGCGTATCGAAAGACAAAGAAAAAGAACTGGGGAACCTGCTGACACAGCTTCGGTCCCTCACCATGAAGCAGGACGGTTATATTTCCGGAGAAACACTGAAACGCCTTGACAAACCCGGCGAAACAATGGTTATCAGTACATGGCAGTCAGTGGAGGCGTGGCAGTCGTGGATACTTACCAGGGAAAGACGCACGATTCAGGATAAAATAGACGAGCTGCTCGGTCAGAAAACAGTGTATGAGATTTACCAGTATTGATTTCAGCATGAATTAAGGTTGTTGAGCGTGTCGAAACAAAGGGGCGGGCATATTTTTTCCCCACAATCCCGCCCCGTTTTATTTCCGAGTTCAGCTTTCAGGAATCATAATCATCTGACCGGCTCTGATTTTTTGCGGATTTTTTATAGAATTGAATTCTGCAATGGACGTGACCGGAATTTTATAAATATCCGCAATATTCATAAGCGTCTGTCCGTAGCGGACACAGTGCATTTTTCCGGGCTTGTCTCCCGATTCTTTTTCAGATGCCGGTTCGGAGGGCGTTTTGCGCTCCTCAAGCGACATGTATTCTCCCGGTATTTTCAGCATCTGTCCGACTCTGATCATTCTCGGATTTCTGATCCCGTTCAGTTTCATAAAAGTCTTTAAGGACACGTTATATGCGCCTGCAATTTCCGAAAGCGTCTGCCCTTTCCGGACACGGCATCCTTTCCCGGGCGGAATATATTCATATCTCAGCGAAGCCGGAATCATCGCATAGCTTTGTGTCAGAATATCTTTATATTTGACCGGTACATTGAGCCTGCAATTTTTGGGAATGAAATTTCCCTCTTCAAACACAGATTCGTCTATGGAAGGATTCAATGCGATGAGTTCCTCTGTTTTAAATGGAAAATATTGTTCCAAAGTTTCCGGGCTGATAAAATCCGGAATATCCAACTGAGTCACTTCCACAGGTTTTTGAACATCAATCTCTCCGAAGTAAAACTGATAGTTGGAAGCCACCTCAGCCCCTGCCGCAAATTGTGCATAAAAATTCCGGGATGCAAACTCAAATTTGGGTCCGTTATAATTCAGAACAATATCTTCAATCTCTGCGGATCCCAAGCTTTTTACGGCATTGCGCATTCCCTGCACGCCGTAATTATAGGCTGCCACGGCCAGGGGCCATGATCCCAGCGTATTGTAATTGTCGTACAGAAACCGGGCTGCGGCTTTTGTGGACAGAATCGGGTCCCTGCGTTCATCCACCAGATTGCCGACAGCCAGTTTATAGTGCTTTCCGGTTCTTTTCATAAACTGCCATAAGCCTGCGGCACCGGCATGGGATACGGCAAAAGGATCAAAGGACGATTCAATCGCGGGGAGGTAAACCAACTGTTCGGGAATATTGTGTTGTGCAAAGATTTTTTTCATGCTTTCAAGATAAGCGCCTGAACGGATGATACCGTTCTGAAAGGAATCGGCAGTTCCCGGCTGAAGACGGATCCGGTCTTTGGCGTCTTTCTTTTTAACATGAGGAGATTCCGGAAGATTTTTAAAGAGAGAATAGATTCGCCGCTGTTCTTTGTTCATACCCGGGGGATTTTCCCATGGCAGATTTGCCAGAATGCTTTCATATTTTTCTTTTGCGGCTTTCAAGGCTTCCGATGCTTCATTTTTGTTCGGGAAATGAGCGCTTCCCGTATCAATGACATCGTAAATCACGCTGACATACCAACTGTCGTGGAGGACGATCTGGTCTGCGGTGTATTCGGAAAAGATTTTTTTCCAAAATTCAACCTGCGGTTTCAGCCCCTCAGACACGACAAAGGGATTGGGCTTAGGTTCCTGCGGGCATATAGGAAAGGGACCGAATACGGATGTTTTTCTAATAATCTCATAAGTTTCGGCAGGCATGGACAGAAGAATACATAATAGCATCATGCTTAACATGAATTTCTGAAACCGGATTTCACCTGTAAGGGATTTTAATTTTAAAAAGCTGTTTTTCAGCGCCTGTCGGAAAGGGCTTGAATTAACTTCTTTTTTCGGAATATCCGAAGCGATTTCCTGTATCATTGCTCAATACCTCATAACTCTTATTTACTATCATTTTTCATATAGTTGCCACAAAAAATAACAAATCATTCGACAGAAAACAACCAAAAAACGACATTCAGGCTGAAAAAATTCAAGAATAATTTTTATGATTGAGAAATATATAAAAATTTCAAATAGTTTTTATATGAGTTACGAAGTTGAATTTTTTCGCTGTTGCAGAGACCCCACCCCCGAAGGAGAGGGGAATCGTCTCCCCCTCTCCTTCGGAGAGGGGGCCGGGGGGTGAGGTGGGGGTGAGGTGGGGGTGAGGTCGGATAGTTCTGCAGTCCTCATCTCATTCAGGAGGAATATCAAAATCCTGAGATTCTTTATTTTCCAATACTTTTTCCATATAATCCGCCCAGATGGAAAATGCGGTTCGGGAACTGATTTTTCCTTTTCCGGAGGAGGCCGGATCTTGTCCCACCCGCACGCCGGTTGTCACTGAAGGGGAAAAACCGATAAAAAAAGAATCGTTGCCGTCAGTTGCGCTGCCGCCTTTTCCGGCTAACGGCTGCCGGATTTTTATTTTCCGCTCATCTGTTTCGGTCATGGCCTCTTTCAGCATATCTGTCATAAGCGCGGCGGCACCGCGGGACATGACCATCCTTTTGTCCGGGACTGTCTGACACAAAACGCGTCCGCTGCCGTCTGCAATCTGTATGATGCCGAAAGGTTTGATCCGTTTTCCTTTATTCGGAAAAACCGAATAGGCTGCTGTCAGTTCCGAGAGCGTAACTTCCGATGTTCCGAGTCCCAGAGAGAGATCAGCAGAAAGATCGGATTCAATGCCGAGCGAATGCCCGAAATGAGCCACTGATGCAGGTCCCAGCATTTCGGTCAGTTTTATGACGGGAATATTTTCGGAAAGCACAAATGCTTTTCTGAGACTGATTTCACCGTGATACGCGCCGGAAACATTTCGGGGACGCCAGTCTTTTCCGTCTTTTGCCTTTTTAAAGATCACAGGTGCATCAAGTATCATCATATTTGGGGAAAATCCCTGCTCAACCGCTTTTGCATAAATAAAGGTCTGAAATACAGAACCGGGGGGCTTTCTGACGTTCACGGGGCTGTTTTTATCCTGTTCCCGATATATTTCCTGTTTCGGAGGCAGTGACCGGGATTTATGAGGATTTCTGATCCCGGCCAGGGCAAGAACAGCCCCGGATTCCACGTCAAGCGAAATCAGTTCACATTCAAGATCAGGGGCTTTGATTCCTTTCTGCCGCAATTTTTCTTCAAGTTCTGAAAGACGGGCTGCCGCAACCTGTTCGGCGGTCTGCTGCATCTCAAAGTCAAGGCTTGTCCGCACGGTGAACCCCCCCCTGTAAAGCAGGTCCGCCTCCAGAAATTCTTCCAGGAAATCCTTTACATATTCCGTAAAATAGGGCGCATGGCGGGCATTTTTCCTTTGTTCTGCAAGAGAAATCCGCGTGTTCGCCGCGCTGCGGTAAGCACTTTCCGTGATGATGCCGGTATTCCGCATCTGTCTGAGGACAATATTTCTGCGCTCCAAGGCAAGCGGTCTGTTCACTGTCGGAGAATAGCGGGAAGGCGATCTGGGCATGGCGGCAATCAGCGCACATTCGGCAAGATTCAGATCGTTTACGGATTTTCCGAAAAAGACCCGTGCTGCTGCTGCCACGCCGTAGGCACCGGTGCCGAAATAAATCTGATTCAGATAAAATTCCAGAATCTCATCTTTGGTGTAACGGCGTTCCAACTGGAAAGCAAGAACCGCTTCCCTGATTTTCCGCTCCGGAGTTTTCCGGGGTGTGAGAAAAAGCGTTTTTGCCAACTGCTGGGTAATCGTGCTTGCCCCTTCTTTGAATTTCTTTGCCCGGATATTGTGTATCGCTGCCCGCAAAATTCCTTTCAGATCAATGCCGCTGTGATGATAAAAATTTCTGTCTTCTGTGGCGAGTATTGCCGAGATGAGATAACGCGGGATAAGGGCAAGGGAAACCGGGTCTCTTTTTTCCGCATAAAATTCCGCAAGAATTACATTGTCTGCCGAATATATGCGTGTGACAGCAGGGGGTTTGAAGGTTTCCAGCGAGCGGATTTGGGGAAGGTCCTGTAAAAATGCAATATAAAGACCCGCAAATGTGCCGCAGGCAACAGGGGCAATGAGAAAAATCAGAATTTTGATGATGTTTCTTTGGGACACTGTTTCTTCATTTCGTTCATAAGTTCTGCATGAGAATATCCGGGTGCAAAAACAAGCGAAGCGTTTTACCGCTGCGCTCCCTTCGGCTGCGCTCCCTTCGGCTGCGCTCCCTTCGGCTGCGCTCAGGGTGACAAGATTGGCGACAGTGCAGTGTGTCTTTTCGCACTCCGACAACGGGGACGCAGAGCGTTGCTGTCTGCATTCCCATGTGGAGCATATAGGAACACGTAAAACGAGTTGAAAACTCGTTTTACGCAGAGCGCGTGGCGTGGGGAACGAGCAAATCCTGTAAATCCTGTAAATCCTGTAAATCCTGTAAATCCTGTAAATCCTGTTAAAAAACGCCGAATCCCACCACCGTCACATCGTCCTGTCTGTCATTATCCCCCTTATGTGCTTCAAAAGCTTCAACAAGTTTGGCTTCCCGTGTTTCAAAATTCAGATGGCTGATGTCGCCGAGCAGTTTCGAGAAACGCTTTCTTCCCAAGCGGCTTAAAGCAAACTGACTTTGCTCCGAACTGCCTAACTGATCTTCAAAGCCGTCGGTCGCCATGTAAAAGGACATTCCCTTTTCGATCTGAATGTGATGATTGGTAAAATCAAAAGCGATATCAGAGCGTTTTGACTGTTTGTAACCGATACTCTGTCTGTCGCCCTTGACAACCTGTATCTGGCTGTTCTGAAAATAAAAAAGCGGCAGTCTTGCGCCTGCAAAGGTCAGAATTTTTTCTTTCATATTGATGATGCAGAGCGCGGCATCCATGCCGTCATCGGAAACAGCATAAGCCGTGTCCTGATGCAGCGTTGCTTTGACGATGAGATTCAGGCGGTTGAGTATCAGAGCCGGATCACGGCATTTCTCATCGCTGATGATCCGGGACAGCGCGGAAGATGCGATCATGGTGAGAAACGCGCCCGGAACCCCGTGACCGGTACAGTCAATCACAGCGATAATCATAAGGCCTTCGTCAACAGGTTCTATGAAAAAAATATCACCGCTGACAATATCTCTGGGCATCCAGATTACAAAGCTGTCGGGAAGCAGACATTTCACTGCCTCCGGATTCGGCAGCATGGAAGACTGTATTCTTCCGGCATACTGAAGGCTTTGGATAATGTATCTGTTTGCTTCCCGGACATCCGCAAGGGCTGATGTGAGCCGGCCGTGGGTCTGCTCGAGCTTGTCCATCATCATGTTGAAATCCGAGCCCATCCTTTCCATTTCATCAAGGGCGGTGCCGGTCTTTTCATGCGGAATCTTTACCCGGACGCTCAGATCGCCTTTTCCTTCCGCGACCATGCGCTGAACTTCGATCAACTGCGTAACTTTGTCAAAGATTCGGATTTTCAAAAGAAAAAAAAGCACAACAGAGATCAGCGTTGAAGCAAAAAAAGGCATCAGCCTGCTCAGCAGGAGCTGTCTTTCGGATTCGAGAAAAGGGGCTTTGTCAAGGGCGATGACCAATCTGCCCACAGGCTTCCCCGCATAATTGAAAAGCTCTTTTTCTTCTGTAAAAAATAATTTGTTCTGATATGAAATTTCGTGCTTCACCGGATAAGCCTGTGTCAGATCGGAGAAACTGCTCAACAGCGGCTTTCTGTCAGCGCCGTAATACACCGCGTCCGCGCCGGCTATTTCCGCCATCTTGCGAATCAGTTTTCTGTTGTTGTTAATCAGTTTGATAACAGCCATATAACAGTAAATATCGCCGCTGTCATGCAGTATGTGCAGCAGCGATTTGAAACAGATGATGCGTTCATGATCCGGCGCAGGCTTGAATCGGGCGAGCGCTCCCTCAAAGATTTTCGGCGATATTTCCTCTATGCCCACTCTTTCCCTTCGGTCTTCAATCAGCGGGTTGTAGTGTCCCGGCTCTTCTATTTCGGTTCCGTCGGTATTTGAGGTGAGCAGTTCGCCGTCTTCATCAAAAAGAAAAATAAAATCAATATCATCAGGATAGATATTCGTGATATTTTTCAGGATCATCGTTATGGGAGCAATATTGTCGTAATCCAGAAAATCGCCGAATCTGCTGCTCTGTTCCTTGATCGAAACCGAGATCATCCCAAGCTGATCCAATTCATTGTTCTGAATTGAGTCGGCAATATCAAACTTGTTGCGGAGAGTTGCCTCAATGCGTCGGCTGATACCTCTGCTTTCATGATATATTGAAACGGCAGCATTGATAATAATCACCGCAATCAGTACACCGAACAAGATGATAATTTTTGTCCTTGTTCCCATGCCGGATGAAAATCCGGCTTTCTTTTCGGAGCGCGGGAACGGAGCCAAAATTTTACGGATAATGTTCTGACCTGATGATCTCACATTTCCTATCGTTTCTCTGTCTCGCTCAAAGGCGCAATTTTATCTGAAGGCACACGCTGTTCGACCGGATATTTTGAATCTTTCCATCGTTCCATTCCGCCTTTGAGGACTCCCATAACAGAATAGCCTTTCAGAATAAGAAATTTCGCTGCTGAAACAGACTGTTTCATTGCCCAGTCGCTGATAACAATGATTTTCCCTTTCGGGATTTCTTCATGTTTATCGGCAAGAAAAACCAGCGGACAATGATGCGCACCGATGATAAAAGAACTGTCTCTTTCAAATTTCATGGGTCTGACATCAAGAACATAAACAGATTTGTCCGTTTCTATGAGTTTCTTAAAATTCTGCGGTGCGATTTTTTCCACCTCGACATCCTGATATTCTTTGCTGACAAATATCGGATAATTGAATTTCCGCCATTCGGGAATACCGCCGATAAAAGCAAATACATTCTTATAACCTTTTTTCACCGCAATACTTGCGGCTCTGGCAGAATAGGGTCATCTTTCGCCCATGCAGTAAAAGACCAATGTTGTTTCTTTTGATTCGGGCAGGACACCCTCATCGTCCATTCGGGTGATAGGGATATTGACGGAACCGGTAATATGCTGCATGTCATACTCTATTTCACTCAGACAGTGTATGACCACTGCTTTTCCGCCGTCAACCATATTTTTGAGTTCCGGCGCGGTGATTTCTTTAATATCCTTCGGCTCTGTCTGTGCAAAAACTGTCGCTGATAGCAGCAAGATGACAAAGCTGAAACATGCCAGTATGTTTTTCATGATCATTCCTCCTTTTTTTCCAAAATGTTGTTTGAGTTTCTGTGCGGTTTTACGATAGGCTCATAATAACCATAATAATTTTATGCGTTATTTCCTTCCAAGCATTTATCTTAGAATGCCACATTCAGAAAAAAATGTCAACCCGAACAGATAAAAGGGGATGTGAAGAAACTGAGTTTGTTGAAAAAATTTAGTTTCCGTTCATCCGGGCGCGGATGATGCTCGGCGTGTTGTCATCATAAGCCTGCTTTATTTGCAGCAGAATGATCGCCGCAATCACCAGAACACCCCCGAAAATTTGCAGCGGCGACATGATTTCATCCAGAAAAATATAGGAAATCACACCTGCCATAATCGGCTCGAGTGTTGCTGTTATGCTGGCACGGGCGGCGCGTATCAGACTGATGCCTTCATAATAAAGACCGAAGGGAATAATTGTACCGAATACCGTAATATACAGAATAATGACCCATTTTGCCGATGACGAAACATTGAAAAAGCCTTTTAAGGGCGGATAAATGATGTTGAGGTCTATGGCTGCAAAAAGCATCGCATAAAAAAGCACGGTCCATGGATTATACCGCCGCATTCCGTATTCCCCATGAAGCGACCACCAGGCAAATGTGACGGCTGAAGCAATGCCGCTGGCGATTCCCGTCATGTTCAGATTCAGCAGATTCAGATTGTACGCGCCCACAACCAGATAGCATCCGAGCGTCGCGGCGATGATTGCCAGCATCGTAATTCTGCTGAGTTTTTCCTTTGCAAAAACAGCCATATAAAGCGCAATAAAAATGGGCGCAAGGTATTCTAAGAGAATAGCGGCTGCCACATTGAGCTTGCTGATGGTAAACAGATAGGTGATCTGTATGGCAGTCATGCCGAAGGTGCCGAGAATGAAGAAATAGAAAATATCATTTCGGGATATTTTCAAAAGAGCGGGACGCCGGATCAGGAAAAACAGAAAAAGAAGCAGAGCCGAAATCGTCACACGAATCTGTGACAGTTGAAAAGGAGAAATACCGTTAAGAAACAGATATTTTGATGTTGAACCGGATACTGACCAGAGCATTGCGGCGCAAACAACATAAAGGTAGCCTTTTCTGCTGACTTTGAAAGATGCCTGCGGAAAATTCATATATAATCAATCGTTACAGAGTTGAGTGTTTTAATAAAACTGTTCATGTAACAAACTGAGTTTCTTGAAGAAACTCAGTTTGTATTGCTAAATAAATGCTCGTTAATCGCTTCAAGAATTTTCCGGGCTTCAACGGGTTTGGAGATGTAGCCGTTCATTCCGGCTTCAAAGCAGCGAATCCGGTCTTCTGTCATGGCGTTGGCGGTCATTGCAATGATGGGAATTTTATGATTCAGCACTTCCGACTGCGGATCACGGATGATTTCAGTTGCTTGCAGACCGTCCATTTCCGGCATCTGAACATCCATAAAAACAATATCAAAGGGGGCTGTTTTCAGCATATCAAGTGCTTTAAGCCCGTTTTCCGCCACTTCCGCCCGGAATCCGAACTTTTTCAGAATTGCCAGCGCAACGATCTGATTCACCTCATTATCTTCCACCAGCAGAATACGAATATCCTGTTTCATTTTTTCAGAAACAGATACAACTGACCCTTTTTTACCTAAACCCTCACCCCTCACCCCTCCCCGCGCCTGTTTTTTCATGCGGACCGTAAACCGGAAGGTGGTTCCGATCCCTTCTTTGCTCTCAACGCCGATGTCTCCGCCCATGAGTTCCGCCAGCTTTTTGGAAATAATAAGCCCCAGCCCTGTTCCGCCGTACTTCCGCGTCATGGAAGTATCCACCTGAGAGAAGGATTTGAAAAGACGGTCCTGCCGCTCTTGGGGGATTCCGATGCCGGTATCGCTGACGGAAAAACGCATCACCGCCCGGTCATCAGAATTTTCTTCCGCAGAAATACGAAGGGTTATATTTCCTTTTTCTGTAAACTTGACAGCGTTGTTCATCAGGTTCATGAGTATCTGAGTCAGGCGTCCGGGATCGCCGCGAAGCAGTATGGGAACGCCTCTGTGAATCTCGCACAGGAGTTTGAGTTTTTTTTCTTTTGCTTTTATTTCAAGCATTCCCATGACTCTTCCCACCACATCTCCGAGATTGAAAGCGATCATCTCCAGATCAAGTTTTCCGGCTTCGATTTTGGAAAAATCAAGGATGTCGTTAATAACGGAAAGGAGTATTTCTGAGGAAGAACGAATGAGTTCTGCCTGATATTTCTGTTCCGTATCAAGGTCAGTATCAAGCAGAAGGCTTGCCATACCGACAACGGCATTCAAAGGCGTGCGGATTTCATGACTCATGTGAGCCAGAAACTCGCTCTTTGCCTGACTGGCTTTTTCAGCAGTTTCTTTGGCTTTTTTCAGTTCGGCTTCGGTCTGCGCCAGACGGTGATACGCGAGACTGAGTTCCCTGCCTTTCTGTATCAGAAACTGCTTTTCTCCGTAGGAAGAACGCGCCAGTTCAATCAGCAGTATTTTTTTTTTCTCAAGAGAAATGGCAGTTGCTTCAAACGCGGTTTCTTTTCCTGAGAGATCAGCTTGCAGCCAGGGACCCGATCTTAATTTTTCCGTTGCCACGGATTTCCAATACGCTTCTGCATCAAAAAGAAAATTTTCAAGAAAAGGGGAGTCAGTACCGGGCTTGAATATGCTTTCCTCTCCGACATGCTCCCGACAGAAAAGCATAAATATTTCAGGAGGCTTTCCGATCACTCGGAATACGCCTTTATCTGTCCGCTCCATCACGAGCATGTTCAAAGAGAAAAAAATATCTGCCATAATGGAATCTTCCATCAGTAATCCTCAATCTGCCGTAAACTTTATTTACTGCAATTTTTTTTTGCCACGAATGAACACGAATTTTGAATTAGTAAAGCGATTTTGCAAATCGCTTCAAAGCGAATTAAAAATTCGCTTTACTGTTTTCTCGTTCCCACGCTCTGCGTGGGAATGCAGAGCGGACGCTCCGCGTCCCTTACCGTTCCCACGCAGAGCGTGGGAACGAGAATTTTTCAAAAGGATGTCCCGCATTTTCTTTCAGCAGTTCTGTAAATCGCCGGGTGCCGAAGCGGCGGTCATTTTTTTCACCCAACTGGTCTGCAAAACCGTCAGTTGACAGATAAAAAGACATTCCGTTTCGGACAGAAATTTTATGATTGGTGAATTTGAATGTCACATCGGATTTTCTGTAACCGATACTTCGTCTGTCGCCTTTGATGACCTTTAATTCATCATCGCAGATATAGAACAGGGGCAGTTTTGCGCCTGCAAAAATCAGCGTGGTCTCGTCTGTCAGCAGAAAACATCTGTCTTTCTCCGGCAGTAAAGAATTATTGTCCGAAGGCAGGTCAACGCTGAGAATTGCAGCATCCAGGCCGTCATCGGAAAGCGCGTCTGATTTTAAGCAGGTCGTATCCTGCCGAAGTGTGGTTTTAATAAGAAAATTCAGACGTTTCAGTATTGCTGCCGGATCATGTTCCAGCTCGTCTTCTATGATTTTTCTCAGCGCAAAACAGGCAACAATGGTTATAAACGCGCCCGGCACCCCGTGACCCGTACAGTCAATGACCGCAATGACAAATCTGCCTTTGACGTGAGCGGTAAAGATAAAATCGCCGCCGACAATATCTCTGGGCATCCAGATCACAAAGCTGT
>JFJP01002065.1_pt1 | contig 15507 bp, 14 predicted proteins | sample 431651 | NCBI WGS metagenome assembly JFJP01 (sample SAMN02602958, study PRJNA72255) | Microbial mat metagenome, whole genome shotgun sequencing project. | biome: fresh water; feature: sink hole; material: water; isolation source: purple microbial (photo- and chemosynthetic) mats found in... | reverse complement strand
TCACACGCTCATGTATTTTGTCGATGTATCGCATTAGGGCTGTGAGGTGGCGTTCTTCGACGAAAGTATCGGCCCAGGGCGGACTGCGTACTCGCGATCCTTAACAACAGTTGAACGAATGGCGTGGGTCGGCGTCGATGTTTTTGAAGGCTTGTTCGAACATTGTCTGGCGCTTTTGAGTTGGTATTGCCAAGCCAGTCACTTTACTGGAAACCCATTACCAGACAAAGGCGGGCTGTTCCGGCGTTATGCGGGCGCCGTGCGGCGGCACACCAAAGTGGAAAAGCCGTCAAGTGAAATGAAAAACGCCAAGACTTTCAAGGTCTTGGCGTTGTGTTGGTGGAGGCGGCGGGAATCGAACCCGCGTCCGAAAATCCTCTACAGCAAGTTCTACATACTTAGTCCGGTCATTTGGTTTTAACCCTAACTTCGCCGGCCAGACAGGCTAAGTTTGAGCGAGCTACCTAAATTTAACGTTGATCCAAGTGGCCCGAATCAAAGCGAGTTCATGTTAATGACTCCACTGCTGGTTTCCCAGCCCGGCCCATGAACCAACCGGTGTGGAGCCTAACCGTCAAGCGGCTAGGGCGTAAGTTTCGTCGTTGGCGACTACTAGATTCCAGATGTATTTACGAGGTAACTGGTCCTCGGTATGCCCTTGTCTGCTTCGCGACCTCCGTCGAAGCCAGGTCGCCCCCTTTGCGCTACATAGATTGAGCATCGCTCGTTAAGTTCAAGTAGGCGCGTTTCAATCTACGCGGCGAGTCTGGTGCAGTCAAGCAATTCCCCCGTTTGATTGTCGAGCCGGGTGTGCATTTCTGATTTCTCGATTGGTGAGCAGAGTTTCAGCATTTTTCTCGATTTTATGGATGCCGCTGGCGGTGTGTGGTTGGCTTTGATGCGATGACAATTTTCCTGACATCTTGGTTTCGATTAACGGCACAATCCACCCCGCTCGCTTTGCGAGATATACATAAGCGATTGTTAATATTGATTTAATTGGAGATTCGGATGAAAGCCACTCACACAATTTTTGCTATCGCACTGGCAACTTTGAGCATGCCCAGTTTTTCCCAGGTAGCGCCGGCTAATCAAGATGCTCAGGCTGCGGCTGTCCCTGCCAATACCGATGAGTGGGTCAAATACTTGTCTGACTTCACGCGCAATGGCGACATGCTGGCTGACCCGAAGAAATTCATCGCTGCACTGGCGACAGTCTCCGAACCTGAATTCATGATTTCAGCCAGCAAGGCGATGATGGATCCCAATCTGTATCTTCAATCAACCTCGTCCCTGATGGACCCGCGCGCCTATGGCAACTTTGCCAAGGCGATGGATCCGGTGGTGCTGGCGAATTGGTCTCAGGCTTTGATGGATCCCCAATTCATCTCGGCTGCGACCACGGTGTTGACCGACCCGAACAAGTTGATGCGCTGGTTGATGGTGCCGGTTGATCCGCGCGCATTGGGTTTGTTGATGAATACATTGAATCCAAATACCTACCTGAAATTTGCTGGAGCGGCGATTGATCCGCGCACCCTCAATATGGCGACTGCTCCGCTGAATCCGAGCTGGTATGGCGGCTGGTTGGGCAATATGGCTAACCCGCAATCCTATGGGCCGACGATGGGCAATATTTTGACCATGCCCGGCTATGGCGGTCAGATGGGATCAGTTCCGATGATCGATCCGCGTATGTTTGGCGGCATGGTCCCGGTCGCGCCGCGCTAAACCATTTCGCAATTGATATGACTTCGGAGGGATGGCAATTCGTTGCCAACCTCTATTTTTTTGGCTGGGCTGAGTTTTTCCAGCAAGAAACAGCACAAATTCTTGGTTTGATGGCTTTGTGCCCCTTCTCTGAACTCGGCTTCTCGCTTACGCTAGCACTGTGGTCCACCCACTCAGGGACATTGACCCACCGCCGCCCGATCTGTCTGATGTGGCTGGAGGTGAAGTTAATGCAGAAGACGCCACGAATAATTGCTTTTTTACCCGCCCTAATCATTGTCAGGAGACATGCATGAACAAATCCGAACTGATCGACATCGTTGCTGCCAAGGCTGAGACTTCCAAAGTTCAAGCTGGTGAAATCATTACCGCCGCCATCGCTGCGATCACTGAAGCTGTTGCCAAGGGCGACAACGTTCAGTTCATTGGCTTTGGCACCTTCAGTGTGCAGAAGCGCGAGGCTCGTACCGGTCGCAATCCGCAGACTGGCAAGGAAATGAAGATCGAAGCCAAGAATGTGGTTCGCTTCAAAGCGGGTGCTCAGTTGACCGCTGCCGCCAACCCGGTGAAGGCGCCCAAGGGCAAGAAGAAATAATTTGTTTGATCCGGCGCCTGGGTTCTCCAGGCGCCTCTCGTTTTGGCACTGGCCACTTTACTGGCGCAGCCTGCTAATCATCCCACGGGCATTTCGGTCTAAAGCGGGCCCGGGTTTTTCCCTGAATCCTGAATCAAATAATGCAGCAAGCCGGTGACAACGCGTCGGAACGGTAATGTCTGCGGACCTGCTGGTGCACGATCCACTGGCATTTGCCAGCCGGGATGATCACCAGGTCGCCTTTTTCGACGTTGATGCAGACGCCATCCGTCATGCTTAACGTGGCTGAACCATCCAACAAGTAACTTTTCTCAGCTGCGTCGTAATCCAGTTGTCGCGTGCCGACGCCGTCTTTCCAGGTTGGCCAGCCATGCACGCCCAGTTCGGTCAGGCGCGCAGGCGAAATCTGTCGTTCAACCTGAATTGTTTGGTTCATTTGGAGACGCTCTCTTTTTCCATCTGGATGTAGATGTTGTAAGCATTTCTGCGGTTGGCTTCCAGAAAGGCGGGCATCTTTTCATAACGAGACCAGTCAGTTTTTTCGTAGGCTTCCTCGAATGGCGTCAGTTCGTCGACTGCGCGGCCCATCTCGTGACGCAGGAAGACCAGGTAGTCGCGCGTCAGTGTCAGATCTTCCATTGGGGTGTCGGATGCACCGCCGTGGCCGGGTACGAGGACTTTGGGCTGCAACGCGATCAGCTTTTCGAGCGCGTTCAACCAGCGTTTCGAATCGGCATCGCCAACGAACGGAACCCGCCCCTTGAACACCAGATCGCCTGCGTAGAGCACGCCGTCGGTTTCGACAAAGAGGACCAAGTCTTCGTCCGAATGGGCCGGGCCGACGTGACGCACACGGAACTGCATGCCGCCCAGTTCGAAATCGGTGTCGCCGGAGAGCCAGACATCCGGTGCGGGAAAACGTTGTGTCTGGTCATTGATCCATTGCCCGAGAATTTCTTTGCGCTGTTCGAAGCGCTGTTTTGCCGCGTCGGAGCCCACCACGCTACTACCCGCCTCATGCGCCCAGATTTCCGCGCCGAGATCCTTGAATACCTGGATGCCGTAGTAATGATCGGCGTGATAGTGGCTGACGATGACACGTTTGATCGGAAGCTTGGTCAGTTCTCGAATACGTTTGACCATTTCTTGCGCCAGTGAGGGTGAGCCCAAGGTATCAAACACCACGACTCCGGCTGGCGTGATGACAAATCCCGCATTCGACATGAAGCCCTGGTTGCGGGTATTCGCCGCACCCGCCATGCCGGGAATGTAATAACTGTGCGCCGTCAATTTCTCGGCGCGAACTGCAACTGTTGCGGCTGGATAGATATCAGCGGGAGCTTTGGCAAAAGCGAAGGTGCTGGAGCAGATCAGGATGAGGCAAAGCAGGGCGCGCATGGTGGTTCCTTGAGTCAGATAAGGACGGGAAACTGCAGTGCAAAGGACGGATACTTGCTGTGCACGTAGATTATAGAAAGCCAGTCGGCAAGGCATCTGTAGTATCTTCAGCACGTTTGTTTTTGACCATTGCCTTCCAGTGAATCTGAAGAGTTATCTGCCCAGCCTGGGCCCTTTCCTGCTCGCTTTCGTATTGCCCTTGCTGCTGGTTTACACCTGGTGGGGCGGCTTCAACCCGGTTCAAATCGAACAGTCATTCGCGGGGCCTTATACCTACGCCTATCTGGAAAGCCGGGGTGATTATTCAAAACTGCCTGACAAATCGGTGGAAGCAAGCAAGGTGTTGCTGGCCGATGGCATTCAGGCAGGTCTGCCGATCACGATTCTGTATTCCAATCCGGACCTGGTCGATGTGGGTGATCGACGCGCGCGTACCGGATTTCTGGTTCCCCCCGGCAGCAAGGTTCGCCTGCCGCTGGAAATCGACACAGTGCCGGCCCGACCGGTCCTGATTGCGCGTGTGCAGGCCGGTAGCATGCTCGCGCCGAGCCGTGTCTATGCGGCGTTGGACAAATATCTGCAGGCGCGAGGCGAGGGCATTCGGATGCCTTCGGTGGAGATTTATCGGGCCTCCAACTCGGTGATGCAGATGGGGTATTTCAGCGTGGAAGTGCCATTGGAATGAATGCATGCGAGAGGGGGTGCCAGTGAGTTTGTTTGTTCCGCTAGCCGCCCTGGCCTGGCAACACTATCGGCCGAGCGTTCCCGAGTTGCCGGCGCAGAAGATTGCTCGCCAGCATCGTTGGTTGCTGGACAATTTCAATGCCGGTGGTCAGCAGCATGGTCTTTTGGCCTGGTGTCTGGGGGCGCTGCTACCGGCGCTGCTCGTCGGGGGACTTGCTGTTTTGCTGGGCAGTGCTTTTGATCTGCTGGGCTCGGCGTTCGAGGTGGTATTGCTGTATTTCATGTTCGGTTTTCGAGCCGCTTCATATCGTGCTTCCAGTCTTTCGCGATTGTTGTCGGCCGATGCGGTGGCGGAGGCGCGGCGTGCTCTGCAGGCATGGAACCCGGGTTTGCTGCCGGGTGAAACCAGAGATGACCTGGTGCGCCAGACGCTGGAGGAAACGCTGAAAGCGGCGCTGAGCAGCTTGTTCGGTGTGTTGTTCTGGTATTGGCTGGCTGGTGTTGGCGGCGCCCTGCTGTATGTCCTCAGCCATTCCTGCCGTGAACAGTGGCAGAGCGATGTGGTGTTTTTCAATTTTGCGCAACAAGTGGTGTTCGTTTTGGACTGGTTGCCGGCTCGTGTCCTGGGATTCAGCTTCGCGATCGTGGGTAATTTCCAGGATGCGATGGAATGCTGGCGTGGACAGGCCAGCTCCTGGCTGGATGGCAACGAGGGGGTGATTCTCAGCGCTGGCGCCGGCGCGCTCGGTATTCGTCTGGGTGGTGCGCTGCATATTGCTGACAGCGAACTGTTGCGGCCTGAAATCGGCACCGAAGAGCAACCTGCACCGGAGAGCATCGATGCCGCCGTCGCGTTGGTCTGGCGCGCCACGCTGCTCTGGCTGGCGGTCGTCGGCCTGCTTTGGCTAGGCACTTTGTAAGCCGGCATGCTCAACGCAATCTGGATTGGCTTCTTCCTGATCGCTTTTGGCGCATCGGTTCTGCAATACCTGGGGGGCGACCAGGCGATCTTTTCGCTGGTCATGAAAGCGGCTTTCGATTCTGCGAAAACAGCATTTGAAGTCGCGCTCGGCCTCACCGGTATCATGTGTTTGTGGCTGGGGGTCATGAAGATTGGCGAGAAGGCGGGTTTTCTTTCCGTCATGGCGCGATGGCTCGGGCCGCTGTTTGTACGAATTTTTCCCGACGTGCCGCGCGGCCATCCGGCGTTGGGTTCAATCACCATGAATATGGCCGCCAATGTGCTGGGCCTGGATAACGCCGCCACGCCGATGGGTCTGAAGGCGATGCGCGAGTTGCAGGAGTTGAATCCGGTCAAGGACACGGCCAGCAATGCGCAGATTCTGTTTCTGGTCATCAACGCCTCCTCGGTGACCTTGTTGCCGGTGGCCATCTTCACCTACCGGGCGCAGCTTGGCGCGGTCGATCCGACCGATGTATTCATCCCCATCCTGATGGCGACTTACTGCTCGACGCTGGCCGGCTTTCTGTTCGTCGCTGCAGTACAGCGGATTCGGCTGGATGTCGTGGTGTTGGCCTGGATGGGCGGCATCACTGCCGTGGTTGGCGGCCTGGCGCTGTACTTCGCCAGCCTGCCGGCGGCGCAGATGACGGCGGAATCGTCGGTGTTGTCGAATTTTCTGTTGCTGGCTCTGGTGGTGACTTTTCTCATTGGTGCGCTGATCAAACGGGTCAATGCTTACGAGGCGTTTATCGAGGGCGCCAAGGAGGGTTTCCAGACTGCGGTCACCATCATTCCCTATCTGGTGGCGATGCTGGTGGCGATCGGCATGTTGCGCGCCAGCGGCGCGTTGCCGGCGTTCGTCGAAGGCATCCGGGCTTTGGTGCTGGCGTTGGGTTTCGACGCGGCCTGGGTGGATGCGCTGCCGACCATGCTAATGAAACCGTTGTCGGGGTCCGGCGCACGCGCGATGATGATCGAGACCATGCAGACCTCCGGCGCAGATTCGTTCGCGGGGCGTCTGGCCAGCATCGTGCAAGGTAGCAGCGAGACGACGTTTTATGTGTTGGCGGTCTATTTCGGCTCGGTCGGCATCCAGCGTGTGCGGCATGCTGTTGCTGGCGGATTGATTGCCGATCTGGGCGGGTTTATCGCGGCGGTGTTGGCGGCGTATCTGTTTTTTGGCGCATTGAATTAACCCATTCATAAAGGCGCAAGGCGCAATGCAGGCCCGGCGCACTGGAGAAGATCATGTTTGCTCGGGTATTCGCTTTGATTCGTACGGTATTTCTGAAAACCCCCGCAAAAATTGCTGCCGGTCTGCTGGCGGTTTACTTTCTGTTCGCCTGGTTCGGCTTCGAGCCGCTGGTGCAATGGGCTGCGCCAAAATTCATTGCGGATAAGAGCCAGCACAAACTGCAGATCGAAGCGGCACGTTTCGACCCGTTTGCGTTGTCGGTCTCGATCAAAGGCCTGAAGTTGAACGAACCGGACGGCAAGCCATTGCTTGCGTTCGCCGAGTTGTTCGTCGATTTCGATGCAACCAGTCTGTTCAAATGGGCTTATACCTTCGATGACATCCGCCTCACCGCGCCGGATGCGAAGCTTGAATTGCTGGCGGATGGCAGCCTGAACTGGACGCCGTTGATCGAGGCGCTGAAAAGTCCCGACGAGGAGGAGGAAGACAAACCGTTGCCACGTTTGTTGGTCCGCCGAATTGCGCTGGAAAAGGGTCAGGTTGCCTTCGCAGATCGCAAGGTCGGATTTGAAACCACGTTGAATCCGCTCGATCTGGTCCTTAACGATGTTTCGACGTTGCCCGACGATAAGGGGGCGCACACGCTTGCTGCCACCACGCAGACTGGCGCGCGGATCCGCTGGAAGGGCGATTTCAGCCTGACACCGATTGCCGCAACCGGCGAACTCGCCATCGACCAACTCATGCTGGCGCGCTACTGGCCATACGTGAAGGGCAAAGTAGCGATGGCGGAACCCGAGGGTGTCGCTGCGCTGGCATTGAATTACCGCGCTGGCTACGCCGCCAAAAAGCTGTCCCTGGTGCTCGATAAGCTCGGCTTCGACCTGACCGGCCTGACGCTGCGCGGCCTGCAAGCCAAAGAACCCGCGATCAAGCTGGACAAACTCAGTCTCAGCGGCGGGCGTTTCGATCTGGAAACGCGTGAACTGAACCTGGGCGAAATTGCCCTGAATGGCGGCAGGATTGCCCTCAAACGCGACAGTGGCGGACGATTGGATATCCAGGACTGGTTTCCTCCCGCCCCCGCTTCGGCTGCGGCAGCCCCGGTCAAATCGGCGACTGCGCCCAAACCTGCCAGCGCGAAGCCGGGCGAGGCGTGGAAAATCAATCTGAATCGCTTCGCCTTGAATGGCCTCGGCATTCAGCTCGTTGATGCTGGTTTTGCGCAACCTTTGCAGGCGGATATCGGCAATCTGCAGATCGGCTTCGCCGCCAAAGCCGAGGCGGGCGGCGCGCAAACCCAGGCCGTGGTGGAAGGGCTGGGGATCGATATTTCCGGCATCCGCCTGCGCTCCGGCAATGCGACCGATCCGCTGTTCGTGCTGGGCGGCATCACCTTGAGCGACGGCCGGATCGACCTGGCGGCGCAACAGGCCAGCATCGGTAAAGTCAGCCTGAGCAATGGCAAGGTCGAAGCGACGCGCGATGCAAAGGGCGCCATCGCTTTGCTGGAAGCCTTCAAGCCGGCAGCGGGAAAAGCGACTTCACCTTCTTCAGCGCCGGCAAAACAGGCGGACGACGCGCCGGGCTGGCGCTATCAGGTCGAGAAAATCGATCTGGCTGGTTTTCAGGTCGGCGTGCGCGACGAGAGTGTGCAACCCGCTGCTGCATTGACGCTGGACAGGATCGAAGCATCGGTCAGCGGGGTCAGCGAAAACCTGAAAATACCGCTGCCGGTGAAACTCGGTTTCCAGGTCAAGCAAGGCGGCAGTTTCCAGGCTGAAGGAAAAGTCACCCCCGCCATGCCGGCCGCGGATATCAGGTTCAAGCTGGGCAATCTGGCCTTTGCGCCGGCGCAACCGTATCTGGCGCAGGCGGCCAATCTGGTTATCGCTTCCGGCCGCACTTCCGCGCAAGGCCAGGTGAAGTTTGAGGGCAAGAAGGAAGGCGCCCCGAAAGTGGCTTTCCGGGGCGGCTTTGAAGTCATTGATCTGTTGCTCAACGAAAGCGAGGGCGGGGCGCGTTTCCTGGCCTGGAAACGGCTCGGCAGCGAGAGTGTGAATGCGAGTCCAACGGCACTGAACATCGATGAACTGCGTCTGCAACATCTGGATGCCAAGCTGATCATCTTCAAGGACAAATCCATCAATCTGACGCGAATTCTCAAGGGCGCGCCAGTGGAAGCCAATGCGGCGCCGGTTGCTGGTGCCGCAGCGGTGGAAGTCGCGGCGGCCAAACCTGTCGAGACACCGCCGGCCCAGCCCGTCGCAAAACCGGATAGCAACGCATTCAGGGTGGCGATAGACCGGATACGTATCGAGAACAGCGAGATGGATTTCGCCGATTACTCCCTGGCATTGCCGTTTGGTACACGCATCCACAGCCTCAAGGGCACGTTCAACGGCATCACCACGCAGCCAGGCGCGTTGGCGGAACTGGAAATCGACGGCCAGGTGGATGAGTTTGGCCTGGCACGTGCGGTGGGGCAGGTCGACTTGTTCAATCCGACCGGTTTCATGGATATCAAAACCGTGTTCCGTAATGTCGAGATGGTCAATCTGACGCCGTATTCGGCCACTTTCGCGGGCCGCAAGATTGCCTCCGGCAAACTTTCGCTCGATCTGGAATACAAGATCAAGCAACGCCAGTTGCTGGGTGAAAACCAGATCATCATGGACAAGCTGACGCTGGGCGAGCGGGTGGAAAGCCCTGGCGCGATGAATCTGCCGCTCGATCTGGCCATCGCCATCCTGCAGGACTCAGACGGCAAGATCGACCTCGGCCTGCCGGTTTCCGGGAGTCTGGACGATCCGCAATTCAGTTATGGCCGGATCATCTGGAAAGCCATCGGCAACATCCTGACCAAGATCGTCACCGCCCCATTCCGCGCATTGGGCGCGCTGTTCGGTGGCGGTGGCGAGAAGCTGGAACAGATTGCGTTCGAGGCGGGCGAGGACGCGTTGACGCCGCCGGAGAAGGAAAAATTCAAGCAGATTGCCCAGATACTCACCAAGCGCCCGGGCCTGGCACTGAGCGTGCATGGCGTCTGGTCTGCCGAAGTCGACCGTCCGGTAATGAAGGAAAACCAGTTGCGTCGTGCAGTCGCGGAAAAAATGGGCATCAAGCTGGCTGCGGGCGAAGACGCCGGTCCGATTTCCACCGCCAATCCGAAGAGTCAGGCGGCGCTGGAAGCGTTATATGCGCAGCGCTTCAGCGAAGCTGAATGGAATTCGCTCAACGCCAAATGGCGGCAGGCTAATCCGGACAAGAAAGCGGAAAGCGGCACCGGAAAAATGATGTCGCGCCTGAAGGGCTTGTTCAAGAAAGAGGAAGCACTCTCCGCCGACGATCTCGCCCAACTCAAGGATGCCGATTTGCACGCAATGCTTTATCAGCGTCTGCTGGACAAGGAGAGCGTGTCGGATGAGGTGTTGAAGAAGTTGGCGCAATCGCGCGGTGAAGCCGCTATGAAAGGCCTGACTGCGGCAGGCGCGCCGGTCGAACGGGTGGCCTTGGGCGAAGCCCAGGCGGTGGAAGCCAGCGGCCGGGAAGTGCAGGCCAAACTGGAACTCGGGGTGGCCAAGAAATAAGGATATCCGGAAGGAATATGGAAGGACGCAAGCCCGGCAACCGCCTTTATGTGGAAGACAGTCTGAGTTTGAATGCCGCCTGTCTGACGCTGTTCTATTCTGATGGCATGCGATTTGGGGGAGAAACACGATGATCAGCGGCAGCATGGGCAGGATCGGCGTCTTTTGCAGCTATGCCCGCGAGGACGAAGCGTTGCGTGCGCGCATCGAGGACTGGCTGGCGCCGTTGCGCGCCGACAAGATCATCGACGACTGGTATGACCATCTCATTCTGCCCGGCCAGCGGTGGAACGCCGAGATCGGCGCTGCGCTCGACAACGCGCAACTGATGCTGTTCATCGTTACACCCGACCTGATGGCGTCGAGCTATATCGCCGAGGTGGAACTGCCCAAGGCGATCGAGCGGGAAATCCAGGGCAAGTGCCAAGTGGTGCCGATCATGGCGCTCAAAGCGGATTGGGGAAAGTCGCCCCTGGCGCGTTTTCAGGCGCTGCCCGGCAAGGGCCGCTGGCTGGACGATTACCCGGACATGGCGGAAGCGCGCACCGCAATTGTCGAAGGCGTGCGCAATGTGTGTATCCGCATCGTCGATTGGGCCAATCCCTACAAGCGTTCATCGGTGGGCGACTGGAACCATTACCAGCACACCAAGATTCTGCCCGACGGCCGGCAGGAAACGGCTGAAGGCACGGAAGAGATGATCGCGAAAAGCGACACCGAGGCGACCGTGTTGGTGGAGCTTGCCGGGTCCGGCAAAGTCATGCAGCAGACCTTGAAGGTGGACCTGACCCAGCCGTTTGAAGACCGGATCGGCGACGCCATGCGCCAGATCGGCGTCGAGGTGCCGAACGATTTCGAATACTCGATCGGACCGGCGCAATACACCGACGAAGTGCTCAATGTGGGCGGGCGTCGCTATGAAACCACGCGCGCCGAACGCTCGCTCGTCATGGGGCAGCGCGGCCAGAGTCTGGCCGGTACGGTAAAAACCTGGCGTTGCATGGAGGTGCCGTTGTGGGGTGTGGTCAAGGGCGAGAGCGACATGTCAGTCATGCGCCAGCACCAGATCCTGCTTGACTGCGGGCATGGCAATGCGGAGACAGCTAAGCCAAAGATGCGCGGCGTTCCGGTCAGTCCAGGAAATGGTTTCAACGCCGGCATGAGCGGAAATATCGGTCAGGTTCCGCCGCCGATGATGAGCTTCGGTCCAGGCCGTTGGCTGGTCCAGATGAACGCCTACGGCATTGGCTCCGCGTTCGACATGATTTTCTATCCGAACGGCATGCTGCAAGGCCAGCAGATGGGGGTGCCGATGCCAGTTCAGCAGCAGGGTCAGTGGTTCTACGATCCGATGCGCCAGTTGCTGACCTTGCAGATCGTCACCAGTTCGATGGGGATGCCGATCGGCCAGGAAACCGTGCTCATCCAGTTCGGCGGCGGCAACGCCGGCGCGTTGTTCGCCCAGGACAGCATGGGTCGTCAATTCCAGTTTCAGCGCACCGGCTGAACCACGCCACGCCTGGCTGGCAGGATTTTTCGGATTGTATTGACTTAAAAAACAGCCCGGGAGTGAACCTGATGAGCCATAAACACGACCACTTCATCACGCTTCAACGACTCGATCAGCGCGAACATCCTTTGGCGCAAGGTCGCTTCTTACGGCATCGCCTGGGTGCTTCCATCGAGCCGATCCAGGGCACCCGCTTCAAGGTTGTCCTGAACTTTGCCAAGGGTCAGCTGAGCCAATACGCTGCGGGCTTGCCGGCTTACCTCTGAAGCGGTCAGCACGCCTTGGCCGCCGCCGACAGCCAAGGCTTCATCGCCTGCCTGGCCATGCAGCCAGACGCCCAGCACGGCGGCGTCTTCGACTGCCATGCCCTGAGCAATCAATGCCGCGATGATGCCGGTCAGCACGTCGCCCATGCCGGGGGCGGCCATTGCCGGATTTCCGCTGGTATTGCGCCAGATTGGCTGGCCGGGGTGCTGCACCAGCGTGGCATGTCCTTTCAGGGCAATGGTTGCGCCGGTCAATGTGACCAGTTGCTGGATCGCAGCGGTTCTGTCGGACTGGATGTCCTTGTTGCTTATGCCAAGCAGTCGCGCAGCTTCACCCGGATGGGGCGTCAGGACGGTTGCGGCTTTGCGGGCCTGCAACGAAACCAGCAGTTCGCCATCGCCAGCAATCATGTTCAGCGCATCGGCATCGAGCAGCAGGGCGTGTTCAACCCGCAAAGCCTGCGCCAGAACGCGTCTGGCGCTGTTGGAATTGCCCATGCCTGGGCCGGCGATCAGACAGGCGGGGTGGGGCAGGGCGGGCAGACTTTCGGCTGCGACGATCATCAGTTCCGGACAAACCGGATCCACCGCCAGTCGCTCATCAAGTGCGCCGACATAGACGCGGCCGGCGCCGCAATACAAGGCTGCGCGGGCAGCCAGCAGGACTGCGCCAGCCATGCCCGGTGCGCCGCCGAGGATGCCGACTGATCCGAAATCGCCCTTGTGACTGTCTATGGTGCGTTTTGCCAGACGGGCGGGGAGTGTGTCCCGGCTGATGGTTTGCATTGCAGAACCTTGAATCAGCGAGGTTTGTCGGGGTCTTCCTTGTTGCCGGAGCGTTTGTAGAGCGCATCCATGTCTTGCCAGAAGCCCATGTTCTGCTGCCCGAGCTTCATCCAGAACTCCATCGGATTGCCGCCCCAGACGCCTTGCATTTGTTCGGTGAACATGCGTTGCTGTTTAACGAATAGATCCAGGCTCTGGTCGAGGAAGGTGGTGAAAGCCGCTTGGGCGGTGTCGCCATAGAAACGGATGAAGCGTTCCAGCATGGCTGCAGTGAACAGCGGATTGCCGCCGGCTTCCTGCTCCATGATGATCTGCAACAGGATGGCGCGCGTGATGTCGGCTTCGGTCTGGGAGTCGAGCACGCGGAAAGGCACCGCGTTCATGACCAGATCCTTGACTTCAGACAGGGTGATGTAACGGCTTTCCTCGGTATCGTAGAGACGCCGATTCGGATATTTCTTGATCAGGCGTTCATTGGTCATTGATTTCTCCCGAAAAACGCCGACGGCGGCGTGTTGTCCAGCCGTCGGCATTTTGCATCAGCACATATGTTGACCACCGTTGGCGGCGATGTTGGCGCCAGTGATAAAGGCGCCGTCTTCTGAAGCCAGGAAGGTTACCAGAGCGGCGATCTCTTCAGGCTTGCCAAGTCGGCCAACCGGAATTTGCGCGACGATCTGGTTGCGCACCTCTTCCGGAATTGCCATCACCATTTCGGTGCCGATGTAGCCCGGCGAAATGGAATTGACGGTGATGCCTTTCTTCGCTGTTTCCTGCGCCAGAGACATGCTGAAACCATGCATGCCGGCCTTGGCGGCGGCGTAGTTGGTCTGGCCGAACTGGCCTTTCTGGCCGTTGATGGAAGAGATGTTGATGACGCGACCCCAACCCTTGTTCAGCATGCCGTCGATCACCTGCTTGGTGACGTTGAACACGGAAACCAGGTTGACGTCGAGCACCGCGTTCCACTGATCCGGACCCATCTTGCGGAAGGTGCCGTCCTTGGTGATGCCGGCGTTGTTGACCAGCACATCGACGCCGCCGAAATCGGCATTCAGCTTGTCGCCCATCGCTTTGCAATCATCGAAATTCGACACATCGCATTTCACGATCGCCATCTCGAAACCCGCTGCCGACATTTTGGCTTTCCAATCGTTGGCCTGGGTTTCGTCCATGTAGGTTGAAACCACTTTGCAGCCGGCTTGCGCCAGCTTCAGGCAGATTGCGCTGCCAATACCGCCCGTGCCACCAGTGACCAGGGCTACTTTACCGTTCAATCCATTGCTCATTTTTTCATTCCTCTCGATTTCACATTCTTTCCACTGCCAGGGCGACGCCCTGACCGCCACCGATACACAGGGTAGCGAGACCTTTGTTGGCGCCGGTGCGCTGCATGCCATACAGCAGCGTGACCAGAATCCGCGCACCGGAAGCGCCGATCGGGTGGCCGATGGAGATCGCGCCGCCGCTGACATTGACGTTGACCGGGTCGAAGCCGAGTTCCTTGTTCACCGACATGGCTTGCGCGGCGAAGGCTTCGTTGGCTTCGATCATGTCCAGATCCTTGGCCGACCAGCCGGCGCGGTCGAGACACTTGCGCACGGCGGGAATCGGGCCGGTGCCCATGATTGCTGGATCGACGCCGGCGCTGCCGAAGCTGACCACGCGAGCGATCGGCTTCAAGCCGAGTTGCTTCGCCATCGCGCCGCTCATCACCACCACGCCAGCGGCACCGTCGTTGATGCCGGAAGCGTTGCCGGCGGTGACCGTGCCGTCCTTCTTGAACGCCGGCTTCAGCTTGGCCAGCGTTTCGGCAGTGGTGCCGGCGCGCGGGAATTCATCCTTGGTGAAGATCAGCGGATCGCCTTTCCGCTGCGGAATTTCGATCGGGATGATTTCCGGGTCGAAATGGCCGTTGCTTTGCGCGGCGGCGGTGCGTTGCTGCGAAGTTGCGGCGAAAAGATCCTGCTCGGCACGTGAGAACTCGTACTTGGCGGCGATGTTCTCCGCCGTGATGCCCATGTGGCAATCGTTGAACGCGCACCAGAGGCCATCCTGGATCATCGTGTCGACCAGTTCCCAGTTGCCCATGCGCTTGCCATCACGCGACTTCGGCAACACATGCGGCGACAGGCTCATGTTTTCCTGGCCGCCGGCGATCAGAATGCCGGAATCACCGCACTGCACCGCTTGCGCGGCCAGATGCACCGCTTTCAAACCGCTACCGCAAACCTTGTTGATGGTCAGCGCTGAAACCGTATCCGGCAAACCACCTGCCAAGGCAGCTTGCCGAGCAGGATTCTGTCCCACCCCAGCCTGAAGCACCTGGCCGAGGATGACCTCGTCAATCTGGCCGGGTTGCAAATTGGCGCGAGCAAGCAAGGCTTTGATGACATGCGCGCCAAGCTGGCTCGCCGGAATACCCGCCAGCGCACCGTTGAATGCGCCAACAGCGGTACGACCCGCTGCCACAATGACTACATCGTTAAACATAGGAAATCTCCTGCAAAGATTGGAATACTGCCTCCCCCGGAGGTAAATTCTATTCGGGTTTTTGTGCATTGCACTTGACATATTTTGTTGCGACGCACAAAAATGCTTCGACAACCCAACAACCAAGGAGTGGCAACGTGAGCAACGCGAACGACTGGACCGAAAGCTGGATGAATTCGCAGCAGAATTACTGGAAAGCATGGGCTGATTTGGCGCAGCGCGGCATGAAAGCGCCGGAAGCTCCGAAGAATCCGTTTGCGGATGGTCTGACGCAATGGTGGCAAAGCGTTTCGCC
>JFJP01006783.1_pt1 | contig 15508 bp, 16 predicted proteins | sample 431651 | NCBI WGS metagenome assembly JFJP01 (sample SAMN02602958, study PRJNA72255) | Microbial mat metagenome, whole genome shotgun sequencing project. | biome: fresh water; feature: sink hole; material: water; isolation source: purple microbial (photo- and chemosynthetic) mats found in... | reverse complement strand
GGGGCCTATTTTTTAAATTTCCAAATCCAAATACCGAAAACCTTCGCTATCATTTATTCGCCCTGCACACAGAAATCCTGACACTCCCTTTTTTGTTGCCGTGCTCGAACAGACTCCTGGCATTTTTTGCCAACTCCTGTTTCCAGGTGCTGATCATTATTGGATGTACGCCGTACTCTGATGCCAGTTCTGCCAGTGTCTTGGTCCCTGACAAGGCCGCCATCGCCACTTCCGCCTTGAATTTCGCGCTGTGCCGCTTGCGCTTTGTTCCCATGGTTCACGCTCCTTTCAACCGGTCAGCGTTAGCTTAGCCGACTGTCCGAAAAAACGTGACCGCCGCATTGGCTCCTGGCAGCAGCGAAAACGCCAAGGTGGTTACCTCTGGTCAATTCACAAGTTGTCAAATCGCGCCAAGTTTGCGCGCCAATTCAGGTTGACCGTGCCAGTTGGGCCATTTCGATGCTTGGCGATGATCACTTCAGCAATTCCAGGCTCCTTACAAGTATCTTTTGTGTAGTACTCATCCCGATAAATGAACATGATTACATCAGCGTCCTGCTCAATAGCGCCGGACTCTCTGAGATCACTCATCAACGGTCGTTTATCAGATCGTTGCTCTACACTGCGATTAAGCTGAGACAGCGCTATCAAAGGACACTGTAGTTCTTTGGCTAAAAGCTTGAGTCCTCTTGAAATTTGAGCGACTTCCGTTGCACGATTTTCTGGACGATCTGACTGTATTCCCTCTAACAGCTGAAGATAATCAACAACGATCAAGTCCAGTCCCCTGTGCTTCTTGGCTATCCGCCGAGAAACAGCCCTGATGTTATTGATTGTCAGGCTTGCCTCATCGTAAACATCGAGCACCTTTCCTCTCAATCGCTCGACGGTTTCGGAAACGCGTGCCCATTCGCCATGTTCAAGTGTGGCGTTCTTGAGCCGCTGCTGATCAATACGGCCAACACTGCCAAGCATGCGACGGTTCAACTGCTCGGCTGACATTTCAAGCGAAATGACAAGAACACGTTTGTTCTGCGCGATTGCGGAATGTTCGGCAATGTTCATTGCTAGTGCCGTTTTGCCCATCGAAGGACGAGCAGCAATCACTATGAGGTCGCCTGGCTGCAGCCCTGCGATAGATCTGTCCAACTCAATGAATCCAGTTTGAAGTCCTGTCGGTTCATTTGGCGAGTCAGCCTTTTTTTGAAGCCATTCGATCGTATGGTTTAACTGATCGGCGAGCGACTTCACCTCGCCCTTCCTGACCGCCACGTCTCCAACAGCAAGCACCCTGCGCTCGGCGCAGTCCAAGGCATCTGCAGCGTTTCTGCTTGTACCATCCAGAACGTCGCGAATGGTCTCTTCCGATGCGCTGACGATCGCACGCAGTACCGCTTTTTCTTTAACCAACTCCGCATATCGTCGGACATTGGATGCATTTGGAACAAATTGCGCCAGAGCATTCAGGTACTGAAGTCCACCTACATCATCTGAGAGCCCGGTTCTGGACAACTCTTCGAAGACCGTAACGACATCAATAGGCTTGGACCGGTAGTCCAGACTCGAAATTGCTGCGAAGATCTGTCTATGGGACTGCCGATAAAAATCTCTTTCGGAAATCTGGTCAGCAACCATTTCAAACACGCGTGAATCGAGTAGAACCGCTCCTAGAAGACTCGATTCCGCCTCCACCGCTTGTGGGGGGACCAAGATGCCTAGTTCAAGATCGTGATTCAAATCTGGGTCCATTCGGTTTCCCGCGTCTTGCGCCAGTAAAAGCGAATCAATTCACCCAAAACCAGCGCAGACTGCCATTTTCCAGCCTCAAGTCGTTGAATGGTCAGTTTTGGAACCGCTCTCAGTTGCATGTCCTGTCTCAAATCCTGCAGCAGCGCTTTGAGTGTCGATTCGTCCATTGCAAACAACTCTTCCTGCACGATCCGTGCACGGCGCGACTCTTCAGTTTCGATCGGTGAGATTTGTTCATTCTGGATCTGGGATCCAGACTTAACGCTGCGCGGACCAACTGTTTCACCGCCCTGCCCTGCTCCGCCGCCCTGCCCTCGAGTTTCTGCCTGGGTAGCCTGGGCAGCGCGCACGTTCTCACTGGGCCTTACCGGCTCGGTCACCCTTGACTTCATGGCGTTTGCGAGAATCTTTTTAAGATAGGCGGACTTCGAAGCAATTGCCCCACCTCGTTGAATTTGCTCGCGCAGCCTATTCACACCCAAAGCGAATTCCAGTTCACTGTACGTCACGCAGAGGTCTTCTGCCACATCCCGATCGACCCCAAGTTGAACTGCGGAAACCAAGTTGGCGATGTTGGGGGGTTGCCCAGACTCACTGATTTCTTCGTACTTCTTGAGTTCCACACTGAACTGGAGTTGTTCAACAGAACGTCCAGTCTTTATCTCCTTGATAGCAATCTTAAGTTCACTGAACTCGTTAACCTCGATGACGGCGGGTTTAAGTGTGTCGCGGTTAAAAAAGCGAAATTCGATTTTCTGTGTCTGCGCGGTCGGCTTTCCTGTGAGCACAGGAACCCACCAGCGCCATGGCTGCTTTGGAGTCAGCTTTGACGGATTTGTCCTATAGCGTGCGCAGATCTCATAGAGGGCTAAGCCCGCATAGGTTCTGAAGCGCGAGATGGTCGATCGCTGGAGTTGGGCATAACGCTCCGGAGACAGCAGTTCAGACTTCAGTGTGGGCGGATATGCCCAAGACACCCAGTTTTCATTGTTTCGCTTGGTAAGGTGCACCTCGGCTAGCAAGGGGCAAGCGACCCACGAAGAGGACTCATCGGTGGTGGGAGACTGCCACTCGATTGCGTTGGTGACCATGCTTCGCAAATGACGTTTCAATTCGTCACGCGTACCCTCTGAACCATCAAAACCCTTGATGATCGCGCTGACAGGTGCAGCGTATCGGCCCTCGGAATCACTTTCCTGCTCGCGTGCCATCAGCATCATGATGGTATAAGCCTGTCGCCCAACTCGGGTGATTGCCCCGGTCTTTGGAATGATCGCCAATGTGGATACCGGCTTTTGGAAGAGCTCGATCTGCTGGAGGTCGGTCGTATGCATCGGTATCTAATGTGAGTAGCAATTCCTCACATTATGTGTGAAGTCGCTCGTTTCACACAAGATATCATCGCGCGCGCCGAGCCGGGCCCATTGAAATTGACCCTTTTGGCAGATTTCAGGTGGCGTTTTGCGCTGGAAGTTCTCACATTTGGGAGTCGAACGGATAGACCTGGCGCTGGAAAAGCTCACATTTAGCATGTGACACCACCGCTTTAGCCACTAATTGTTCTCACATTTTGAGCTTTTTTCAGCTTTGCGGCGCTTTTGACGACAAAAAATGCCTATTTTTTAGGCAATGTTCAAGTTTATGTGGTGCCGCTGGAAGTTCTCACATTTGCGCTGATTTCGCTCACACTAGTCCTGATTTGTCTCACATTTCCACTGGAAGTTCTCACGTATAGTGACGTAAGTTATTGATTTACATAGCAAAAACTCATCCTAAAGTCTTGAATGGTTTGAAGCTATATAAGATCACAGGACGATTGAGTTTTTAGAGATTTTGGAGCCCTTGGGGGCAAAACTGCTGTCTGGTGCAGATTTTTAAGTACATCTTTGTTGCGTTTTTCATAGAAGACGCGAAAATCGTATGCAGACGTCAATTTTGCGTCCTACTACATTTAACCGCATGAAGACTAAGAAATACCAACCCGAACCACGGGTCACACTCAATGATCTAGTGACGGCCAGCCAGCGTGTGGGCGAAGTGATAGAGAATGTGCGAGCTACGATGCTCGCACCCGACGCGCGTAAACGCCCGCCCACGTTTTCGACGAATCAGATAGCCCAACTCTGTGGCCTGGACAAGGCACAAGTTGACTATAGGCTAAAGAAGGGTGGGCTGCCTACTGGCAACGTTGAGTCCGGGTCGCGCCGAAAATTTTCGTTGGAGGAGGCGAGGGTTTGGTCACGAAATCTGCGTGCCAAGCACTTACGACCCGATGAGGCCCAGGCTGTCACGATCACAGTTGCTAACTTCAAAGGAGGTGTGACGAAGACAACGACCGCTGTGACGCTCGCTCAAGGTTTGTCGTTGCGTGGGCATAAAGTCCTTGTCATTGATACGGATCCTCAAGGAAGTCTGACGACACTCTTTGGGCTGCTTCCCGATGTGGACGTATCGGATGACAAAACCATCCTTGCGCTTTGCTATGGGTCGGAGATCTCAATAAACTATGCCATTCGACCGACTTACTGGTCGGGTATCGATATCGTGCCAGCAAATTTAGCACTGTACTCTGCAGAGTTTGCGCTACCCTCGCGACAGAAGAGTGAAGAGAAATTTGAGTTTTGGAACGTACTGTCCAACGGGATTGACGCGGCTCGACTGGCGTATGACGTGATTGTGATTGACACCTCCCCTTCCCTTTCTTACCTGACGATCAATGCGTTGCTCGCGGCTGATGGACTGATCATGCCGCTTCCCCCCAGTACGTTGGATTTCACATCCTCGGGGCAGTTTTGGAACTTGTTCAACGATTTGGCGGCCAATCTCATTACGAACCGCAATCAGACGAAGACTTTTGATTTTGTGGATGTATTGCTTTCCCGAGTTGATAGCAATGATGCTTCCTCGCCTGTGGTCACTGAGTGGATCAGGGCAGGGTACACGAACATGGTCTTGCCTGTGGAAATTCCTAAGACCAGTCTGACGGCATCGGCATCGGCTGAGTTTGGGACGGTCTATGACTCTGATCCATCGTCAATCAATCAGCGAACCTACCGACGGGCATTTGATGCGTACGAGCGCGTAGTTGAGTTGGTGGAGCAACAAACGCAGATGGCGTGGTTGCGTCAGCTTGGGGAATAAAAATGGCTTTGAAAGATAAGGCTGCGAAGATTGATTTGACGAAGATTGGAAACTCAGTGTCTGTGAGGCCGATAGGGCAGGGCGCAAAGACGGCGATTGGACTTCACGCGGATGCGCTCTTTCGTGACGAAAAGGTTTCAGAGGAAAACCTTTTATTGAAAGAGCGACTGAGTGCTTTCGATGGGGCACTGCCCGTACGGCTGATTGACCCATGGTTGATTGATGCAAGTCCATGGGCGAATCGCTCTGAGGCTTCATTTGATACGCCCGAGTTTGATGCGCTGAAGAATGAAATTGAGGCCTCCTCAGGCAATGTTCAACCGATCAAGGTTCGGCCTTGTGCTGGGGGTCGGTTTGAAGTTGTGTATGGCCATCGGCGCCATCGCGCTTGTCGTGATCTTGGAATTCAGGTTCTTTCGCTGGTTGAGGCGGTTGATGATGCTCAGCTCTTCGCCGAGATGGATCGGGAGAATCGTGAGCGGCAGTCTCTACGTCCTTTTGAGACAGGAGTCATGTACGCCCGGGCGTTGGACGCGGGTCTGTTTACTTCGGCAAAGAAGCTTGCTGAAGCAATCTCAGTGGATTTGACCTATGTGGGTCGAGCTCTGAAACTGGCGCGTCTGCCTGAAGACGTTGTAAAAGCGTTTCGTAGCCCGTTGGATTTGCAATTTTCTTGGGCATCCGATTTGTCGGATGCGCTTCAACGAGATCCAGATGGCGTTCTAGATCGTGCACGTGCTCTAGGGGCTGCAGAAAAGAAGTTGCCAGCGAAAGAGGTTCTGTCTGTTTTGGTGAAGGGGGGTAGCACCGTGCTACCCCCCAAGACTGTTACGCTGACTATCAGGGGAAAGCAGGGGTGTGTTGGGGTAAAGGCATCTGGACTCGATGCAGTGAAACTCCAGGTGCTGGAAAAAGCGATTCGTGAAGTACTCGATGAATAGCCCATCTCGTGCGGCGTCGGGTTAAAGAGAGCGTATCTGCAGAAAGTTCTTTGAAAATGCGCCAATTTCACGGGCTTCAAATGTAGTGGCATCAGAGACAGTTTTCGCTTCTCTGATCCCAAACAGCTCGAGAGTGACTACTTCGACTTCCTCTTCATGTTCCTCAAGCAGGTCCAGATACGCTACCCGCAGTAGCCGGGACATTTTTGTGAACGTGCGCAAAGCTTAGGGGAAACAGCATATTGTGCGACAAGTACTATGCAAGCATCCAAACTGACAGGAAGTGGAGTAAGTCGCTGCTGATGCCAACAGTGCCGCTGCAGTCAACTTGGGACTTGTCCGATTTGCGGGGCTCTGAGCGACGGCGGATTTATCGAACCCTCGGTAGATTCAACGAACGCGAGTCGTGGCTGATCCATTTTCCAATTCGCGCAAACCTGGTCGTTTAGGGCCGGGATAGCGAAACGGTAATGGGTTATGATTTAAAAGACCGGAGGACTTCCGGTGTCGGCCTGCAAAGTCTGTGGCATATGTTACAGGCAAAACAGGAAACGGGTTGCGGCGACGCAGCCAAGCAAGGTTAAAACTAACCTTACGAGAAGCTCGATCCTTTAGGGTCGAGAGTAGTCACAAATACCATCGGCGTATGAGTCAATAAGTGAGGTTCAGCAGACACTGGTGCTAAGCCGAATAAAAGGTTCAGATTATTCACGCTGGTATCGGTAATGTCCTCGCCGAGTCCCGGCCCAAAGGTACGATGGAGGTCAGCAGTCTCGACGCCATGGTCGCTACAAAGGACTTACCGGTGCGCGATAAGAGCGCATCGAGCCTATACACACTACCGAAGGATCGGCAAAAAAGTTAGCTTAGAGTCCTGGGTTGAACATGTCTATTCTCTACGGGTCTGGTTCGGGTTTTTGCCGGCAACTCGAGTGCAAGCCTAACTGGAATGAGCCAATACTCGCTTTTGTGACTGCACATCCCGCCATACAGACATGTTTGGGGGCAAGTTTCAAAAAGGATTAGGCAAACAAAGGCCGAGTCTTAGGGTAGGGACTGTGGTTGGCAGATTAAGGACAATGTAGTCGGTACCGTGATTTAGTTGCACAGGGGCCCCGCGTTGTTTACTCACGAAGTGGGCGTCTCTGGCCCGTTGGTCGCAATTGGCACGCCCAAAGCAACCTCAGCAAAGCAGGAACCCTCCAAAGTGACAACGTGTAAGAAAAGCATGCGTATTGCCAGATGGCTCGCCTCCCGTTGGGGAGGGGAGGGCGTCAAGGCAGGCTGTGAGTTGGGGGGGGTAGCATGGTGCTACCCCCCCCTTGTTCATTGGATGGCGCGCCCGTCATTTGGGTGAGCCTAAGAAGGAAGTCCCTCCGTTAGTCTTTGACATTCGACATTGTCAGAGCTTGATCAAGCTATTGTTGAGTGCTTTCTCATTAACGCCTTGCCCAGTTCGTGCACGCGCCGCATGATCGGCGCACGGCCATAAATGGCAGTGGTGGTCTGGATGCTCGCATGCCCCATTTGTGCCTGAATCACATCCAGCGGAACTTCCCTGGCTATGGCGCGTGTGCCGAAGGTGTGGCGTAGCCAGTGAGTGGACGCGCCAGAGAGCTTGAGGCGCTCATTAAGGGGCAGGGCGCTGGCAGATACCGCTTTGTTCAGCCAACCTCTGACGTGTTCGTAGAGTGCCTGGTAACCGATTGGCTCCATTGGATCCAGGGTGCTGGCCAACAGCGGCGCTTGGGGTGGAGCACTTTGCAATGAGCCTACACCGCGCAGCGCCAGATACTCCTGCAGCGCCTCGATGGCCTGACCAGGCACTGCTGCAATCCGGTTCTTCGCACCCTTACCGTGCACCTGCATCACCCAACCTTCGGGCTCAAGACGGAAATCCTTCAAGCAGGCGTTGATCAGTTCGGCTGAGCGCAGACCAACACATTCCATGAATCGCAAAATGAAACGGATGCGTGTGCGCGAGGCAGAAGGCGCCTGAGCCTCGATGAAAGACAAAATCTCTTGCATGGCGACTTCGCTAAACGCTTTGGTATCAAGCATGTTCTCTGAGGCATCGTCGCCGGTTTTTTGATTAACCAGTACCCAAGGGTTGGCAGGAAGATACCTGGCTGACTGCAACCATGCGAACAAGGCTGCGACGATCACAATGGCCTGAGCCTGGCTCTTCCTGCTCAGGGGGCCGCGAAAAGGAGCCCAGTCGGGTGCTCCCGGTTTGGCGCGCGCGCGCGAGATCCAGCGCGAAGGAATGTCCTGCAAGAACGCCATGTAGTCGCCGCAATCATTGACGTTCATGCTGGCAAGCGTTTTCTCTGCACACTCGTATTGCAGCCAAAGCAGCAGACGCATCGCTTCCCTGCGGTACGCCGTGGCGGTAAGTTCCGAGCCGGTGCGTGCGGCAATCCATGACTCTACCGCTTCCTGGTCGCTACTGGCCGAAAGCATCGAAGTGGTCAATGTGGGCAGGGCGGGATCAGATAAAGAGATAAGAGACTGCGCGGCTACAGGCATGACAGGCATGACAGGCGTAAACAGCCCGTGGTGCGTAGCGAGTGCGAAGTTGGCCCGACTGCGTGCAACCAGTTGCGGCATCAACATCAAAAGATGACTTTTTATACGTGTTGCCTTGGTGCGTCCGATTGCAGGCAGGTTGGTAAACCAAGAGCCGCCCACAGAAATCCTGGCCCCCAGATCAGCGAGTGTGACCATGCCTGCGGCAATCAATTTGTTGGCCGTCAAATCATCAAACCAGCCTGAAACCATGTCGGATGCCAAAGGGGTTTCGGCGGCCACGGCTTCGAGCGTCTTGAGCAACTGGAGTTGGCGCGCGCGCAGCTTCTCGCGACGTTGGGTTTTCTTGTTTGGCGGATATGCATCCAGGTACATCTCAGACACTTCGGCCTCACTCCAGCCGTCCAGGTTGTTGTCAGCGATGAACTGATCAATGTTTGGCTGGGCCGGGCTTTGCCCAAAGTTGATATTGATATGCAATCCAATCAGACGCCAGCCAGTCTCGCCGCGCCGACGCGCCACCATGCGCACCGCGTCAACGACTTGATGATGCGCGGTCTTCGCCTGGTGACCGTGATCGATGCCCAAATAGCGCTTGGCGCTGGACTGTATATCCAGCCCTTCTGCAACTGATCGCAGATGTGCAAAGTGATGTAGCCCGAGTCGGCGTACAAAGACAGAAACAGTATCAGTGATCATGACTTGTTCTTCGTGGCTTAAAAATGACTCACCAGAATGCCTCCAGTTGCACTAATTCAGACTTGGTGATGCCAGTGGGCTTGGAGCGAAAACAATTGATCCTGAGCCGTTTAAATCGATTTATCCGGCAGTGATACGGTGATGCCGAACCTGATCCAGCGCGACAGACTAAAACACGACACGTGAGTATCAATCACTCGCACTACACTGATGGCCAGGTTTTGAACAAATGGTTCACCAAGTATTGAACTTATTGCAGCGGTGCGAGGCCTGCCACTGTCGCCAGTGGTAGAAACAATTTCAACGGTTGGCTGGGTAACTCCATCAGTCCATGATGCTTGTAAAAAGCTGCTGCCGAGCCGTCTTTTGCATCAACCAACAAGGCGTATGCCGCAACCTCAGAGCGCATTGACCGTGTGAGTGCGTCGGCCAACAATGCACCACCCAAACCGATCCCCTTAAATTCACGGTCAACGGCCAAGCGCCCTATTCGTATCGCTGGAACTGTGGGATAGCGCGGCAAGCTTTTGCTCAATGCTACCGGCAAGTCCGAAAGCAAAACGCTGGCAGATGCCAGCGTGTAGTAACCCGAAATTCGTTGATTGACACTCAAAGCGATGTAGCAAACCGTTACTCGGCGGCGAATGTCCTGTGTGACTTGTTGTTTGAAATAGCTGTCGAGTGGCTCTGACCCGCTATGAAACGCTGATCGCTCATGGCTGAGTTCAAGTCGTACCACTTGAAAAGGAGGATTGCTCATGCTGACTTCAACAGCTTGTCGTGTTTTGCAAAGGCACGCAGCATGGCGGGCGCAGGCTCAGGTGGGTTGAGCAGGGCTTGCGCAAAGCACTGTTGATCAGCCAAAGACAAACGGATGACTTCGGCTTGCTCAATGGCTCTTTGAGCGGCCTCCTGGACAGCACTCACCACAAAGTCGGTCATCGTGCGCCCTTGCAGTTCAGCCGCACGCTTGAGCGTGGCATGAAGATCAAAACTGATCCGTGCTTCAAGTCGTGCTGTGGTTGTGGCAGTTCGCATAAAGTTTCCTTGGATTCTGTACGGCATTCTGCCGTAAAGATGCAAAATATGCAAGAAGCCCTTGGACTGGTACAAAACCTCCCGAACATCGACAGTGAGAGCTCTCCAGCTCGCAAGTCGTTGATGCACAACAGAATCCCTCTACATGGACCGCGTACAGCAATTTTGACCATTAAATTTTAACCTAAGATAATGTTACTAATCTTAGGTCTGTGCGATGAAAAAAGGGCAGGGCGAGCGCGCATTTGCCTGAATGACACCCAGACCAAAGGGTTTAACTTCCTGGCTTTTGCCTTGATGAGCAGTTGGACCCAGGCCATCCAGTATGCGAGATCAAAAGTGGCTGTTTGAATACCTTCAGCCTACCAGGCGTGCGAGTGGATAGCGCAGGGCTTGCACTGGGTTGTCCCCCCGAAAAGAGGCCGATGCCATGAAAGTCGCCATTTGCTGCGGGCTGATGATCCGCTCAAAGACCGTCTCGGCTTTCCATGTCTGCAATGCACACCTGCGGGTACTTCAGGTGGGCCGCCATGAGCAGACGCGCCTGACGCTTGTCACTGCGCAAAACACCTCCCGGTCTATCAGCAGGGCTAACGGCCACTACTTGCCCAACCCCGGTCTGCGTCCCTCTACTTAACGAGAAACAGTGGCTGCTTGAAACCATCAAAGCCGAGGAAAGGCCTGAATTTTTTTTAAAAGCAGCGGGCAAGTTCCCCCATACACTGACGCGGTGCCCATGTGTCCTTGGGATTTTGACCAACGCAGATGGTGCAGCCTGCTAACTTGACAGCCTTCTCCTAGCTCAACTACAATTAACCCAACAGTTAGGTTAATATGAAGGTATGCACACATCAAGGCCTGCTGACGGCGGTGCTCACCCGCAACGAGCATTGTCCACCCCATGTTCATGTTGGCTCAGCGCACTGGGAGGCACGCTTCGAATTCAGCTTTTGGCACAACGGTGTCCGTCTGTGGGACGTGGTGCCCGTAAAAAATCAGTCCTCGGTCACGGTGCTTGAGGGTTTGCGTCAGGCTTTGAAAAAGCCACAGCATCTGCGCCGGGCGCGAATGTGCTGGTGGCAAAGTTTTCAGGCTGTGTGTTTGGTCAACCAGATGTGGGATGTGCAGGCGTAAGAGGTGGTGTCACCCCAAGATAAGCGACCTGGCGCATTGCTTATTCAAACAGCGGTTTTCGATGCACTGCGCTATCAGACCGTATTGCAATTAAAAGGGGCCAGTAGCCCTGTGGAGATCCAGCTATGACAACGATGAGGGCACCCACCCGTTTTGACGAACCAGTCACACGTGAGGGACTGGAACAGGCCATCGAGCGCGGTCGCAAGCGGGCGACTGTTGGCGTTCGTGCCACTGCTGTGCAGTATGTGCCCCAGTTGGGATCTCTGCTGTTTAGTTTTCTGGATCGCAGTGCCGTGGCCTTACCTATCAGCAACTACCCCGAGTTGGCGGCTTTGGATGAAAGCGACCTGCAAGCACTGACTTTGGGGTTTGGCGGCAGCGCGCTATGCCTGAAGGCGCGAGATCTGCACGTGTCCATCGCAGGCCTGGTGTCTGCCAGTCAGCCCTTGATGGACATGGCGGCAAGCCTGGTGGCCGGTCGCAATGGCCGGAAAAGCAGTGTGACCAAATCTGCTGCAGCTCGCGAGAATGGGCGTAAAGGTGGCCGACCGAAAGTAGTATTGGCGGTGTAACAAAAACAGCTTCTGGATAAACTGGCTTGCTTGCCACGTAGACGACAGCAATCAAAATTTAGCGAATGTCAGCTCCCGATTTGGCTGACTAAATTTTCACCTCACGTTGATCCATTTTTAATGAACGAATGATACATCTCCATCGATCTGCTGATCGATGCCCACAGAATTAGCCTTTGCCGCCAAGCATGACCACGCAACCGACACGCCGCCTCACCTTCCTGAATAACGAGATGCGCCTTTCAAATGTCCGCATTGCCGAACGCCTTACTCGCCATCATGGTCCAGTTTTGCAAAGCACAGCGCTCTGAGAAAACGTGAAGGCCAGTCGCTGATCCGAGCCTACATCGGGTGACCAGCGCATCCCTGATGGTGAGCAAGAAATTGAATGTATGTATTGGCAACAGCTATACGTTGGCTTAGCATTTATATATCTATTGTGTGTAGTTTGAAAGGGAAATCATGCGTGACGCCGCCATCAACCTGCGAGCCTTGCCCGAGCAGCGTGATCTGATTGATCATGCTGCGAGTTTGCTGGGCAAAAACCGTTCAGACTTTATGCTCGAAGCTTCCTGTGACAGAGCACAGGTGGTGGTGCTCGATCAAGTGTTTTTCAATCTGGATTCGGACAAGTTTCAGGCGTTCAACAAAATGCTCGATGCGCCTCCTGTTGGTAACTTGGGTCTTGAGCGCCTGATGGCAAATGAACGTCGCTGCGGGTGCCCTTTTAAGCGCAGTGGTCGCCGAATGCATCTGATGCGGTGATTCCTACGCACCATCCAGTTTTATCTGCGGATTTGCGACAAATAGCGCTTAAAGGTTGAGACCGCACATGGGACTAGCTATTCGAGCGTGATGCCGCGCGCTTTCACGACTCGCGCCCACAATGCCATTTGCTCCTTGAGGAACGACTGCGCCGCATCGGGTCCGCCCTTCTGTATGTCGCCGCCGAGCTGGGCGATGCGGGCCTTGACGTCGGGTGCATCCAGCGCTTTTTGCAGTGCGGCTGACACTTTACCGATCACCGCTTCGGGCGTGCCAGCAGGTGCCAGAACCACGTTCCACTCGTAAACTTCAGCTCCGGCAACACCAGCCTCAGCCAGCGATGGCACATCCGGAAGGATGGTTGAACGCTTAGCCGAAGTCACCGCCAAAGCGCGCAACTTGCCACTTTGGATGTGTGGCAGCGTAGAGGCCAGGTTGCCAAAGAACAGAGGCACCTGGCCACCGATCACGTCATTCAACGCCGGGCCACCGCCCTTGTACGGCACGTGCACCATGTCCACCTTGGCGGCTGACTCGAAAAGCGCACCGGCCAGGTGCTGCGCTGACCCGTTGCCCGAGGAAGCGAAAGAAACAGCATCCTTCTTGCTCCGCGCGGTAGTGATGAGTTCAGCCACGTTCTTCGCTGGGAACTGCGCATTGACCAGCACCACGTTGGGAAACAGCGCGATCACACCGATGGGGCGGAAGGCCTTTTCGGTGTCATAGGGCAACTTGGGATACAGCGCGGGATTCACCGCGAACGATGAGGCGTCGAGCATCAAGGTGTGTCCATCGGGCGCGGCCTTGGCAACAGCGGCTGCACCTATCTGGCCGCCAGCACCGGGCTTGTTTTCCACGATCACGTTCTGACCCAGAGCTTCGCCCAGCTTTGGAGCGATCAGGCGTGCCATGGCATCGGCACCGCCACCGGGCGGATAGGTGACGACCAATGAGATCGGCTTGCTGGGCCAGGGCGCCGTGGTCTGAGCCTGCACAAGGTTGCAGATAGTTGCGGTCGCTCCAACCAAGGCAATTGCGGTCAATGACCTAACCAAGCTGGGAACTTCGGTGTTCTTCTTGAAACTCATTGAAATCATGGGTGTCTCCGGGTTGTTGATGTGTTTTTTGAGTTCAACGCACCTGCGCGGTGTATTGAAAGGCAAAGGCGTCGCCCAGCGTGCTGCGTAGTTCGATGCAGCGGCCCGCCAAGTCGAAGGCGCGGCGTTGCACCTGCACGCAGGGGTGTCCGGCGTCCAACTGCATCAGCGCGGCCTGTTCGCGAGACAACAAGCCGAAGCGCAAGTTGTCTTCGGCTTTGTTGACCGTGATGCCGCACAGGCGTTGGTACAGCGGGTAAAGCAGGTCTCCCCAAACGGCGGTATCGGAGTCCTTGAGTGCATCGAAAGCGGGCAGCGGAAGCCACAGGTGCTCTAGGAGGCAGGGTTCGCCAGCGATGGATCGCAGGCGTTCGAGTTCCAGCACACTGGCGCCAGTCGGCAGGCCGAAGGCTTCAGCGACTTCCGGCTCTGCGGGGGTCACGCGGCGAGACAGAATGTGGGATGTGGGTGTGGCGGTCAGGTCGCCGCCATGGCGGAAGCGGAAGAAGCGCAGCATCGATGCGCCCCCCAGCCCGGCATGCACAAAGGTGCCGCGCCCGTGCTGGCGTTCCAGCAGACCCTCGGCTACCAGCACTGCCAGCGCCTGGCGCAGCGTGCCCAATGCCACACCATGCTCGCGGGCCAGCGCGGCTTCAGCCGGCAAGGCCGTTCCCGGCACCCATTCACCCTGCGTGATGCGTGCGCGAAGGCTGGCGGCCAGCCAGCCATAGCGACTCTGGCCGGGGGCGGGCTGATCAACGTTTGCGCCTTGTCGTGCAGAATAAAAATCAGAACCCATTGAATTAGTCCTCTAGATGACTAGAATATAAATCATGATTTCTGATTTGTCAAGAACTGCGGTCGACACGCACTTTCATGTATTCGAAGCGCATCAGGCACAACCTGGCGCACGCTACACACCCGCCTATGCCTCACCACTGTCGGCGTGGCAGTCGGCCGCTGCACAACTAGGCGTGCAGCGCGGTGTGCTGGTGCAGACCAGCTTCATGGGAACAAACAACACGCTGCTGGTACATACCTTGGCGCAGCACCCCGACACCCTTCGCGGCATCGCGGTGGTTGAGCCCACGGCGGACATACAAACCCTGGCTCCCCTGCACGCCTTGGGGGTGCGGGGCATCCGACTGAACCTCGCAGGCGTGTCGCATGACATGAAAGAGTGGTCCAGCGCCCATGCGTTGTGGGACGCACTAACGGCACTGGGCTGGCATCTGGAACTGCACACCGACACTGGCCGGTTGCCAGAGGTGCTGTCGTCGTTGCCCGCCGACCTCCCTATGGTGATTGACCACATGGGCAAGCCCAGAACCCTATCCATTGGCGACTTGACCGTTCGCGCCCTCACGGCTCGCATCAAGCAAGCGCAGGTGCATGTAAAGCTTAGCGGCGCCTATCGGTTAGGTGGAATCGACTCAGGCGCTTTGGCGCGTATGTGGCTGGGTGAGTTGGGATCGGATCGCCTGCTGTGGGGTAGCGACTGGCCGTGTACAAATCATGAAGAACAAGCTGACTATCCCGAACTGCGGCACGCGCTGGACAATTGGCTGCAGAACACAATGGCCGCGAAAGCCGCGTTGGTGGACAACCCTGCGCGTCTGTACTGGGGTGTCGGCGCGCCCGATGAAAATGATCCAAAGCGTTGAGCGCAAAACATCCCCTTCGGGCCAGTTGCTGACGGTCACTAATGACCGCTGTCCGGCGGTCAAAATTTCGGTGACATCCCACGTCAAAGTTTTCCGTTAAATATCGGTCTGCTCGGCCATTTCAAGTGCGTCTTCGACCTCAATTCCCAGATACCTCACGGTGCTCTCAATTTTGG
>JFJP01034976.1_pt1 | contig 15509 bp, 10 predicted proteins | sample 431651 | NCBI WGS metagenome assembly JFJP01 (sample SAMN02602958, study PRJNA72255) | Microbial mat metagenome, whole genome shotgun sequencing project. | biome: fresh water; feature: sink hole; material: water; isolation source: purple microbial (photo- and chemosynthetic) mats found in... | reverse complement strand
GGCCTTCCTTGACCAGGAAGCTGGATTCAAAGAAGCCGGATTCCTTGACGAGGAACCGCACGCGCTCGTCCATGTACTCGAGCTGGCGGGCCACGACGTCGGGCAGGAAGCGGTTCCTGAAATCGTCCAGATTCTTTGCCAGCGGGGCTACGCGGGCGAGGTTGATGCGCACGAGGGTGCAGGCGCCGCCGCCCTTGGGCAGGCCGTTGTAGCAGGACGCGACGGCGTAGTCCGGAAAGCCCATGGCTTCGAACTCGCGCTTGAACATGCGGTGGTTGGCGAAGCTGGGCTTAGCCACGTCGAGGGCGACGGAGGCCGCCAGGGTGGCGAAGGCGTCGGGAGTGCGGTCGGGGTCGTACTTGAGGGTAAGGTTGGGCACCGCGTTCTTCTGCTCGCGGGGAAGTTCCAGGATGAGCCGGCCGGCGACCGTCTCGTCGGGGCCGATGTCGGCGTGACAGAACGAATCGTTTATAGTGCGGTCTATCTGGAGCAGGAACAGGCCGATGGCCTTGCGAGCTTCGGCCTCGTCCTTGACGAAGGGCTGCAGGAGGGCGTCGAGGTCGCCGAGGTACACAGGGAACGTGGTGATGCTCGGTACGTGCTTGTACAGAATGAGGAGGCTGGTGGTGGCCTCCCAGATGTCCCGCGGGGGTTTGAGGCCCAGGAATTCGGAGCCCTGGCGCATGAACAGTTCGTAGTTGGGTACGATGTAGCGCGGGCGGTACGGCGCAGCGCCTTCGTAGAGGTCGCAGATGGCGCCCAGGTCGCGGTAACGCTGGATCTCTGCGCTGATGGCGAGGGGGCCCTCGGTGGCTTCGCCGACGCGGGCGAGTCCGGCTACTTTCTGCTGATAGGTGAGGGTCCTGTCGGTGATGACGGCCAGTCCTGGATTCATGGTGTAACTCCCTGATAGAGGCATTGGTGCTCTGGAAGTTAACCGTGCCGGTTTTGACGGCCTTTTGAGGTTGGGCCGCTCGTGGATGCGCGTCGCGGTCTATGGGCGCGCGTGCTAACCGTGGTTCTTTATCGCGACGACGCGCGATGTTGAACCTGAGTATAATCCCCGGTTTAAAATACGGCAAGCCTCCGGCCCGAAGAGAAGAAACAAGAAAGAGAAGTGTATTAAAATAGATACAGGATGTACAGGATAAGAAGGAGATGAACAGGATAAGAGAATCTTAAAGCTCTTGTCCTTTCCTCTCCTCATCTTGTACATCTCCTTGATTTCATCCTGTAATCCTGTTCTTCTTGCTCTATACCCAAGAATCAAACAGGATGATCAGGATAAGAAAGGGATGTACAGGATAAGAGAATCTTAAAGCTCTTGTCCTTTCATCTCCTCATCTTGTATATCTCCTTGATTTCATCCTGTAATCCTGTTCTTCTTGCTCTATACCCAAGAATCAAACAGGATGATCAGGATAAGAAAAGAGATGTACAGGATAAGAGAATCCAAAGTTTTGAATTTCCTCTCTTATTCTTGTACATCTCTTAGACTTCATCCTGTAAATCCTGTCAAATTCTTGGAAAAAAAAGTATTGAATCGTTGACCTGGTTTACGGAATAAGGCCCAGGCCGCGGGCGGCGTTCTCGGCGCAGCGGCGCTTGAGTTCGGCTACGGAGCGGACGGAGCGATAGGCCGAGTGGTCGGTCAGGATGACGTTGGGAGCCAACAGCAGGGGGTGGCCGGAGGGCGGCGGCTCGGAACCGATGACGTCGAGCCCGGCCCCGGCCAGGTGGCCCGACTCGAGGGCGCGCGCGAGCGCGACGGGGTCGACGAGGCCGCCGCGGGCCGTGTTGATGAAACAGGCACCGCTCTTCATGCGCGAGAAGACGTCTTCATTGAAAAGGCCCGCGTCATCGTTGGTGAGGCGCAGATGGAGCGACAGGAAATCCGATTCAGAGAGAATGTCGTCAAAGCCAACGGCCTTGAGTTCCACGCCAAACACGGCAGCGGCGGGGCCAAGGGCCGCATCAACGCGCTGCTGGCTGATGTGCGGGCTCCATACCAGGATCCTGGCAGGCCGCAGGCCAAGCACGACGCGGGCAAAGGACATGCCTGACCCGCCAAAACCCGCGAGGCCGACGGTGGAGCCCGTGATGGCGTGCTGTGCCCTGGGAACATTCCATCCACCCGCGCGGACGGCGGTATCGCGTTCAGGTATGCCCCGGGTAAGCGCCAGGAGCAGCCCGAGCGCATGCTCGCCGACTTCGGAGTCGCAGTAGCCAGGGACATTGGCCACGGCTATGCCACGGGCGGCGCAGGAAGGCAAGTCGACACTGTCCAGGCCGATGCCGTAGCGCGATACAATGCGGCAGCGACGCATGCCGGCTATCGCTTCAGCGTCTATCGGAGCGGCGTTTGCAAGCACGGCATCGGCGTCGGCACAGGCCAGCGCGACGTCGGCCGCACTGTGGCAGGAAGCCACGCGCAGTTCCACACCGAGCGGCTCCAGCACGGCGCGTTCTTCGGCTACTGACCCGAAACGGTCGTCGGTGATGACAGCGAGCAGTTTTGCAGCCATCAGGACTTCTTGCTCAGCAGCGTATCGAGGAAATCATGGCTTGAGCGCAAGGCTCCAAAGACGGCATGGGTATCCTTGGCGTTTGCCGATATTGACTCCAGGGAATGGAGGCCATCGCCGAGCGCCTGCGTCTCTTCCTTGATGGCGGCGGATATCTGGAGCAGGAACTGCCCTGCCTGCCGCACAGAATCGGCGTTCTCGCTGGAATTGGCCTTGACCTCGCCAAACGATTCGCGGAAACGGGTGAACAGCTCGACAAACTCGTCCATGCGTCCGGCTATGGCGCCGACTGAACTGGTCAGTTCACCCATGCTTGTCTCTATCTGCTTGGCAAAGTCACCAGTCTGGCCTGCGAGGGTGCGCACCTCGTTGGCTATGATGCGGAAACCCTTGCCGACGGAGCCAGCCCTGGCTGCCTCTATCGACGCGTTGATGGCGAGTATGTTGGTGCGGTCGGAGACGTCCTGGATGGCGCCGGTGATGCCGGCCACACCGCTGGTCTTGGCCTTGAGGCCGGTGAACATCGAACCCAGGTCTCTGGCAACGGCGACGCCTCGTTCCACATCGCCCATGCGCGCATCAATGCCCGAGTTGAGGCTCTGGTTGCCTCCCAGCACGTCGGCCATCATAGAATCGATGCGCTCGGCATTGGCTGCGGTAGAGGTGCTGGTCGCCCTGATCTCCTCGAAGGCAGTAACCACCGTGGACAGCCCCGCTTCGATATGGTTCATGGAGTCGTCGAGAATCTCCAGGGAATGCCGCGTTACCGAGGACAGTACGATGCCCTTGTTGTAACCAACGGTAAAGCGGTCTATGGCATCGACGTAGTTGGATTCAATATCGGTGGGCACGGTTACATCCTGTACAGCGCGTCGAGGTCGTCGATGCCGCAGCGAAGGGCCGACAGCCAGTCAAGGTAGGCTCCCACGGAGTCACCCCGGTAGATGGAACCATGTTGAGGCGCAATCATGGTGGGTGCGAGCCTGCGGACATTGTCCACCCAGCGCCTGGCCACCGAGTTGGAGGCGATCAGGCGCTTGTGGAAGCCTTCAATGTATTTGATGTGTGCCTTGAAGTCATCGGCGTACATCGTTTCGTCGCCTTCAGGGAACACGGCTCCGCCGACATCACCTGAAAACAGTATTCCAGCACGCTTGTCGAACAACGAGAAGGCCGCGGGCGAATGCATGTAGTGGGTGGGCACGAAGACGAGCTCTGCACCCGAAGCCAGCTTGAGGCTCTTGCCGGCTCCTTCTATGGGAGCGATGCGGGTCTGGTCGACTATGCCGAAGTGGGGTATGAACCTCATCCAGAGCTCGGCGATGTATATCTTTGCGGAGGTGACACCGAGCCACAGGGCTATGCCGCTGGAGACGTCCGGATCCTGGTGGGAGAAGAAGATGGTGTCTATGCGGTCTATGGAGATGTAGCGGCTGGCGGCGGCTACTACCCTGGGAAAGAGGTGTACTCCACCCGGATCGAGGAGGACGCCGCGGCCCTTGTCCACGATCAGGTACTGCATGGTCTGGACGACACCCTTCTTGCCGTGGGTATCAGTGCCAAGCCAGATGAATCGATGGTCGCCATCGTCGTAGAGTACGGTTCCGCTGGTATCCTTCTCTTCTATCATACTCACTCCATCACAGGGCGTTTCAAACCTGACTACCATGATACTATACGCGCAATGCCGGTTTTGACCAGATACCAGTACCGGGATATACTCATGCCCGCCTGCGCTGCGAGCTTGTGCCGCGGGGCGAGAGGATGGCAAGCCGCATGGACAGAGACAGGGCCACCAAGGTGATCCGGGGACGAATAGCCAGGACGGGCCTTGTCGTTCTTGCATCAGGCGCGCTTGGCTGGGCAGTAGCCATGCTCGGACCGGCAGTTTTCGTGGTTGCAGGCCTGGGCGCTCTGCTCGTCCTCGCTGCAGCACTCTGGAATACAACACCGTTCCTCTTCCGCGCCAATCCCCGTTACGAGCCACCGCGCGCCGATCGCATACACTGGCCCGAAGCCAGGCCGGTAGAGCCATCCGGCACCCACAAGCGCCTCATATTCTGCGTGCATGGCTTTCCTTCCACTCCGGCAGACTTCCGCAAACTGGTGGCGGCCGCCGATGCCCGCGGCTGGGACCTGGCCGCTCCCTTGCTGCCAGGCTGTGGTACCGACCCCAAAGACCTGCTGGCCACCGAGTGGAGCCAGTATCTGGCCGCGGTGCGCGACGAGTGGGCCAGGCTCCGGCCCCGCTACGAGTCGGCCTGCCTCTTTGGCACGTCGCTGGGTGGCTCGCTGGCCCTGGCACTCGCCCAGGAGACCTGTGCCGCCAGGAAAACTGGCGAAAATCCGGCACTGGCTCCGGCGGCCATCGCGACAGCAGGCTCACCCGCCGTACTCAACGCCTGGCTCAGGCATGGTATCGTGATGAATCCGCTGATCTACCTGGCAAGGTCACTCGGTGCGCTCGTCCCGTCCCTCGGAGCCGCGCTGCCCGACCCTGACCGCGCCGGCGAGGACGGTGATGGCGACTGGAAGGGCTACCTGGGCAGGTACCCCAGGCAGACCTACACAATGCAGGTTGGCCTGGCCGCCATGGCCCGCGGGCTCGGCAGGGTCACCTGCCCCGCCTTCGTCTGCCACGCGCGCGGCGACAAAATGGTTGACTTCAGGAACGCGGGCATCATCCTTGAGGGGCTCGGTTCCAGCGACATCGAGGCCTATGTGGCAAACATGGACGCGTACAGTCACATGCAGCATAATCTGGTTCTTTACAATAGCCAGCGCGACAGGGTATGGGCCCGCGTCCTGGATTTCTTTGAACGGCACACAGAGCGGCACGAAGTGTGGCCTGCGTAGTCGCGGCTCGTGATGGAGGGAACAATGGTACGAGGCGAAGGTGGATGGTTCGTCGACGAGGCCGGCCGGCGGCTCTTGCTGCGGGGTTGCAACCTGGGCGGCGACTGCAAGGTTCCATACCGAAGCCGGAACGAACTGCCGCCACAGGCTGAATTCTACGATTACGGCAATGCCAGTTTTGCCGGCAGGCCCCTGCCCGAAGCGGAAGCGCCTGAGCACCTGGACAGGCTGGCTCGCTGGGGCTTCAACGTCGTGCGGCTCCTCGTCACCTGGGAGGGCCTGGAACCCTCCGGCCCAGGGCAGTACGACGAGGCCTACTTCGACTATATAGAACGCATCGTCGCGCTGGCTTCGGAACGCGGCCTCAAGGTATTCATAGACCCGCACCAGGATGTCTGGAGCAGATGGACAGGCGGGGATGGAGCACCCGCCTGGACGCTCGATATGGTCGGCTTCGACCTGCGCAACCTGCACAGGACAGGCGCGGCCTTCGTGCATGAGGAGGCCGGAGACCCGTACCCGCGCATGCTCTGGCCCACCAATTACTCCAAGCTCGCCTGTGCTACCATGTTCACGCTGTTCTTCGCGGGCGATGACTTTGCGCCGGCTCTCCGCCTCGACGGCAAGGATTCCCGCAGCTTTCTGCAGGGCAGCTACATAGCCGCCATCGCCAGACTGGCCGGCAGGCTCGCGCGCTACGACAACGTCATCGGCATCGATACGCTCAACGAGCCCGGCGAGGGCTTCATCGGCCTTACCGACCTGTCCAGGCTACAGCGGGCCATGGCCAGGTCCGGTCCCATGCCCAGCCCCTTCGAGGCGATGATGGCCGGCTCGGGCGCACCATAGGCCGGGTAACGCTTGGAGAGCATGGCATATCCGCCTGGAAACAAGGCGTTGACTGTGTCTGGCAACGCGAGGGTCTCTGGGATATTTCCTGCGGCAAACCGGTTCTGCGGAAGGCAGGCCATTTCGCGGCCGTGCGCGGCACCGCTCCACATTTTGCCAAAGACTACCTGCGACCCTTTGCCAGGCGTGTCGGAGAGGCGGTCACGAAGGCCGCCAGCGACAAACGATTCCTGCTCGCAGCCTGCGGCATTTCTGGAGCCGTAAACGCCGGCCACTGGTACGACGGCCTTACGCTGTTCATGAAACGCCGTATCTCCGGCCTTGCCATGGACACGGATACACAGCGGTTCGTGCTCGGAACCGGGGCGGTACGGCGGTACTTTGCGGACCACATCGGCCGCATCAAGCGGCAGGGTCTTGCGGACATGGAAGGCGCTCCGACGCTCATCGGAGAATTCGGCCTGCCCTTCGACATGAACGGGGCCAAGGCCTACCGCACTGGCGACTACCGGCCGCCTGGTATCAGCTACCATCTGGAACTACACGGCCAGCAACACGCACGCTCGCGGCGACGGCTGGAACGGCGAAGACCTGTCCATCTGGTGCCGGGACGACTTCGAAGCCGGCCGAACCGAGACCGGCGAACCAGAAGACGCAGGAGGCAGGGCCCTGGCAGGTTTCGTGCGTCCGTACGCGCGCGCGACCGTGGGTCTGCCGGTCAGCATGCGCTTCGACACGCGCTCCAGGCGGTTCAGCTTTACGTTCGAGCCAGCGAAAACTGCGGGCGGAACTTCGGCTGTTCATGGCGCAGTTACCGAGGTGTACGTGCCTGATGTACAGTATCCCCATGGCTTCTCGGTGCGCGTGACCGGAGGTACCCACACGATAGAGGACCGGCCAGGTCACGCACTGATCCTGGTGGAAACAGAACCCGGCGCGCGCTCCTGCACCGTGGTGGTGGAGCATCAGAGATGCTGAGCCTGGTGTTGCGCTGCCTCCTGCTGATGACATGCACCTTAGCAGGGGCCAGCGCAGACACCGGTGCAACTGGGTCTCAGCCTCTCTCTGTCAACGTTTCCGGACTACATTCCGGCAAACAATCCAGCATCAACCTTGCGGGAGCGGTCCGCGCAAGCCCCGCTGCTGATGCGATGCTGCGGCCAGCTACCCACGAAGAGGCGCTCAGGCTGTTTCTTGCCGGTTATTTTGTACCGGTAGCCGATGCCCAGTTTGGCTCCATTCCGGATGGCCGCTGGCTGGCTCTGTCACTCAGTGTCGACACCCCATCCGCGCCAGCAGCAACCAGCGGCAGCAGCCCCGTCATACTACACATCGACAATTACCTCATCGACTCACTGGATGTTGCCATTTTTAGCGGCATCGCTCAGACCTACCGCTTTCAGATAGGAGCAATGCACGGCGCGGCCGCGTTTCATCTGGGCTACACGTCCTACGACATACCACTTGTTCTGGAACCAGGCCGACACGAAATTGTTATTCTGGCCCGTTCACCAGAAGCCTTCATTCCAATATCGCTGTACTCATTCAATGGCTACCTTCATTCCATAGCGCGCCGTGAACTGGTCTTTGCCGGCTTGTACGGCACCATCCTGGCCGTCATCCTGGCCAGTATCGTCCTGATCCTGGCCCGGACAGAAAACAGGCGCGCCATCCTGTACCATACGGGTTTTCAGTTGCTCTATGTTGCCTACCAGCTGTCCCGCGACGGCATTCTCGGTTCACTGTTCTGGCCAGCTAATGCATTCATGGTTCACCGGGCATACCTGTTCATGACGGCCTGGTCGCTCGTCTTCCTGCAATTGCTGATGATCAACTTTCTGGAGCTCAGGGTGCGACTACCAAGGGCTGCGTTCTGGCTAAAAATGCTGATACTTGTTCCTCTGTTGTTTTCAGCCGGGCTTGTCGTGGTACCGGCGGCACTCCTGCCCTTCTATCAGCGTCTGGGCCGCTTGCTGCTCATAGCGGTGTTGCTCGTACAGCTCGTTGCCTCAGCCATGACACTGGCCTCGAGGGATCCGTCAAAGCGGGTTTTCGGCGCGGGGCTGCATCTCGCCATCTGGGGCATCCTCCTGGGCGCACTCAAGGCGATCGGAATCCTGTCCTACGGGTATTTTCAGTATTTCGCCCTTGCCGGCGTCATGCTGGAGAGCATTTTCTTCATGGTTTCTGTATTCCTCCGTATCGACAATCTGGCAATGGAACGCACAAGGCTCCAGGCCGGCCTCAGGGAGGCACATATGAGCCTGCTCCAGAGTCGTGGCAGGCCGCATTTCCTGTCCAACACGTTCAGCATGGTACGTTCCTTGCTGCACACAGACCCGGTCAAGGCCGATGAGGCATTCGGCCTGCTCATACGGGATTTCAGGTTCTTTACCGACAACGTTGCCGCACCGCTCATACCGCTACGCGACGAGATTGCCTTCGTCGACAATTACCTGGGGCTCATGTGCCTGCGACATGGCGACCATCTGATCGTCGAGCGCTCCTGTGCCACAGTGCCTGATTCATGCATGATCCCGCCCTTGACGCTCCAGCCACTCATTGAAAACTGTTTCAAGCACGGCCAGCCCGCAACCGACGGCACCATCCGCATCCAGCTGGAGCTTGTACAGAGCGGCAAGAACCTGCATTTTAGTGCACGCAACCATGTCGGATTGCCCGCTGTCCCGGCTTTTCCACAGGGTAAAACCCACAGGAACATACTTTCACGGCTACGCTACTATCACCCAGAAGCAAATCTTATGCTGTCCATCCACGATGGCGAATTTATCGCCACGCTTAGCTGGCCCATGGAGCCCGCGCCATGATCCAGGGGCGTCATACCGTGCTGGTACTGGAAGATGAACCCTTCAATCAGGCCACCATTACTCGACTCGTCAAGGAGCGTTCAGACCTCGAACTGGTCCATCTGTCTTCCGATGGGTACGACGCCATCAACTTCATCCGGAGCGCCTTGCCGGACATCGCGCTCATCGATATCGATGTACCACGTATTTCCGGCCTGCGCGTCGCCGAAACAGCAGTGAAATCCGGGTGCACCATCGTCTTCACGACCGGGCTATCCAGCCATGCATTGCGGGCCTACCAGCTGGGAGCCGCGGATTACCTGGTGAAGCCCATCGACAAGGTGCATTTTGACAAGGCTGTCGACAGAGCCATCGCCCTTCATTCCAGTGATGCTGCCGGGGCAGGTTTCGCTCGGCCAGGCCAGGACAGCATCAACGATATCCTGATAAAAAATTACGCCCTCACACCGGCGGAACTCGAAATCACCTGCCTCATCCTCTCCGGCTGCCCCAAAGAACTACTGGAAGAACGATCCGGCAAGACGCCACGGACCATCAAGAGCCATCTGCAGGCCATCTACCGGAAGACCGTCAACGAGGACCCCCGTTCCACCAACGAAGGCAGGAGCGACAAATTCGGACGACTGGTGTACTTCCTGTTTGCGCTCAAGGAGCGGACAAGTACAACATGATCGGTACTGTCCTTCTGGACAATATGATTTAAATCATATTGTGGCATTCTGATACTGGGGGTTTGCATGCCAAACAAACACGTGAGTACTCGTATCATCAGCCTGGTGCTGTGGGCAGGAATAGGGGCCGGCCTGGCAGGTGGATTGATATCCTGCCCGTCTCCATTCAGCGAAGCGGCGCTTTCAACGTTACAGGACCTCGCGGCTCCTCAGATAACCATAACCACACCGGTGCAGGGCTCGGCCTTTCAGTCCACCGTCACCGTTGCAGGTACGATCCTCGACAAAGACAATTCAGGAGCCCTGCGTACCGTCGCTGCGTCAAACTTCATCGCATCTGCCTCGTACGACATCCTGGACAGCGACCCCGCCACCACACCCATCACGGTGGAGGCTGATGGCAGCTTCAGCTTTTCATTCGCCTCGGCGACCTACGACACGCAATTTTCCCTGACCATTTACGCCACTGACCGCAATGGGAACACAGGCAGCTCTTCACTGGTACTCGTACCCGACGCCGACGGACCATTCCTGGTTGTCACCTCCCCCGCGGATTATGGTGAGTATGCAACCGTCATCATCCTGTCTGGCTCTGCAACAAACTCCGTGTCCGATACAGCCATCACGGAATTGCTTCCGGCGATCAGTTACAAGATTCCCGGCACCAATATTTCAGGCACGACAGCGCTCGACAGCGCCGGTTCTTTCTCTGCAAGCATCGACGTATCGACCCTCACGGGCAGCCGCGCCATCGAGGTAAGCGCCACCGATCTGAACGGCAACAAAACCACCGCGGTCATAACGATTGTAAAGCCGGTAGTCGGCGGAGATATTTCCGGGTTTACTGTTACGCCGGGCAACAAGAAGGCGACCATCAGCTGGGATTCAGTATTGGGCGCGATATCGTACAAGCTCTTTGAAGCCAACTACGGCATTACGAGGACCGGAGTGACAAGTCCGTACGAATGGACCGGGCTGGAGAATGGCGAGCTGTACGACTTTCAGCTTACCGCGGTCCTCCCGGCAGAGTCTGGCCAAAATGCAGTATCCGCCTCTATAGAAAAAATACCCCTGAGCGACCGGAGTCTCGCTCCGCGCATCAGTACGGTAGATTCCCGCTCTGTCACGCTGGAATGGAACACCTTTTCAAGCATCACCAAATATACGCTTTCAAGGGCAACTTCTCCGGATGGCCCCTGGTTCACGCTGCGCAACCTGACGACCAATACATTCACCGATACCAATCTGGCGCACGATACGGCATACTTTTATCGGGTAACACCAACAGCTTATACCGATGTCACAAGCAGCTTCGTCAGTACCGTCGCCGGGAGCTTCAAGCATCTGGACGATGTGGTGCCAATCTATGCTGATTCTGGAACTGCAAGAGGCGTGGCGGTTTTTGGCGATTTTGCGTATATAAATGATCTAGACAACGGTCTGGTGGTCATTGACATCTCAAATCCGTATGAACCGGTGCTTCGCGGATCTGTCCAGTTGCCCAATGATGCGGGCTTCGATCCAGGAGGCTTGAGTTATGGCATCACGGTAGACGGTAATTTTGCGTATGTAGCCGATGGTGATGCAGGCTTGGTCATCGTCAACATCGCCAATCCTGCTCAGCCGGTTGTTGCTGGAACCTACGATACGCCGGGCATTGCCTATGATGTCGCGGTTCAGGGCAATTACGCCTATGTTGCGGACGGTACAGCCTTCGAGCAGCCGGATGTATACGGCAGCCTGATCATCATCGACATAAGCAATCCGGTAGTACCTGCCCTGGCCGGGGCCAGCGCGGATTTTGACGCATCCGCGTACGGGGTGGCAGTATCGGGTGGCTACGCCTTCATAGCGGCTGCCCTCCGAGGGCTGATTGTCGTGGATATCTCCGCCCCTGGCAACTTGACCATCGCCGATGAGTTTACTAGCGGATCAGGTTCCGAGCTTGCCTATGGTATAGGCCTCTTTGAAACCAGAGCATACCTGGCCTACGGTACCTTGGGATTGATGCGACTGGATGCCAGCAATCCTGCAGCATTGGTCTATGCCTCTGGGAGCGATAATTTTGACTCAAGCGACGCCCGCGACGTGGCCGTATCTGGCGGGTACGCGTATCTTGCGGACAACACTGGCGGGCTACTCATCCTCGATGTCTCGAGTGCAGCTGGAATCACCCCAGGAACCTTTGGCGGTATCGTCGATATTGATTCGGCCTTTGCTGTAGCCGCGAGCGGTTCATGCGTATTCGTAGCCGACAACCGCAACGGGCTTGCCGTGATCGACGTTGCCGTACCTGCGATTCCTCTGGTCTCCTCAAGTGCTTCCTCGGATGGAACGGAAGCTGCCATAGCGATTTCACAAGACCACGCCTATCTGGCGACAGCTGGCACCATCACAAGCCATGGCGTTGCCAATCCAGATGCGGTCTCAACCGCTTTGGGACTGGCGGAGGTTTCTACCGGCGGCCATTTCGCGCGTGACCTTGTAGTGGCCGGTGATTACATCTACGCGGCTGCGGAGTACTCGGGGCTGGCGATTATTGACATCTCGGACCCCGATACTCCTGTACTGGTCAGCAATGCCGAACTCGCGACAGATGATGATTTTGCCAACGGTATCGCAGTCAAGGGGGCGTACGCATACCTTGCGGCCGCGGTTGGATTTCCTTCAAACGGTGCCCTTGTCGTCATGGACATAAGCGATCCCGCAGCGCCTTTTATGGTTACCAGCGTCGCGGGCCCGGTTGCCAGTGCCCAGGGCCGCAAGATAGCCATCTACGGCGATTATGCATATGTGGCATTCGCGGGTGGCGTAGCGAAATATAATATTACCGATCCGAAAAACCCGGTGCTCGCGGCTGATGATTATGTTTCCACTGACATACAGGATATCGCGGTTTCCGGCGGCTATGTCTATGTTGCCCATGGAGGAAACGGATTGAGGGTATTCCAGACTTCCAATCTGGCCGGGACCAACTATACCCTTGCCACAGGTACCGCCAAAGGCGTAGCAGTGGCAGGAAAGCACGCTTACGTCGCGGCTGCTGATAACGGACTAAAAATCGTAGACATCTCCGTCCCAACGACCCCAACCCTTCTTGCCACCATCCCAACTGGTTCTACCAGCAACGCCATCGACATCGTCATCCACGGTTCCTACGCCTATGTAGCTGACACCACGAATGGCCTTGTAGCCATCAAACTCTGGGAGGACATAGAATGAAACCATCCCAAAAAGCAGCTTCGCCGTCTGTCGCCTTCATTGTGATACTCCTGTCTCTGGCCGTCGGTGAAACGCTGTCCGCGCAGGCTCAGCAGAAGGTGGATCTGGATTCCTACTACCACGCTCCGTTAGCGTTCGGAGCGACATACCTGCCGCTGGCGGGTATAGGCAACAGGCAACTGGCTGACTTCGACGTGCAGGAGATCTCCGGCGAGCTGCGGCTATCGCCGGGCTGGCTGCCGGTGCTCCAGCCGTTCCTGCGGGGCGGTATGCTGAACTATGCGTACGTCGGCGACCTCGACGAGGCGCAGCAGGACTGGACGCACAGCCACCTGTATGCGGGTCTGGGGCTCGGGTACGCAACCAGACTGTCGCGAGAGTTTGAACTCGGGTTCGAGGGTTTCGGTGGAGCCAGCCAGTCATTCTTCAACGAGCTGGTCGTAGACGGAGAAACCGTACCACAGGGCCAGCTGAACATCGTCGGCGGCGCGTCGGCCAGGCTGGCGCTAAACCCGTCATACAACGTCAGCGTGTCGGTAACGCCGGCTGTCAGATACCTGTACGGCCTCGGCCCGCTTGCCACCTACGATGGATTGGTGTTCGGCGTTGGCTTCGGGCTCAACTACCGCCTGGGGCAGGACCCCGACGCGCCGCAGTCCGCCGTGCGCGCCTTGCGTTTCGGCACAACCGCGCTGCCCCCGCTGTTCGCGGCCATGCGCAGCTACTACGCGCGCAAGCCCGCCGGAACGGTTACCGTCACCAATACGGAAAAATTCGCCATAACCGAGGTGCAGGCAAGTTTCATGCAGGCGGGCTTCATGGACTCGCCTACGCCCTGTATGACTATTGAAAGCCTGGCTCCGGGCCAGAGCGTCGATGTACCGGTGCTTGCATCATTCAACGACCAGGTGTTCTCCACCCAGGGCGTAACGGCCGTCACAGGTGAACTCATAGTCCAGTACGCCGCGCGCGGCAAACCGGTGGAGCAGCGACAGTCGGTAACCTATGACCTGTACGACAAGAATTCCCTGACCTGGGACGACGACCGCAAGGTAGCCGCCTTCATAACGCCGCAGGACAGCGCCATACGCAACTTTGCCAGCTTTATCAGGCAGGCCAGCAAGGAAGCGACCAACCCGTTCCTGAGTGCCAACCTGCAGTTCGCCATGCAGGCCTACGGGGCGCTCACCGAACTGGGGCTGTTCTACCAGATTGACCCGACATCGCCGTTCACGCAGGCCCAGGAAGACTCTGTCGTCGTCGATTCCGTGAGCCTGCCGCGCGAGACTCTGGCACGCCGCACCGGCGACTGTGACGACCTGACGGTGCTGTACAACTCACTACTTCAGAGCGTCGGCATCCAGACCGCACTTGTGACCATTCCCGGGCACATCTACAGCGCTTTCAACACCGGCGTCGCCTCGCAGAAATTCCTGAGCCTCCATCCCGACCGAAACATGCTGCTCGATGTTGACGGAGAACTCTGGGTACTCGTGGAGATTACAATGATTGGCCAGTCGGACTTCCTCAAAGCCTGGAATACGGGCATCTCGGAATTCCGCCGCTACGATGGCGATACCCGTGTCAGGGGCTTCTACCGCACGGCCGATGCGCAGGAAATTTACCGTTCGGTACCACTGCGGGAGAGCGACCTCGGGCTGCAGTATGGAGAACCGGCACACTTGAGCAAGCGATTTACCGGCGACCTGCAAACGCTCCAGGGCATCATGCTCCAGGCTACAGCCGAACGGGCCAAAGCGGCGGGGACGGTCAAGGACTGGATGGCCTACGGCGTAGCGGCGGCCCAGCTCGGCTCCACGGCCCAGGCCAGGCAGGCATTCGAGGCCGTCATCCGCCTGGATCCGGCAAACATCAGCGCAACGCTCAACCTCGGATCCATCCACTACCTGAACGAAGACTACAAGTCGGCGCTGGTAGCATACAGCTCGGCCCAGAAAGCCATTGAAGCAAAGCGTACCGTCAGCAAGGCCACGCAGTTCAACCTGTTCGTCAATCTAAGCAAGACGTACAACGCGCTCGGCCAGCCGGAACAGTCCAGAGACTTTTACGCGCGCGCCAGCGACGTCGACGCTGCGCAGGCAGCACGGTTCAGCTACCTGGGATCCTCAGGCGGCAGCACCGGCGCGGCCAGCACAGGCAGCCCACCCGCCGTCAGCGGCAGGGCTTCCGAGGCAGGGAGCGCCGAACCGATTCTGTTCGCCGACGAGTAGCTGCCGGGCTGGCGCAGGCCTACCGGTCCCCGCGGGGTTTCGGTGGCCGTGTGCCGGCCGGTTTCCGTCCCGGCTTGCGGTCTGGTGCGTTGGCACTGGTACGGTCCGACTGCCGCGCGTCCGGGCGCGAGGCAGGGCCACGTGCGGTCCTCGCGCCGGCGGGTTTGCCGCGCGAACCGGGCTTGTCCTCGCCTGCCGCGTGCCGCTCGGCCAGCGCTACCTTCCAGGGGTGACCACCGCGCCCCGGACGGTCTATCCGCACGCGCTTTGTTTCACCCGCGGGCTTTGCTGCCGTTGATTTTGCCGCGGCAGGCCCTGAAGCACCCG
>JFJP01002579.1_pt1 | contig 15514 bp, 16 predicted proteins | sample 431651 | NCBI WGS metagenome assembly JFJP01 (sample SAMN02602958, study PRJNA72255) | Microbial mat metagenome, whole genome shotgun sequencing project. | biome: fresh water; feature: sink hole; material: water; isolation source: purple microbial (photo- and chemosynthetic) mats found in... | reverse complement strand
TCTGGTGGTGGTTTCTTCATTTTCATGTTCTGGTATTTCCACAAGGGACTTGAACCCCATTTACAACGTGCCCATGCTGGGCACACACAAGACGTGCATCCTAACGGGCCATAAGCACCTCAATCTCATTCCATTTTCAACTCAATCGCTCCCGTAGGAGCACTCAAACGTTCTGCAAGAAAATGAAACCTCTGGTCATCGCTTTACTTTGCCTTCTTACGATCAATGTAGCGTGGTCCGATGAGGACGCGAAGAAGGATACGTTGTCCGTTGAGTATCGATCGGTCGGCCAGCTTCCAACACACGGAGTGACAATGGCCGCAGCCCTGAATGCGCTAGGCATCACGTTAGACAAAATCGATTACCTGAAGTTAGTCGGAGATGAGAGCAGCATGACGACTGGGCTATCCAGGGAGATCAAGATCGACGAATTGTTCTGGGAGCGATATTTCGAGACCGCTGAGCTATACAAGTATTGGGTCTCGTCTGGCAACCGACGACTTGAGGTCTATTTGAAGGATGAAGCGAAGCCCAAGACGACAATATACATCAACGAGACAGACAGATGCGGCGCTGAAGGTGATCCTAGGAAGCTCACCTACATGTGCCATGGTCTTCATCGCTGGTTTATGGCGAATCTCAAGCCAGATACGAAGAAGGCAGAACAATAAAGGGTGCCGCGAAGTCGTAGCGATAGCGGAGACTTCGGCTGCGCCCTTGGTTGAACAAGCCCGGAGCGACGTGTGACGTGCTCTTATGCGTTTTGTGTTTGCAGCTTTTCTAGCAGGATCGACTGCTGCTGCTTAAAGCCTTCCAACGCATGGTCAAAAAACGCCGAGGTTGGCATGGATACGACCTGATTGCCGGGTGTGGAATCAGGTTGGACGGCACAAAAAGCCAGCAAATGTCTATCAATTCCACACGCTCGACACAGTTCGCCAAAGCCTTGTCCATGGTATTGGAAAATGCCGGTTCTCATCAGTGTGGTGAAGTGAGAGTGGATCATGCGCAAGATCGTGTCATCGTGGGTGGCGCACGGTTGGCATTCCACGAGGGCTTCAGGCTCAGCACCAGTTTCATTGGCTCGCCACAACACCGGCAGCATACGACGTGAGGAGGCTTTATGGGCGTGACGGCCAGCGCTCCGATGAGCAGAGTCCGTCCGGTGTGAAAGGCGATGCGTTCGCGTTTGGTCTTGGCCGCCGGGTGGCAAAATCCGAAATAGCGAATCGCCCGCATGCCGCGTGGCAGGGCGTGGCGAAGGTAGCGCTTCACGAACTCCGCACCTTCGATCGTATCGACACGTTGGGCGTCGCCGTTGGCGCGGTCCTTCCAGCGGAAGCTGACATGGGTATCACTAACCGACAAAATGCGCGAGTCGCCGATGGCGGTGCGGCAAACATATCTGCCGAGGTATTTGATGATATGTTCCCCACTGCCGAAAGGTTGCAGGTGCACGCCCCAATCCTTTTTCCAGACGGCGGAATCGATGACGGGCAGCGCATGCTCTTTGGCGAGATCGGCATAGCCATCGCGGAAACGCGCGCGAAACACGCTGCGCAATGCCGGTTGAGGCACGAGAAACTTGGCATCCTTCACGGTGACCACGTGGCCACCGGCATCGATGCCTGCGCCGGGCACGATGCAGTGGATGTGCGGGTGGAAATGCAATCGCTGGTTCCACGTGTGGAGAATCATGGTAAAGCCACTGGTTTTCGCGCCGAGCCATTTGGGATTGGCGAGCGAATCGGATAGAGCCGATGATGCGGCGGCAAAGAACAACTGATAGACATCCTTTGCCTGCGGCGTGAAAAACAACGGGCGCAGTTCCTCCGGCAAAGTGAAAGTCACCATGAAATAGGGTGCACCGACGCGTTTGCCCAGTTCGCGTTCCACCCATTGGGCCGTAGCGTCCTTGCCGCACTGCGGGCAGGAGCGGTGATTGCAGGAGTGGAAGTGGAACTCATGAGTATGGCATTTGCCGCAGGCATGAATATGCCCGCCCATCTCCGCAGTGCGGCAATGGGTGATGGCCCACATTTCAGAAAGACGGGCTTTTTATAAGATATTCCTTGCTTCGCTGATATTTTTGGATAATCTGCCGCTGCAATGAGCGTGAACAACCGAAAGCGATGGATTGTGCCTTGGAAGGCTTCGCCTACGACGAAGCCGGCCATATACCACTGCCTGTCGCGGGTGGTGGGACGGGATTTTTTGCTGGAGGTGGATGAACGGGAGCATTTCCGGATGTTGATGCGGATGTGCGAGAAGTTTACGGGTTGCCGGGTCTTGTCTTATTGCCTGATGTCGAACCACTTCCACGTTTTACTGGAGGTTCCGCCGATGCCGGAGGGTGGGATTTCGGATCAGGAATTGTTGGAACGACTGGGCGTTTTTTACAGCGAGGTGCAGGTGGCGGAGATTGTGAAGGAAATGGAGGATGCGGCGGTTTTGCACGTGCGGGGTGAGTTTGAAATGCCGCCGGTGGATGAGTGTGGTGTGCAGTTATCCGCTGCTGAGGAGTTGGCCATGGCGCAGCAGCAGGCGGCGCGAAGGGTGGAAGAAATTCGCAGCCGTTTTACCCGACGGATGCATGATTTGAGCGAGTTCATGAAGTCCTTGCTGGAACGTTTCACCAAATGGTTCAACCGCCTGCATTCACGCAGCGGCACGCTGTGGGAGGATCGGTTCAAGAGTGTAATCGTGGAAAGCGGTACGGCTGCGCGGACGATAGCAGCCTATATCGACCTAAATCCAGTGCGTGCAGGGATGGTCAAAGACCCGGCGGATTATCGCTGGAGCAGTTATGGCGAGGCGGTGGGAGGCGGAAAGAGGGGGAATGGGAAAAAGGCGCGCGAGGGCTTGGTGAGGGCGTATTTTTGCGATCAGGGAGTTGGATTCGATTCCGGCAGATGGCTGGAAGTTTCGCGCTTGTATCGGCGGTTGATGGGACTGGCGTTAGGCCGGAAACCAGGGCGGGCCGAGGTGGCGGGGAAAGGAAACGGGCTCGGTCAGAGCACGATGAACACGGCGGAGATGTTGGCGAGCAAGGACAACGGCACCGTGCTCAAAGATCTAGGAGTGGCGAAGATGCTACGGTGCCGGGTTCGATATTTCACGGATGGCACGGTGATTGGCAGCAAAGAGTTTGTGAACGAGGCGTTTACGGGTGCGCGCGAGCGATTCGGGGCGAAGCGCAAGGACGGGGCGCGGGCGATGCGAGGGAGCGGCAGCGGCGCGAAAGGGCAGCTGTGGAGCATGAGAGATCTGCGGGTCAGGGTTTGATTTTTGCAATTCCGCAAGACTGTTTTGGCCCTCAACATCGACGGCCAGCGCCACGAAGTCAGCGTCGAGAAACTCAGCGCCTAATTTCGCCCCTTGGCGACTAAATATAAAACATCGGTCCGCTGGAATTGCTGGCGAGCGACTCCAGCGTGATTTGCTCAAGGGCGTGCTGCAGGGCGGCCGAAACCTCGTCCCACGCTTGGCGGACGATGGCACCGGACTCACCATCGCGGGAAACCGAGCATTGCAGCAGCGCCGGATCCACCGCATCCACGATCTGGCGCAAGCTGATTTCGCCCGGCGGGCGGCCCAACAGGTAGCCGCCCGCTTTGCCGCGACGGCTTTCGATCAGCCCGGCACGGCGTAAATCGTTGAGAATTTGCACGAGAAAGCTCGCTGAGACGGCTTCCCGTTGCGCGATGTCCTCAAGCTGTGTAAGAGTCCGCCCGTCATGGTGCTTCGCGAGTTGCGCCAGTGCCCGGCACGCATACTCTAGCTTCTGAGAAATCTTCATGAACCAACCCCAACAAAACGGAACCCGCTCGGCGAGCATGAATGCGGAATCACTCTGCGCAGGCAAATCCGCTGATATCCAGGAGGTCTGGGAAACCCTGCGTGCCGAGGCCACCCGACTGGTTTCCGAGGAACCGGCGCTCCGCCATTTGGTCGATGATGTGATCCTCTCGCGCTCGTCACTCGCCGCCGCCTTGGGAGCCCGCCTCGCCCGCCGTCTCAGCCGCGAGGATATGCCGCGCGCCACCATGGAGCCTTTGCTCTGCGGTGTCTTTGAGACTAACCCAATCATCGTCCACCGGGCGATGCGCGATTTGGCGGCGATGTTCGAGCGCGATCCCGCCTGTTTTTCGTTGTTGGAACCGCTGCTTTTCTTCAAGGGCTTTCTCGCGCTCTCCACCTATCGAATTTCCCATCAACTCTGGCTCGATGGCCGGCGCTGGCTCGCGCTCTACCTTCAAAGTGTCGCCAGCGAAGCCTTCGCCGTGGATATCCACCCGGCCGCCCGTATCGGTTGCGGCATCCTGCTCGACCACGCCACGTCCTTTGTGGTCGGGGAAACCGCCATCATCGAGGACAATGTTTCCATCCTCCATGAAGTCACGCTCGGCGGCACCGGCAAGGACACCGGCGATCGCCACCCGATCATCCGCTCCGGAGTGTTGCTCGGCGCCGGCGCGAAAATCCTGGGCCGCGTCGAGATCGGCACCGGAGCCAAAGTCGGTGCCGGCAGCGTGGTCTTGAATGATGTGCCGCCCCACACCACCGTCGCCGGCGTGCCTGCCGTCATCGTCGGTCAACTCGGCGAGGAAAACCCAGCTATTGAAATGAACCAAAAACTCGATTGCCGTAAAAACCCATAATTCCATGAAATCGCTCATCCCCATCTTGCCGTTGCTCGCCCTTTCTCTAGTCGCTTGCGACAAGGCAAAGAACTTATTCAACCAGACCAAATCGACCGTAAAAGACCAGATCATCGCCAAATCCGGCGGGGACAAATTGGCCCAAGCGGACGATGAATTTCAAAAACTCGTCGATCAAACACCGGAGGGTGTCATTTTCCGCAAGGACCTTCCTTTCCCTTCGGACATCGAAGTCAAAACCATCCGCAGCCGGGAATTATCGGTCCGATTGTCACAAACATCCGCCATCGAAAAGCGCATGGATGTCATCAAGGGCAATCACACATCCATCAACGAACTCGAACGCACCGACAATCAAGTCCGCTACACGTTGAAAGAAACCACATTTAAAATCCCTTCGACCGATCCGAAAGTGGAGCCAAAAAAAGTCGCCGATCCCTTCACGCCGACACCCCCTTCCACCAAGCCCGTCACCTTTGTTAAATCCGGCAAGGCATGGAAAATCGATGATCGCTCGGATTTCCACTCCGCCGTTCTAGCCGCCCAAGTTGCGCCCGTGCTCGACGAATTGTTGATTGAAAATGCCCTCGCCTCACGCTCTCTGTGGTTTGCCAAACGCCGAATCAAGATCGGCCACGAGTTCGATGTCACTGGCGACGCCCTCTCGATGTTGCTCTCGGGCAATGCCAAAGGCTCGCTTCACCTTAAATTCGAAGCCATCGAGGCGGTGCATGGCCAACCCTGCGGAGTTTTTTCCGTCACGGGCGATTACACCCGCAAGGATTTCCCTGATTTTTCAGGAAATTTAACCGACGAGGAGGTCAGCATTCAATCCGGCAAGCTCTGGCTCTCGCTCATCTATCCGGTGATTCTGAAAGAGGAACTTGATACCATTCAGACATTCAATTCCGGTGGCAACGGCGGCCTCGCCGGCCGTGCCCAAGGCAACGTCAAACTCACCATCACCCGCGAGTGGAAACCGAAAACTCCGGTAGCGGCGCCTACGCCCGCACCCGCACCCGCGCCAGCACCTACGCCCGCGCCGGGAGAATAGGGGGCGTTATGGGTTGTTAGTCGGAAGCCAGCGCGGAGTGCTGGATTACATTCTATCGGGGCAGCGGATACCTAACAATCCGAGGCCGGTGCTGAGGATTCTCGAGGTGAGTTCGCAGAGCGCGAGTCGGCTGGAGCGGAGGGGCTCGTCGGATTTGAGGACCGGACAGGCTTCAAAAAACGAGTGGAACGCGCGGGCGAGTTCCAGCAAATAGTTCGCTAGCAGATTCGGGCGGAAATCCTCGAGGATGAGCGGCAGCAACTCGCCGAAGCGGGCGTGCAGGCGGGCGAGATGGATTTCCTCGGGTGCGGTGAGGGAGATCTCGGCAGCGGTCGCATCAAACGGGGCATCGAGCTTACGGAAAATCGAGCGGATGCGGACGGTCGAATATTGCAGGTAGGGTGCAGTGTCGCCTTGCAGGGCGAGCATGCGATCCCAAGCGAAAACGTAGTCGGTGAGGCGGTTTTGTGAGAGCTCGGCAAATTTCACGGCGCCGATGCCGACGATTTTAGCGATTTCCGCCGCTTCCTCACCCTGGAGGTCCGGGTTTTTCTCGGCGATGATCTTGGCGGCGCGCTCGACGGCTTCGGTGAGGACGTCGGTGAGTTGCACGTTTTCGCCGGAGCGGGTTTTCATCAGCTTGCGGTCGTCGCCGAGGATCGATCCGAAGGCGACGTGGCGGAAATCGCCGGTTTTTCCCCAGCGTGCGGCGGCATCGAAGAGTTGGCGGAAATGCAGTTGTTGCGGGACGCCGACGACATACCAGATTTGGTTAGCCTGCCATTCGTCGATGCGGAATTGGATGGTGGCGAGGTCGGTGGTGGCGTAGAGAAATCCGCCATCGGCCTTGCGGATGATCGCGGGATTATCGGTCCAACCCTCTTCGCGGTGAACCATGAATGGATCGTCCTCGGGTTTTTTGCTGCCATCCGAGAAGACGCAGATCGCGCCATTGCTCTCGCGGGCGATGCCTTTTTCCAAGAACTCATCGACGAGCCCGGCGAGGCGATCGTTGTAATAACTCTCGCCCAGCCAGTGATCAAACTGGACGTCGAGGGTGTCGTAGATTTTCTGCAGGCCGCGCTTGGAGACGTCGATGCATTGCTGCCAAATCGTTAGATTTTCAGGGTCGCCGGCCTGGAGTTTGACCAACTCGTTTTTGCAGATTTCGAGCACGGCGGGATCCGCCTTGGTGGCGGCATTCACGTCGCGGTAGATGCGGAGCAACTCGGGGATGGGATCGGCTTCGAGGGCGGCGGGATCGAGCAAGGTTTTCCAACCGTGGAGGATCATTCCGAATTGGGTCCCCCAATCGCCGATGTGGTTGTCCGCGATGACTTTGAAACCGAGGAAACGCGCGATGCGGCAGAGGGAATCGCCGATGATCGTCGAGCGGATGTGGCCGACGTGCATGGGTTTGGCGACGTTGGGCGCGGAGAAATCGATGACGACCGTTTGGCCCTCGCCGATGGCGGGGACGCCGAGTTTCGGGTCGCGCAGGAGGGCGGAGGCGTGGGTGGCGTAGGCTTGCGGGAGGATGCGGAAATTGATGAATCCGGGGCCGGCGATGTCAGCGGTGGCGAGGCCGTCGAGTTGGAGGTGGTCGATGATTTCCTGGGCCAGGGCGCGCGGGTTGGTTTTGCGCAGCTTGGCGAGCACCATGGCGGCGTTCGATTGGTAATCGCCGAAGCGGAGATCGGCGGCGGCGGTGACAGCGGCGGAGGTAGGTTCGCCGAGGGTGGTGGCAAGGGCGGATGCGAGGCGGGCTTCGAGTTCCTGGAGAATCGTCATGGTGAGAGGGGCGGTTCGATGGCGTCAGGGTTGCGGAGCAGGTGCCCGGGACGGTTTGGAATCGAGAATGGCGAGGATTTCATCGCGGGTTTGCGCGGTGCCGAGCTGGCGGCGGACTTCGCTGTTGGTGAACATTTTCGCGATGGCGGCAAGCGTCCGCAGGTGGAGGTGGTAATCCTTGCGCGGGACGATGAAGAGGATGATGTAGTGGACTGGCGAATTATCGATAGCCTCGAAATCGATGCCAACCTTGGACCGGCCGAAGACGGCGGCGACTTCCTTGAGATCGTCGGAAAACGCGTGTGGGATGGCGACTCCGGAGCCGATGCCGGTGCTGACTTGTTCCTCGCGTGCTTTGAAAGCCGCGAGCATCGATAGCTGTTGGGCTGCGGGCAGGAGGTTGATTTTCACCAAGTGATCCACAAGTTCCTCGATTGCGGGCCAGTGTTCCACGGCCTTCATATCAAGGATGATCTGGTCTGCACCGAGCAAGTTCGCCAACTTCATAAATACCAATCGGATTCCGCAAATCTTTGCGGTGGGGGCGAGTGGGTATCGCTGCCAAGCCATGTTGGCAAGCGGATTCACCCGGCTTGGGTGGCCCGGGCGGCGTCAGGAATACAAAAAACCCCCGCGCCGGACAGGCCGGGCGGGGGTCATTGTAATATTTTCGAGGCGGCCGATCAGGCTTGTTCGGTCTTTTCCTTGGGCTCTTCCGTCGGTTCGTCGAAGCCGTATTTGGCGACGAGATCAGGAGTGCTTTCGGTCGCGACCGGAGTTTCGGTCACGGTTTCCACGATGGTCTGGATTTGCGGCTCGGCTTGCACTTCGGCAGCCGCCACTTCGGCGATCACCGCTTCGGGCGCAGGGGCCTCGAATTGTGGAAGCGGGGCGACGACGACTGGGCGCGCTTCGCGTTCCGGGCGTTCTTCTTTCTCCTCGCGCTCGTCTTGGCCCTTGGATTTGGCTCCGGAAACGGTCAGTTTGCGGCCCATGAAAGGCTGGTCGTTGAGGACTTCCACGGCGTTGATCGCTTCATCCATGTGAAGCATTTCCACGAAACCATAGCCTTTCGAGCGATGGGTGCTGCGGTTGTAAACGATCTCGACGTTGCGGACTCCGCCGATGCCCTTGAAGAGCTCTTGCAAGTCTTGTTCGGACACGTCGTAGGACAGGTTGCCGACATAGACGCGGGTGGATTCCACTGTCGAGCGATCACCGCCCCGGGGACGTTGTTCGCCGGTGCGGCCAGCGCGCCTTGGTGCGCCTTCATTGGATCTTGCCTCCGACCTTTCGGCGGGTGGGGCTCCATCTTGGGTGCGGGCGTTGCGGGTATTCGACTTGGGCGCTCTGGCCTCGCTGCGGGGCTGGGATTGATCCTGCTTGTGTTCGCGGCGGGAGGGTGGGGCAGGAGCTTTGTAGAGGCCGACGGCCTTGAGAAGCTTTTGCCACCAGCTGAGTTTCGCCGGGGCGTAGGTCCGCTGCGGGCGCGGGCCTTGCGGGCGAAACTCTTCGGCGCGGTTCGATTGTGAACCCCGTTGCTCGCGAGAGCCCCGTTCACCGCCGCGGCGGTTGTCTTGTTGGTTGCTATTACGGTTTTTGCCGCCGCGTGAGCGGCGGTTCCTGTTGTCACCCGACTGGCGGGAATTTTGTGTTACGTTTGACATGGTGTCAGTTGGTCATGGTTTTCGGACGGCCCGGCGCGGTGGGCTTACTGCGAAGCCCGCTTTTGCTGCTAGGACCTCGTGCCGACCGATATGAATCCGACAAAAACGGCTTGCGGAAAGGAACATCACCCTGTCGGATCAGACCGGCTTGCGCCGCCGCCCGTGAGGCAGGAGATCCCGGTCTCCGTAGCCGATCATCGACTCCGCCGCCTGGAATCAGGCGTGAATGAACTGACATTCGAAAGGAAGTGGGCTTTGGAGGTTGGAAAAACCTGCTCGCCGGCGAAGCTACGGCCTTTCCGCCTCTTGGCAAGACCGGAACTCAAGGGAGGAGATTTAAACCGGATTTCCTCCCTTGCCGATTGAAAATCAGGCGGTTTTCGCATCCAGGCGGCCGGCGGCGTAGGCCTCGAAGACGCGGCGGATTTCATCGCGCACCCGACGGAAGACGGCGAGTTGCTCGTCCTCGGAGCCGGTGGCGTGCGCAGGATCATCGAATCCCCAGTGGTGGCGGTTCATTTGGCCAGGAAACATCGGGCAGACCTGATCGGCGTTGCCGCAAACGGTGATGACGGTTTCGACCTCATCGTTGAGAAACTCCTCGAGGTGCTTCGAATGGTGGGCGCTGATGTCGATGCCGATTTCCGCCATCGCTTGGATCGCGAGCGGATGGACGTAGCCGGCGGGTTTCGAGCCGGCGCTGGCGACGCGGAATCCGTCGCCGAGAGCATGGCACAGGATGCCTTCGGCGAGGTGGGAGCGGCAGCTGTTGCCGGTGCAAAGAATAAGAATGGCGGGTGGTTTCATGAATCAGGTGGCGGGGTAAAATTTGCGTTTCAGGAAAAACGAAACATGCACCAGTCCGATCAAGGCGGGCACTTCTATCAACGGGCCGACGACCGCGGCAAAGGCAACGCCGGATTCCAGACCGAACACGGCGATGGCCACGGCGATGGCCAGCTCGAAATTGTTGCCGGCCGAGGTGAACGCGACACTCGCGGTGCGCGGGTAGTCGGAGCCGAGTTTGGCCGCCATGATGAAACTCACGAGAAACATCACGGCAAAATAGATGACCAGCGGGATCGCGATGCGCAGCACGTCGAGCGGCAGCCGCACGATGGCATCGCCTTTGTAGGTGAACATCACGACGATGGTGAAAAGCAGCGCGATCAACGTGAGCGGCGAGATTTTCGGAATGAAGGAGTTTTCATACCATTGCTCGCCCTTGAGTTTCACTAACAGCACACGGCTCAGCGCTCCGGCGGCGAACGGGATGCCCAGATAGATCAGAACGCTGTGGAAAATCTCGCCCATCGAGATCGGCACGATCACGCCTTTAAGCCCCACATACGGTGGCAGCACGGTGATGAAAAACCATGCGTAAGCACTGTAGAATAGGATTTGCGCGATGCTGTTGAGCGCCACCAACCCGGCCGCATACTCGGTGCTGCCCTTGGCGAGTTGGTTCCAAACCAACACCATCGCGATGCAGCGGGCGATGCCGACAAGGATCAGGCCGATCATGTAATCCGGTTGGTCGCGCAGGAAAACCACCGCCAACACCCACATCAGCACCGGCCCGATCAGCCAGTTCTGCAATAATGACAGACTCAGAATTTTTGTATTGGCGAACACTTTCGGCATCTCCGCATAGCGCACTTTCGCCAACGGCGGATACATCATGACGATCAACCCGATCGCCAGCGGTAGGTTGGTGGTGCCAACCGTCATCGGCGCGAAAAACGCCGCGGGATCGGTGATGACGAGGTTTCCCAACAGGACGCCAATTCCCATGGCGGCAAAAATCCAGATCGTTAGATAGCGATCAAGAAACGACATTTTTTTGGCAATGGCTTCAGACATGGAAGTGAAAGCTGGATATGGAGTTGAAGATTGATCAGCACCCGCCGGGGCCGCAGCAGGGGGATTTCCCGCCGATGGCAGGCAGCCGGAGATCCGGCATTTGCAGGCCGCAGAGTTCCGGGGCTAGGCATTCGGTGTGTTTGTGGGCGAGGTTGAGAATCACCGCATCGTCCGTGAGTTCGTGGGTTTCGATGGTGTATTGCGAAATCACGCGGTCTTCATACTCGATTTCCACCGGCACCGAATCATCCGGCAGCAAGACGACTCCTTTGGCGAGAATGCCCGCCATTTTTCCGGTCTCGATGCGGTGATCATAGTCCTCTCCCACCCATACTTGAAGTTGGCAAGTCGTGCGTTCACGGAGCTGGCCGCCACAATCGAGAAAGTCTTTTCGCACGCGACCGACCTCGGTGATGTGAAACGACAGCGGCACCGCCGATGCGTCCGGCAGACGCAGGCGGAAATAGCGGTCCGGGTATTCGGCAAGCAGGGATTTAAGCTCGTGAAGCGTCATGTGATGTTAGGGAGTGCGGGATTTCGCGAGTTTGACCGGGCCTTGGCAGCAACTCGATTCACGGCGGGCCAGCCGGTCGGACGCCCGATCGGCGTCTTGTGCGTGGGTTTCGTCCCCGGGGAATTGTTTGAGCAGTGCCTTCAAAAGCGCCAATCGACTGCGGCAAATCCGGAAATACGTCCATTTCCCGCAGGTCTCGCTTTCCAGCAACTCCGCCTTGCGGATGATCTGCACGTGGCTGGAAACCGAGGACTGCGGCATTTCCAAAATATCCGCCAATTCACATACACACAGCGCGCGCTCCATCACCAGACGGACAATCCGCCAGCGCGTTTCATCCGCCATGGCGCGGAAAAATGTAACGGGATCAGTCATGACGGGATTCATCATAACGGAAAATCTCGTTGTGTCAAGCAGAGCTTTGCCATCATTTTACCGCGCTTGATCGTACTGTTGTTTGCGTAAGCTCTCTCATGGAAACCAACTCCGACATCGTCCACGATTCGATCCTGTCATTCGACAGGGAGTCTATTGACCTACCTCCCACTCGCAGGATTGACTTCACGCGCTCTGCCGCGAGAATTTCACTCGATGAAACGCAAGGATCCAATGAAACCGCCCCGGAAGACTGAAAGCCTAGTCATCCGTCCGGGGGGCGGAATGCATCTCAGTCAGACGCAGGTGGAATTCAACCGCCTCATGAAAAGTCTCGAAACCACCAAGGCCCGCTACGCCCGTGAACAAGCACGGATCGATGATGCGCTCGCCACCTCCATCCGCGAGTTGATGCCATTGGTCGAGGACCTCAACCGCACGAATCTGGATCTCGTATTCAACGGGAACAAGGCCATGCAAACACTCAAACTAACAACCAAACGCCGACGCTGGCTTAGCGACTTGTTAAGCGGCAAGGCGGGCGACCTCTTGGCAGATCCCGTGGGCCTCAGTGAGGAGGAAATTATCCAACTGGGAGCCATTATCAAAGAACTGGGTCCCACGATCGAGGAACAGCGGATGCAAGAGAGCGAGGCCGATGATTTTGATTTCTTCCGCGCCATAATCGAACAAACAGCGCGCCAAGCGGGCGTCGAGTTGGACCTCAGCGATCTCGACCTGAATGGCGATCCCGAGGAAACCGAGCGCATCCTGAGAGAGCGCCTGGGCGCAGCCAGCGCGCTGTTTGAAGATCAGGCCAATTCCCCTGACTCTGCGCCGAAACGGCCGCGCAAACTCACCAAGGCCCAAGCCGAAAAGGAACGCAAACGCCAAGAAATCGAAGACGCCAAAAACCGCGACCTCAAATCCCTCTTCAAACAACTCGCCAAAGCCTTCCACCCGGATCTCGAACCTGACCCGCAGCTCAAGCAGCACAAGAAAGTCTGGATGCAGCGCCTCAACACCGCCTATCAAGCCAACGACCTACGGGAGATGCTGCAACTGGAAATGGAATGGCTCGGCGAGGAAGCCACCAATCTCGCCTCCGCAGGCGATCAAAAGCTCAAGGTTTACTGCATGGTGCTCAAGGAACAGATCGCCGATCTCAAGCGGCAGATCCACCACATTCCAGACGAACCGCAATACTGGCCGCTCCAGCGTTTCAGGGATCCCTACTTCGGCACGCTCGCGAGTCCGGTTTCGATCAAACGGAATCTCCAGAACGAACTGGAACTCCACCGGGAAATGCAGCAAATCCTCACTCGGAACGACCCCAAATCCCGCCAGTTGATTTATGAATGGGCGGACGCACACGCCCGCCGGTCGAGCTGTCCGTTTTGAAAAGGCCCCTCGCCTCGACATCCGGTCATTGACATGTGAAGCTGATGCATGAGCGGCGTTTTCGATAGATCATACACGTCGGCCGATCCCGCCGATGTGCATGCGCGCAGCCCGTCCGAGGAAAAGGTCGCGCTGTTCCGCTCGTTGTTTCGCGGACGTGAGGATGTCTATCCGCGCCGTTTCGTAAGCAAGAAAACTGGCCGCCCCGGATATACCCCGGTTTGTGCCAACGAATGGGTTCGCGGCATCTGTGAGAAACCCCGGATCAAGTGCGGTGATTGCCCGAACCGCGCGTTCTTACCAGTGACCGATGAAGTCATCCACTGGCATCTTTCAGGAAAAGACAAGGCAGGGCAGGAGTTCATCGCCGGGGTCTACCCGACGTTTTCCGATGAAACCTGTTATTTTCTCGCCATGGATTTCGACAAGGAATCCTGGCGGGATGACGTGCTCGCCGTGATGGAAACCTGCCGCATGCTACAAATTCCTGCAGCACTCGAACGTTCGCGCTCCGGCAATGGCGGCCACATCTGGTTGTTCTTCACCGAAGCCGTCCCCGCCACGCTCGCACGCAAGCTGGGCTCATTCATTCTAACGGAAACCATGGAGCGGCGGCCCGAACTCGGCCTCGCATCCTATGATCGGCTTTTTCCCAACCAAGACACGCTGCCAAAAGGCGGCTTCGGCAACTTGATCGCGCTGCCGATGCAGAAAGGCCCGCGCGAAAATGGCAACAGCGTGTTCGTCGATGAAGCCCTCGCGCCCTATCCAGATCCATGGGCGTTTCTTTCCTCCATCCAACGACTGTCCCGGGATCACATCGAATCCATCACGCAGGACTCGGAAAGCCGTGGCCGAGTGGTCGGCGTGCGCTTTGCTCTATCCACCGATGACGAACCAGAACCATGGAATGCCCTCCCCTCGCGGCGCCATCGCGAGTCTCCAATCGCTGGTCCGTTGCCGAAAAAAATCGAGGTGGTGCTCGGTGATTTGGTTTATCTAGCAAAAGATCAACTGCCGCCCGCCTTACAAAACCGCCTGCTGCGCCTCGCCGCATTTCAGAACCCGGAGTTCTACCGTACGCAAGCCATGCGCCTCTCCACCTACGACAAACCTCGTGTCATCGCCTGCGGGGAAGATCACCCCGCACACCTTGCCCTGCCGCGCGGATGCTTGGAGGAAATTCTCGCGCTCCTCGCCGGGTTGAAAATCAAACCGCTAATCCGTGACCAGCGCGTGACCGGAACACCGCTCGATCTCCATTTCACCGGCACCCTTCGTCCAGAACAGGAAACCGCCGCCACCGCGATGCTCGCGCACGATACTGGTGTGTTGTCCGCCACCACCGCCTTCGGCAAAACCGTGCTTGCCGCCCACCTTATCGCCGCCCGCGGGGTGAACACGTTGATCCTGGTCCATCGCCAGCAACTGCTGGAACAATGGATCGAGCGACTTTCCTCATTCCTCTGCTTGCCCGCCAAATCCATCGGTCGACTCGGCGGCGGGCACAAAAAACTTACCGGTGGAATCGATGTCGCCATCATTCAAAGCCTTGTTCGCAAGGGCGTAGTCGATGACCGGGTGGCGGACTACGGGCATCTGGTCATTGACGAATGCCACCATCTATCAGCCCAAAGTTTCGAGCTCGTGGCCCGCCGCGCCAAAGCCCGTTTTGTGCTCGGACTTTCCGCCACCGTGGCGCGCAAGGATGGCCATCACCCGATCATCTTCATGCAGTGCGGCCCCGTCCGCCACCGCGTGGATGCCAAACAACAGGCGGACGCCCGACCGTTTACCCATCATGTCATCGTCCGGCCGACCGGTCTCCGCTCCGCCTCCGAACCGGACCCCGATCGACGTCTGGAATACCAAAATCTTTGCGCGGAAATCATCCGCTCGGAGCAGCGGAACCACATGATCCGCGACGACGTCGCCGCCGCCCTGCGCGAAGGCCGCTCACCGCTGGTCCTAACCGAACGCACCGAACATGTAGCGGTCCTCGCCGATTTGATCCGCCCTCACTCCCCGCACTTGATCATCCTCCAAGGCGGCATGGGCCGTAAATCCCTGCGTGAAGCGATCGCCCAACTCGCCGCCGTTCCGGAAAACGAATCCCGCGTGGTCATTGCCACCGGCAAATTCGTAGGCGAAGGCTTCGATGACTCGCGGCTCGACACGCTTTTTCTAA
>JFJP01002064.1_pt1 | contig 15514 bp, 13 predicted proteins | sample 431651 | NCBI WGS metagenome assembly JFJP01 (sample SAMN02602958, study PRJNA72255) | Microbial mat metagenome, whole genome shotgun sequencing project. | biome: fresh water; feature: sink hole; material: water; isolation source: purple microbial (photo- and chemosynthetic) mats found in... | reverse complement strand
CGGGTTCGGTTAGGAGTCCGCAGTCGAGTGCCAGGACGTAGGCGGACTGGGATTCCGGCGTGATCTTGCCGTCGGGTTGGAAGTGTTGCTTGCGGAAATTCGCACGCAAGGTTTCCATCCAGCTGTGATATTTTGCGGCTTGGTCCTTGAGTCCCTGTGCCGCCGCCATTTCCTCCATCATTTGTGAAGCCTTGGTGAAATAGGCCAACTCGACATATACGTGCGTGGTCGGGTCACTTAGATTGAGCCAATCTCCCCATGGCGCGCCGAATACGGAGCCTTTGAGCGCTGGATCGTGTGCCTTGCGGGCCTCCATGAAGCGGGTCATCGCCTGCCAATGATCCGTGAAAAACGACGGGTCTCCCGTGGCCCGCCACAAGGCGTGGGGGACGATGACGCCGACATCGGACCATGCGGTGCCGTGGACGCCTCCACCGTGGCCGAACGGATAGGGGGCATAGGACGGATAGTAACCTTCCTTGGTGACGGATTCCTCCAGCTCGCGAAGCCACTTGCGGAAGAAGGCGGCCACGTCGGCGTGAATGGCTGCGGATGCGGCGTAGATCTGCGCGTCGCCGGTCCAGCCCAGACGCTCGTCGCGCTGCGGGCAGTCGGTGGGCAGCTCGATCCAGTTCGCGCGCTGGGTCCAGACGGCGTTTTGGAAAATCTTGTTGACCACCGGATCGGAGCACTCGAATCCGGATGTTAGATTCGTGTTGGAATGCATCACCAATCCGGTGACCGTATCGAGGGGCGGTTCTTTCTCGAAACCCGTGATCTCGACATATTGGAATCCATGGGAAGTGAATCGTGGCGTCCATGTCTCGCCTTCGGGAGATCCTATGGCGATGTAGGTATCGGTCGCGCGGGCCTGACGCAGGTTTTCGGTCATCAGGCGGCCGTCGGGATGGAGCATTTCGGCGAAACGCAGCGTGAAGGTTTTCCCGGCCTCGGCTTTCACCTTGAGGCGCACGACACCGGCGAAGTTCTGACCGAGATCGAAGATCCAGGTGCCGGGCTTGATTTGTTTCACGGACTTGGCGGCAAGCTCCTGGGTAATGCGGACCGGCTGTGCGGGGTAGGCCTGCATGACGGGCGGGCGGACAAAACCGAACTCGCGGTTCTCGTTTTTAATGAAGGCGTCGCTGAAGGGTTCGATGATCGAGCCGTTGTCCTGGGCGAGGATGGCGCTTTCCCACTGCGAGTCATCGAAGGCAGCGGTGGCCCAGCCGGGCATTTCCCTGCGAGCATCGTAGGTTTCGCCCATCAGGAAATCGGCTTCCTGTTCGGGACCGGTGGTGGTTTTCCATGTGGTGTCGGTGCCAACCACGGCGGTGCTTCCGTCGCTGTAGGTCAGGTGGACTTCCACCATGAATGCCGGAGTTTTGCCGTAGATGTTGCGGCCTGTCTTGTGTGGTCCGTAGCCGACGAGTTTGCCGTAGCCGACATAGCCTGCATACCAGCCGTCCGCGACGATGGCACCAAGGATGTTTTTGTTGTCTGATAGATCGGGCGTGAGATCGTAGGTGTTGTAGTAGGCGCGCTTGCGATAGTCCGTCCAACCCGGTGCGAAATACGCGTCGCCAACGCGCTTGCCGTTGAAGTGAAGTTCGTAGATGCCGAGCGAGGTGGCGTGGGCGATGGCGCGTACGATTTTTTTCTCCTGCGCGAAGCTGCCACGGTAGTAACGGGCGGGCGGGAGTTGGAGGCTTTTCCGGTTCTTGTGAAACGGTGAGGAGTCCTTGAATGAAATAAACGGCTGCTTCGGCTGCCCGCCGACAAGTGCGGTGAGGAAGCGCCGGGGCTCCGTCCATTCGGATGCCGTTTCGCCTGCCCAAGTGCGCACTTTCCAATGGACCCATGCGGAGGATGGCAGTGCTTTGCCGGCATACGCAACGTTCGTGCCGGTCGATTTCACCTGGCCGCTGTCCCAAAGATCCGCCTTGCCGGGTGCGAGTTGGTCTTCACTGCTGGCCACGAGAATCTGATAGTCCGACTGGGAAAGTCCCTTCCCGCCGCCCTCCATTCTCCATGACAAGCGCGGTTTTGAATCGTCCATCCCGAGTGGCGCGGATTGGTGGGCGACTTTGAGATCAAGGGTCGTGTGGGCGTGGGCCAAGAGGCAGGAGCATAAAAGGGCGGCGATGGTTTTCATGGATGATGGAAGATGGTTTTTCAAAACGGGAACGGCTCTGGGAAAACGCCGCGACGGTTAGCGCAGGTCACGAAAGGGGAAGGGGATATCGGCATCGGCGGGTTTCACCGATTCGTCGCGGCGCGGCCAGTAGCGCGGGGCGACGTTGTCCTTGAGCCATTGTTTGAGTTGTTGGTGGAGTTGGACGGTGAGTTCAGGTTTTTCGTTAGCGAGGTCGTGCATTTCCTGCGGATCCTTGGGAATGTTGTAGAGTTCGAGGCGGCCGTGCCAGTCCCAGATCAGCTTGTGGTCGCCGACGCGGATCGCGGAATGCGGGGACAGTGGAGTACCAAGGTCCGGATGCTTGACGGACACGTTGAATGGATAGTGCCAAATCAGGGTCCGCTCCGGGCCGGGTGCGGCGGGGGCTTGCAGAAGCGGCAGCATGCTCCGACCGTCGATGTCCCCGGGCGGGGGATTGCCGGTGAGTTCGGCGACGGTGGGGAGGAAATCGGTGCAATCCGTCACCGCGTCGCACCACTTGCCGCCCTCGAAACGGCCGGGTTGCCAGACGATGGTCGGCACACGCACTCCGCCTTCGTAGAGGCAGGCCTTGCCGCCTTTGAACGGCGGGTTGGTGGTGGCAGGCGGGTCGGTGTAGGTCACGCCGCCGTTGTCGGAGGTGAAAATCAGCACTGTGTTTTTCGCGAGACCTGTCTTTTCCAGAGTCGCGCGGATTTCGCCAACCGAGTCGTCGAGGTGCTTGAGCATGGCCGCGTAGGTCGCATTGTTCCGACCGAGGTGGGCAAGCTGTTTTTTGTTGGAGAAGTATTTCACATCCCCAGGTGGTGCCTGGAACGGCGTATGCACGGCGAACGGGCAGTAATAGAGCACGAAGGGTTTTTCCTTAACGCTGCGGCTCTCGATGAAACGCGTCGCGCGGGCGCCCAGATCGTCGGTTAGGTAGTTCCGCCCGGTTGGCTCTCCCTCCTTGCCGATGCGAAACTTGCCGGGCATGGTTGGGAAATGGGGTGTGTGGCGATTCCATTCCGCCTGCCATTTGAAATAAGGCGAGCCGCCGGCATCGGAGTAGGCGAGTTCTTCGAAGCCGTGCGCGGATGGCTGGCGGTCTGCCGCGCCGTGCCCGCCGAGGTGCCATTTTCCGAGGAAAGCGCAGTCGTGGGTGGCCAGCACCTTGGGCCAGGTCGGGAGCGATGGATCGATCGAGGTGTTGGTGGTGGCGTTGATCCACGGGCGTTTCCCCTTGATCGGGTCCTTGTGTTCCAGCACGTCATGAGGGTCATAACCATACGGGACTTTCAGGCCTTGGTTGTGATAGGTTTTCGTATTGGGGGTGGCGGTGGTCACTCCCATGCGCGAGGCGATGCGGCCGGTGAGGATGGCGGCCCGCGTCGGCGAGCAGAGCTGGTTGGCGTATGACTGGGAAAAGGCGATCCCATCGGCCACGAGTTTGTCGAGATGCGGGGTTTCGAAGAAGATATCCTCCGCCTTGGCATCCGTGAAATGACGGGCGTAGGCGCCGATGTCGGTGATGCCCAGGTCATCGGCCAGAATGAACACGATGTTCGGCGGGCGCCCGGCGCCGCAGGCCGCGGCGATGGTGAGAAGGAGAAGGAGGCAGGGTTTCATCGGTAGGTTTGGAGGTTTCGGAAGATAGGTTGGCAACGGATCAGGAAACCGTCGCGACTAATTTTTCGCCTGCGGTGATTGCGACCGGCGTGTCGAGGCTGATCCGGATGCGCTTGCCGTCGCGCTTCAGCGTGGCGGGCAGGTTATCCGTTCCCCGCTTCACGCTCACCTTGTCGCCGCTTTCGTGCTCGAGGGCGATGGTTGCGAGCGGCAGCCGTCCGTGGCGGACCTCGATCTCGGCGGTGAGCTTGCCGTCCGCGATGTGTTGGGTGAAACTCCCCCATCCTTCGGCGGCGATGAACGCGGACTTGAATTTTTCCGGTGTTATTTTCGGTGCGAAACCGATGTGTTTTTTCGGCCCGTGGCATTCGAGGCCGCAGAGGCTGACAAACACCCCGTGGCTTGCCATCGAGCGAGCGTAGTGATCGCCGCATTCGATCTCATTGAAAGGGTTGCGGCGAGAAGCGTGATAGCGGTCGTGGACTGCGCGGGTCACCGCCAGGCCTTCCTGGAGCATGCCTTCGGCGATCATGTGCCCGGCTGCCTGGTATTCGAAGCCGTTCATGCATTCGTTGAAATAGCCGGCGAATCCGTGTCCCGGTTTGCCGCCGCCGGCCTCGCGCTCACCGCCTTTCGGGAAGGTACACATGATCAACCCCGCCTCGCCGGGCATCGCATACCAACGCCCCTTTTGGTATTCCTTGCGGTAGCTACCGACATCGGGGCTGAAGTTGTAGCGCCAGAGCGATTTCAGCGCGGTGCGCGTCTTGTCCTCTGGCAGGACGCGGCCGAGCGCGAGCTGGTGCGCCCACCACTGGCCCAGGACCTGGTCGATCTCGCAGCCGATCCCGGAACCGATGGCATCCGCGTGTTTGGGGTCGCGCTTCTGATAGAAATACTCGCCGTCAAAGAGGTTTTCACTCAGCAGTTTGCCGCCACGGTCGGCCAAACCCTCGCATTCCTTGTCAAAGGGGCCGTCGCCCATCTCCCGCGCCATCACGGCACCGGCGCGCAGGGCGGCGAGGTAGAGCGAACTGATCCATGAGATCGGGCCATACCAGGCGGAGTCCAAGGTGTTCATCTGTTTGCCTTCGAGCACGCCGCTGGCATCGCCGTCCTGTTTGATGAGGTATTCGACCGATTGTTTCACCCGCGGCCAGATGCGGCGCAGGAAGGCATCGTCCGGCGACATCGTGTGCTCGCGCAATACTCGCAGGATCGTACCGCATTGCCCGTCGATGGCCTCGTGTTTGCCGAACTCCGCGCGGTACCAAATGCTGCCGTCGGGCTGGAAGGCCAGGCCGTAATCGACATTCTCGCGGGTGATGCGTTCCAGTTCAGGAAACACCCGGCCGATTGCCTGGGCGTAGTGCCAGACGTGGGTGCAGGTGCCTTGGCAGCAACCGACGCCCTCCCAACCCCAGAAGCGGCCGCCCTTCATGCGCAGGCTGGTGGTGGTCGCCAGGGTTGATAGATTGATAAACGTGCGGTCGAGAAGCCAATGCGGCAGTGTCGAGTCATACCAGGTCTCGTGCCACAGCTTGGTCAGTGCATGGGCGTCCTCATGGTTGGCGGCGTGGTGATCGACTACCGCCATGCTCGATGGAAAACGCTCGGCGTAGTAGTGTCCCTTGCCGACCGGGGCCTTGTGATTGGGAAAGCGCCAGGCGACGGCGAAGCTGACGATGGCTTCTTCACCGGGTTTCAGTGACAAGGTTTTTCCGACCATGCCTTTGGGACGTTGGGTGGAGCCTCGTGCGCTGTCTTCGCCTGCGGGCGGATTGAAATCCGCGCTCCCGGGGGAGGAGGATACGGCGACACCATCATCGAGTATGGCCAAGGTCATGTCACCCATGTCATTGCGCTCTTCGAGCGGTGCCGACGGAGTGGAAGAACGATCCGTGAACACAATGCGATCCACGCCGATGTTGCCCCATCCCTTCTTTCCATTGTCCACGATCCGCAGCCGCGCGCTGCGGCCTTCGTATTTCACGACGTCGAAACTCCGGGACGTCATCGGGTTCTTGTTCGCGCCGGAGAGGGAGGAAACCACCTTGTCGTCTATCAGTAAATCGAAGGACCCCCCGTTGGCTGCGGCACCGCCGCCGACCAAAGCCCGGATGTAACGCCGCTCGATCTTGAAAGCCTTGGAAGTCATGACGCCGGTTTGGGCGTCGGCAGCATCGGGTTTCTCGCCCTGGCGCGAGTTGTGCGAGTTGACCAGGCGCTTGCCGTGAGCCCCGACATTGCCCTGATAGGCCGGCATTTTGGCCGCATCCACAGGTGCCTTGCCGAAGGCGGTGCCCTCAACCGTCCAGCCTTCATAGTTCTCCGACTCGAAGTCTTCGAACACGATGTCCGGGCGCGGTTTCGCCGCAGCAGGCACCTCCGCCTTCGTTCTATCCACCGTGCAGTGCAGACAGGTGGCACCCTTGCGTTTCACGATCCGGTTGACGAATTCAGCGCCGGCCACGGGTCCGGAATGAAGCAGCACCGGGTTGGCGAGAGTTCCTGCCAGGGAAACCTCGACCGTGCTCTTGGAAGTGTTATGCACCGTGTAGCACATCACCGTGAGCGGCAGCGATGAGGCATCCACATCCAGGGGCACGAACGGCGAAAACGCTTCCAGCGAAACCCGCACGGGGAGATCCTTGTCCTGATAGTCGATGAAACCGAGCGGATAGGCACCGCGGAAGCGTGTTTGTGGGAATCCGGTCTGATCGAGCGGCCGCACCTGCTCTTTGCCATCCATGCGGACGCGGATGCGGAATCCGAGGTCCACGGCGGAGGCGACCGGCATCGGTTTCGCATAGTGCGATCCACCGGTATCGGTCTTCACGCCTTGGTTGAAGATGTCCCAATGCCACAGTCGGCCGTCGCCGGAAAGATAGACCTGGCCGCAGCAGATGCCGCCTACCGGCATTCCAATATGTTTCAAATCCTTGCCGCTGCTCCATTCCGGCACGCCCCGTTCGAACAGCGAGCGAATCCACGCTTCGGATAGTTTTTTGTCCGCAGGAACGAGCTTGTCAAAGTCGGCGTTTTCGAATGGGCCGGCCATGGCGGATTCAAAGCGCCAGCACAGGGCGCTGGTCGCGGCAAGGGATCCGAGTCGGAGAAGTTCGCGGCGGGTAAGTGGAATCATGGAGCGATGAATGATTTTGGGAATGACAACAAACGGCGAAGGAATATGGGGCAAACTTCATGGTTTGCAGGGAAGCTTCTCAAAGCGAGCGCAGATTCCTCCAGCGAATGACGAATGGAGGAGCGCAAGCAGAGCAGCGCGGTGATTGAATGGTGGAGTCATGGCTTCGTGGCGGGCCAACGGGGTGCAACGTCGAAGAAACGGGTTTCTTTGCCTGGGCCGGAGTAATCTCCAAGGGTGGCGCGGGATTGCTCCGCGATCTCAGTGAGATGCTTCAGGACATCAGGATGATCCGCGGCGAGATTTTTGGATTCGGCGGGATCGACGCGGAGATTGAACATCTGTATTTCCTGCAGCGGGCCGATGTGGCCGGTAAGCCAGTTAGGCATGTAGGGCATCTCACCGCGGGCAGGGCGGGGAAAGACGACTTTCCATTCCTTGTGTCGCAGACCGCAGAGACGCGTGCCATTATGATAGAAAAAGGTTTCGCGGGGGCTTGTTGCGCCGGGCTTGGTGAGGAAGGCGGCGAGGTCCAGGCCGTCGAGCTTGGTGTCAGGCAGTTTGGCTTTGGAGAAGGTAGCAAATGTCGGCACCAAATCGAGCGTGCTGGCAATTTCATCACTCGCCTCGCCCGCGCGCACTTTGCCGGGCCAACGGACGATGCCGGGCACGCGCCATCCGCCTTCCCACGTATCCAATTTACCACCACGAAAGATTCCGGCGCTGCCGCCGTGGTCGCCGATTTGTGGGGAAATCCACGGGCCGTTGTCGCTGGTAAAAACGACGAGGGTGTTTTCATCGAGCGAGAGTTTCTTAAGCTCGGCGAGCACCTGACCCACAGCGTTGTCGAGTTCTTCGATGACGTCGCCGTAAAGCCCACGCTGCGATTTCTCACGAAACGCCGCCGACGCGCCGAGCGGAACATGCGGCATGTGATAGGCGAGGTAGAGGAAAAAGGGTTTCTCTTTTGAGCCCCGAATGAACTCCAGCGCTTCTCGGGTACAATCAGCGGTAAGCGTGTCCATGTCCGCCTGCGTTTTAATCGTGCGGGCCACCACCCCAGGCTTGCGCATGAATGGGAAAGACGCGTTCGGCCGGATCTCGCGGCTCGCACCATTGAAAGCCGGCGTAAAGTAGGCATGCTCAAATCCCTGCGACTGCGGGTCGCCGCCTTGCGTCATGCCCAGATGCCATTTCCCGACAATGCCGGTGCGGTAGCCCGCATCGCGGAGCATTTCCGCCATCGTCACCTCTTTCGTATGCGGCAACGTGTGGCCGTTCTTGCCATTTTCCACCTCGCCGATGCGGATAGGATAACATCCCGTCATCAATGCCGCCCGACTCGGCCCGCATACCGGTTGTGCGTAAAACGATGACAGTCGAAATCCCTCGGCTGCCATCTTGTCGAGATGTGGTGTGCGGACATCCTGCGCGCCGAAGCAACCCACATCACCATATCCGAGATCATCCGCGAGAATGAACACGATGTTCGGCGGTGCCTCCGTGCCACGCGCCACCATGGCCACAAACATCAAGATGAGAAACGTTTTCATGGATTCTTTCCGAGCTTTTCGAATCGGGCGCGGATCTCGTCCAGCGATCCGATGGTGAGGTAGAATTCGTAATCCACTGCCTCGCCCTTGGTCAGTTTCAGCGTGCGGATCGGCGCGACGTAGGAACAGGCCGAGCCTGTGGGACCGGTCTTGCCGTTGCCACGATGACGGTAATTGACCGCATTCTTCGTGCCCGGAGTGCAGATTCCGATTCCGAAGTCCTTGTCGTCCACGTAGGCCAGCCAACCGGTCTCATAGGTGATTTTCTGAGGCCCTACTCCATTTCCGAGAAACACCGGCACGTGCCGGACCAGCTTGCCTTCTTTTTCGAAGACCAGGTGAGGCAGGTCGAAATCCACGAACATGGCCGGCATTTCCTGGTGCGTGGCTCTTTCCTGAGTCTCTCCGGTGAAGTCCATGCGCATCCGGACCTTCGCAACCGGCCCTTCAAGCGTGATCCACTCCTGCATGATCGCCTCAGGGCAGGTTTTGGCATTCGCCCAGTGGAGCGGTTCGATTTTCGCGTAGAGTTCTTTGTCGGTTTTGCGGAATGCGAGTATTTTGGACTGTTCGCCTTTGTAGCTTCCACCCTGCACCGGATTATAGCACCACGGCTTTTTGGCCCACATGGAGCCGTCCTTGTTGCCGTAATAGGATTGCTGGATGAAGCGGCCTGTGTCGTGGTGGTTGAGCAGGTTGCGATTGTCTTCCGACAGGGCAAGAAAGCCGATCCCCGCGCCCCGGCTTTGGTCCACGCCGATGCGGAGCAATCCATTTTCCAGATAGGACCATGATTCAGCCGGCTTTGGGATCGGTGATTCGGCGAGCGAGACGGATGCCGCGCACAGGAAGGTGAGGATGGCGAACGGTTGTTTCATGATAGGGATACAGATGCTGCGAGGTGGTTGATCAAACGGCATGAGCCGGCAGTTTCATTCAATGGAGTTAGGGATGAACGGAATCCGGCTGGCAGTGCTCCCGGCGCATTGAATTGACAGCGGGCTAAACGCCCTCGGGGATGAATTGAAGGCTGCAGGCTTCATTTCAGATCAAGGTTGAAATATTCGCGGTAACTGGCGGTTTCCCCTGGATAGCTACCACCCTGTGGCCGCCCGGGAGGTTGGAGTCCGGCGGCCCACGAGTCGGACGAGTTGCGCAGCCTTTCGAGGATTTCGGGATGTTGATCCGCGACGTTGCGGGTCTCGTGCTCGTCGGTGGAGAGATCGAACAGGAATTCCTTCTGGTTTCTAACGGACAAATATTTCCAACGCTCGTCGCGGCAGGCGATTTGGTTCCAGAACCGCCAATGGAGGATGCGCGGTGCCAGCGGGACGGAGGGCTGCCGCAGGAGGGACAGGAGACTCGTGCCGTCGAGGTTCGCAGGGGTCTTCGTGTCGGCGGCGGCGAGGGCGGTGGGGGCGATGTCGAGGGTGGAAACGGGGGTGTCGATCACCCGGCCGCCGGGGATGGTGCCCGGCCAGCGGGCGAGGTAGGGGACGCGGATGCCGCCTTCGGCGAGCATGCCTTTTTCCCCGACCCACGGTGTGTTGAGTGAGCCGTCCCAGCCGCCGGCGTCGCCATTTATGGGAGAATCAAGGCGCTTGTGGAGCGGCGCGCCATTGTCGCTGGTGAAGACGACGAGGGTGTTCTTGTCGAGATCGAGTTCCTTGAGCAGGGACATCACGCGTCCGACGCCATCGTCGATTCCGGCAATCATCGAGAGCGCCGCGCGGCGACGGAGCGGCATTTCTCCGGTGAACTGGTTGACGTAGGGTTTGGCGAGTTCGAGCGGCGTGTGGGGACCGTAGTAGGCGAGGTAGAGGAAAAAGGGCTTTGCCTGATTGCGGCGAATGAAGGCGAGCGCGGCCTCGGTCTGAATGTCGATGCGGAAGCCCTTGTCGGCGAGGGGGCCGGGCGGGCGGGGTCTCCCGTCTAACGAGTAGTTGGCGTAGTATTGGTTCATTTCACCGGTGAAATACTCAGTGAAGCCCTGGTTGAGGGGCAAATAGGCGATGCGATCCTTTGCCGGGACGGTGATCCTGCCCTTTTTGTCGGGATGGATGTCAGGGTGGTTTTTTTGGGCCCACGCAATGCACAGGGCATTGGGTTCGAGGTGCCACTTGCCGACCTGGCCGGTGATGTAGCCCGCCGGTTGGAGCATCTCGGCCATGGTAACTTCCTCTAACGGCAGCGGGCCGTCAGGGATGGTGTCGAAGCCGATGCACTGTTGGTGGCGCCCGGTCATCAGGCCTGCCCGCGAGGGGGAACACTGGGGCGCGGTGACGTAGCCTGAGGTGAAGCGCACGCCTTCCTTTGCGAACCGGTCGAGGTGGGGCGTGCGCACGTCGGGTTCCTTGGCCTGGCATCCCAGGTCGGCATAGCCGAGGTCGTCGGCGAAGATGACGATCACGTTTGGTTTCGCCGAGCAGGCAAGGGTGGCGGCGAATAGCAGGGGGAGTGTGTGGAGGGCTTTCATTTGAGGAAATCATTTACCGGCCGGAATACGTCCCGCTCAAAAGCGTTCCCTTTTCACAAGCCGTCTCGCGACCGGGATAAAAGTATCGTTGGTGGCTTCCGTTCGCTGTCACCGACTTTGGTAAGTCGATGTACCAACGGCCTCGCTCGTCTTTGCGTTCTTTGAATGTCGCACGCTGTAGCACCGGAAAAGTGGTAGTTCGATAGCTCAAGAAACGCGAGGTATTTCAGAAATTCGGGAAATCTGAGGATGTTGGTTGCTGAAAGTAGAATGGTTATGCTTCCGGGCCCCAGGCTTGAAATCTGTTGTCAGCAATGGCCCGTCGATCCGACTCGTAAACGATGGGCCGGGGTGCCTGATATCCAAGGTATGCCATTTGTGTGTCCAAAATATATTCAATAAATAGTTGCAAACGTGCAACAAGTGATGTCTTATATTTCCGTGAGCAAGAAACACCCCGCCATCCGCATTCCGGCCTCCGCTGTCCGGGAGTTCGAGCAAGTCGAGAGCATGGATTGGTCGGCGGGGATTTCGCTGCTGGAGCTGCTGGAGTGGATCAACGAGGTGACGGCACGGTTCCGGCCGGACGAGATCGGTGATGATTCCCGGGCGAGCCAGGAGTTTTCGCCGCGCACGTTCCGTCATTACCAGACGCTCGGTTGCATCGACGCGCCGGAGCGGGCCGGCAAGCATGCGGTCTATCGATTCCGCCATTACGTCCAGGCGCTGCTGCTGCGCAAGCTGATCTGGGAGCGGGTGCCTTCGGAAAAAATCGCCGACTTGATGGCGGGTCGCAGCACGGCGGAAACGAAGCGGCTCCTCTTCGAAGGCATTGAAATCGTCGCCCGTCAGTCGGATGGGCACGGAGGATCCTCCACCGCTCCCGCCACCGTGGAAACATGGAAGCGCGTCGGCATTGCGTCCGGCATCGAGCTCCACCTGCGCGGTGACCTCCGGAAGCCCAAACCCGCCGAGTTGAAACAAATTCTCGCCCTGCTGGAAACCGCCCTCCGCAAGAATCTCTGAACACATTCACCGCCTCCTCACACTTTTCCATTCCTCTCATTCACCCCGCACGCCGCTGGCGACAAGTGGGCGCGCCCGGCGGTCACGCCCTACCGCTTTCTTGACTATGAAATGGACGGCACGTCGTTTTGCAACCTGATCGGCGTGATCCGTGGCAGCAATTCGCGGCTCGCTCCGCTGCTGGTGGGCGCCCATTACGACAGCGCCATCGCTCGACGGTCAGCCGAGCATCCGCCGCGCCGCGACCATCGCGATTCACGAAATCGGCCACAACTGCGGACTCGACCACCACGGCTACGACGAAGGCATCGACTGCGTGATGACCGCCGACACGGAACTCGACTGCCTCGAACGCCTCGACGAAGGCACGCACCGGTTCTGCCGCGCGTGTCAGTCGGTGGTGGATCGCAAGCTCGCGTGAGGTCCCTCCAAGCCGGCGTGCCTCACAACCAACCCAGCAGCTTGGAGGAGGCACCGTCAGGCTGGTGCAAAACGGTGAGTAGCAGTTTCCACAAACGCCGGTCGATCGATTCCGGCGGGATCTTGCGGAAGAGTTTCACCAGCGCGGGGGTGTCGGGGAGTTTGAGCAGTTTCAAGAGCTTGCACTGAGGCATCTTGCCGAAGTTGAGAACGCTGCGTGGGTAATCACCGAACCAATCCGCCACCGCATAGGCGAGCACCGGGTTGCTCGTGGCGAGGTCCATGACCGCCTTGTCGCGCGCCAGCAGCGTGATCAGGTTCCACTGGTGGCTGCGGAATCCCTCGACCACCCTGGCCACCTCCTTCGGCAGCGAGAATCGGAACGCATCAAAAGCCCGCCTGCGCTGCTCGTTGAGCGAGGAAGCTGTTACAACCACCGGCTTGGCTGGCGCGGGTTTTGCGGCAGCATCGCCACCCCACCAATCGAAATCCATCTGCGCACTCGCGACAGGCGACTGCGGCTTTTCCGAGGCCATCTTCTTCGGAGCCGCTTTGGAGGCCCGCCGATACGGAGCGACCAAGCGGAACTCCGGGATGAACGGCTCCCAGTAAGCATCGCTCTTCATCACCGCCGACGGTTGGTTCCAGCCTTGGATGATCATCACCTCGTCCTCACGGAAAATCATCAGCTTGCCGTCCTTGAAACGGTAGCCGGGAGTGCGGGGGATTGGGGACGCTGGCATACAATTCCTATTCGTGGAATTTCAGGAAATCTCCCCCGGATCATGGCGGAAAGTGGCTGGCGAGTCACGCGCCAAGCCGTTGGCGGGGCTTTTCCCCAATGCTGCGAGAATGGCGTTTTAGATTAAGAACACTCAACCGCAATGAGAGCGCAGCGGACATGGACGAACTGACTGATCCCAAATAATTCGTCAAATGAACAGGATGAACGCAGATGGACAGACTCAAAATCCAGCCTTTATCCGGGTTCTTCATCTGTGTGTATCGGCGTTCATCTGCGGTTAAAAATTCTTATACCGAAAGGATTGGGCGCCTCGTCGGCTTTGTTCCATGCAGGAAAGTTAGCCTCATGATTCCGGTGAACCGGCGCTCGCCTCCCACCTTTTCCCGGTTCGATCGTATCGCCTCTTGACGGCCGATGCAGCCTGTGCAGGATCATGTCCAGATGACTGCGATTTCCTACACCGCCGCCAGGGAGAATCTGGCCTCCACGATGGACCGGGTTTGCAACGACCATGATCCGGTGATCATCACCCGCAACCGGGAGCAGGCCGTCGTGATGCTTTCATTGGAGGATTACGAGGCACTTCAGGAAACAGCCTACCTGCTGCGCTCTCCCACCAACGCGAAGCGTTTGATCGAGTCCATCGAGTGCCTGAACCAGGGCAAGGGGATCCGGAAAACCGTCTCGGAACTTGAACGCGCGTGAACCTGCTTTTCTCCCCGCAGGCTTGGGACGACTACCTGCACTGGCAGCATGTGGACAAGAATGTCGTCAAAAAAATCCACGATCTCATCAAGCACACGATGCGGAACCACCACGAAGGCATCGGCAAACCGGAACCGCTGAAACATACCTTTGTAGGCTTCTGGTCGCGCCGGATCAATTCGGAACACCGCATGGTCTATCGAATCGACGGCAGGATCCTGGAGATCGCCCAGTTGAGATATCACTACGGCGAATGAATGGTGGTTTCATACAAGCTCATCCGGCTCGATCTCGATCACCCGGCTGAAGGTCTCGATGGCGGTTTTCCCGACAGAGCGGGTGTCGATCATGGAGTATCCCCCGACCACGATGGGGCCGACGACGGGCACCCACCGGGAGATCGACTTGCCAATGGCCTTCTGCGTCATCTTGATGCTCACCCGCTGCAAAACCTTCTGCATCACGCGCAGGCTTCCCTGTTTGAGAATCATCCGCTCACCCACCCGGACCAGGACATCGCGGGCCAACATCGCCGCCCCGTGGCGGAAGAGGCAATAGACCATCATTTGCGGGTTCAACTGCGCGGATTTCCCGTAGCAAGCGGCGATGTCCGAGACCATCTGCCGCTGGATGTTCCAGACTTGGATCAAATCCGGAATCACCGTGAGCATCCCGACCGGGCCGGGTGCGATGGCCAAGCCAGCGGACAACGCCCCGGCCTTCAGCCCGGACATGCGCAGGATCTCATTCGCACGCTCTTGGGGAACCGTGCTGAGAGCCTCCGTTGACGAAGGAACGCTGCTGACAAGATTTTCCAGCAGCCGCAAGACGGTCTGCTGGGCGGGGAGGGCGAGCTGGGTGTTGGGGTCTGATGATTCCGGCATGGTTTTGGGATGGTTTCTAGTGAGCGAGCAGAAAGAGAGGTTGGAGGTCGGAAGACGAATGTAGCGGCGCGTCTATGACCGTCGCACTTGTCGCCACCGGCGTGAGATGAAGAGATTTTTGAACCGCAGAGGCGCGGAGGTCGCAAAGGGACGCGGAGCCGGGACGATGGGTTTTTGAGGGGTGAGGTAGGGCGGAGTTTGATATACTGCCGTGCATGAGGTCGTTGTGGAATAAGGAGAAGGGATCTAATCGCCTCACTCCCCATCAGGGGTGCGGGGTGATGGTGAGAATCGTGATCTGTCTTTTGTCGGGTCCATCGTGCCAGAAGATCCGCCATGCGGCAGGGGTTTTGTTTTCGGCGTAAGCTTCAAAGACCTCGTCGCCGCCGGGACTCTGGAGTGCGCTGAATTTATGGGTGTTGAGACCAGGGTGGCGGGGGTTGGTTTCCAACAACCCCAATGCCTTCCGCACGGCCTTGAGCCGTTTTGCGAGACGGCCATCGGCTTGCAAGGCATCGAGATCCGCCGCCGCCCGATCCGTGAAAACCAGTTCGAAGTTCACAACTCAGTCGATTTCATCGTTGACATACCGGGCGAAGCTGCCGAGCGAGCGCACCTTGCCCTGGGCGGATTGCTCCAATCCCTCGCGCACAGCAGCCAGGGCGGACTTGTTTTCGAAAAGCCACTTCTCCCGTGCTGGAATCTCCGCAAAGGGTTCCAGAATGATACGGCCCTCGGAGTCCTGAGTGGCGTGGAAGCTGCTGAATCCCTTCGCC